>Ga0207866_1002114_pt1 | contig 15440 bp, 13 predicted proteins | sample HigsolmetaAR203D_FD_184835 | JGI IMG/M metagenome (GOLD analysis project Ga0207866, IMG submission 184835) | Ionic liquid and high solid enriched microbial communities from the Joint BioEnergy Institute, USA - AR20-3-D (SPAdes) (version 2) ...
ACAGACCTAGACAACAGGATGACACGGAGAAGCTGGCATTATTTTTTCCCATTCGACCTCGAGTCCCTTAAGGAGCTTCGCTAGCCTCTGTCTTATGACTAGACCGAACGAAGGAATGTAGGCACACTGATGCCAAGAGACATGGGAGGGTACGTCATCATAAGTTACGCAGAGATCCATTGTGCATCCCATCATTCTCTAGCGCTACTTACCATTATTACCCAGTAGTGACCGCGTAGCGCACCCATAGGATGGAATAGTTTCACATAATATAAAAATATTGTTAGTATGCGTGTCGAAAATTATTTTTTTGACACCCCACCAACGGGTTAAACCGTTGATATATCAACATTTATAGAGGGAGGGATGGAAATGGCCTTAAAAAATAAATATCCCTATATAGGGGATCATATAAGAATTCATAAACTACCATCAGGCGGTGTTCTTGAAATCGATTATTTAAGAGAAGATGTTTCCGCTTCGGATTTTGAGTATCTAGATTTAAATCAAACTGCTTATGAGATTTGCATGCGTATGGATGGCACCAAAACGATTGAAGAAATCTTACAAGCACAATGTGATAAATACAATGAAAATATACATGACCATGAGGGATGGTATTATGATATGATCCATATGCTTTTGAAAAAGCAAGTTATAAAAATAATGGATCAGGCTAAATACAAACTTATACAAGTAAGCGGAAGCAATGAATATCCAATGCCATTACATGCTACATTTGAACTAACACACAAATGTAATTTAAAATGTGAACATTGTTATCTAGAAAGTTCCCCTCAAGCACAAGGGACAATTTCTTTAGAAAAATTTAAGAAAGTTACAGATATGTTATATAAAAACGGTGTACTAACCTGTGAAATTACCGGTGGGGAAGTATTTGTCCATCCAAAAGCAAACGAGATTCTAGCATATGCATTAAACAAATTTAAAAAGGTAGCGATCTTAACAAATGGAACATTATTAAGGAAAGAAAGTGCAGATCTTTTAATAAAATATAAACATAAGATCATTGTGGGCATTTCCTTAGATAGTGTCCGGCCGGAAGTACATAATCGTTTCAGGGGAAAAAAGCATGCCTTTGAACAGACTTGTAAAACGATTAAGTTACTCAGCGATAATGGCATTTTTGTTCGAGTTGCTATGTCTGTTTTTGAAGATAATATGTGGGAAATACGTGAAATGGCCAGTTTAGTAAAAGAACTGGGAGCTAAGTTATTTACTTATAATTGGGTGAATGATTTTGGTAGAGGAAAAAATATAGAACTTCCCACTGTGAACGCAAATGTATATCAAAAGTTCTTATCCTATGAAAAGGAACTACTTGAAGAATTCAAAGATTTAATTCCGATTATTCCATATGAAAGAAAAAGGGTAAGTAATTGTGGAGCTGGATGGCGTTCTATAGTGGTAGATCCATATGGCAATGTTCGGCCATGTGCCTTATTTCCGAAAACATTCTCTTTAGGAAATATTTTAACAGATTCATATGAAAATATATTTAAATCGCCAATTGTCCACAAATTATGGAAATTACAGTCTCCCAAATTTAGTGAACATTGTAAGAAAGGCTGTCCTTTTAATGGATATTGTGGAGGCTGCTATTTGAAAGGATTAAATGCTAACAAACATCATCGTACAAATACTTGTTCTTGGGCAAAAAATGAGAATCTGGAGGATATTCTCCAGCTTGTTTAGGAGGGTTTTTCATGTCAGAAAATCGACAAAATCGCGGAAGTCAACGGAGGGTATTTCAATATATTATTTCATTGATCTTTTTTGCGGCAGCTATTACTTATTTCGTAAAAGGTAATTGGGGTTTAGCCGTTTTCTCTCTAATCATAGCCATTGTGTTTGTCGTTCGAGCAACAAAGGATGTGAAACGATGAATCCTATTTTAGACATTCAACATCTATCCGTATGGTATGATAAAAACAACTTTGTTTTGGAGGATATCAATCTTTCTTTGAAGCAGGGGTATGTTTACGGATTGCTAGGAGTCAATGGCGCTGGAAAAACAACTTTGTTAAATACTTTAACCGGAATAAATCGTTCTTTTAGTGGCTTTTTTAAAATGGATGATATAAAAGTGGAGCCTGATGCAAAATTACATCAATGGCATGAATCTAAAAAAAAACGATATTTTGCCGCTGATTATCCAATGCTGTTCACAGAGATGTCTGCTCGTGAATATGTTAAATTCGTTCATAAGCTTTATCAAAAAATATATAAAGAAGAAGAATTTCTTCAATTAGCTGAAGAGTTTCATTTTACGAAATATGTTAGCCGACGTATTTCTGAATTATCGCTTGGAAATCGACAAAAGGTTGTTCTAATAACAGGTCTGTTGCTGAGAGTTCCTCTTTTTATTCTCGATGAACCACTTGTCGGTTTAGATGTAGAGTCCATAGAAGTATTTCATCAAAAAATGAAAAAGTATTGTAAGAATGGAGGAACTATTCTCTTTTCATCCCATCTTCTTGAAATCGTAAAGAGGTTTTGTGACTATGCAATTATTTTGCATAATAAGAAAATCCTTTCTGTAGTAAAAATAAATGAAAATTTAGATTTACATAAGGAATTTTTTGAGGTAATCCGAAATGACTGATTTCTTGCTCATCTTTCATTTATTCATTAAACAGTACTATGGAAAATATAAGAGAAAAGATTTCATCCAAACAATAGTTGGTCTTGGCATTCTTGTTCTATTTGAAATTGGTTTAATCAAACAAGCGCATATAAACGAAAGTATTTTATTAAAGGGTTATATTGTGGGAGCTCTTCTTTTTATAAACGTATATATCACTTCTCTATCTGTAAATACGCAGTGGAAAGAAAAATTTATGGATGTCATTTGCATCATGCCTATTCGGCCACGTGTTTTTTGGACTTCGCAAATACTTTTTCTTTATATTGATATGTGTTTAAGAAGAACATTGTTTTTCATTATACTCCCTATTGTTTTATTTGTTGACCGCCATCTATCTGCAAACGATTTATTGGTTTGGTTATGCAAATTTTTGTTTTTAACCATATATTCTATTGTGATTGGCATTGCATTAGGAAATTTGTTGAATAGAAAACAAACACTGTATATGTTCTCTCATATTGCAGCTCTGCTGCTTGTATTTTGTTCCATATACCGTTTGCCAATATTGTATATATTGTTATGCATCATCCATATAGGCTGGGTGATCGTTGTAGATTTTCCAAAATTCTTGCAGGTTTCCAATCAGTCTGATAAAAATTCAAAATCACGACATATCGAATTTTCCTTTTATAAAAGGGAATGGAACAGATTTCTTTCATCTAAAGCAATGATTTTAAACTATACCGTAATGGTTGCTTTTATTGTTTTCTTCTCCTATAACCTAATGAAATTAAAGATGGTTGGATCGGCTACGGTTTTTTTCATTGCTGTTGCATTATTGTTAACCTGTTCACCAATTGCATTGCTTTATTCGATTGAAAAACATAATAGAAAACTATTATTAGCATTGCCTATTAAGAAATGGTCACTATTTTGGCAGAAATATGCTTTCTACATAGGATTGCTGCTGACTGGATATGTTTCAATTATCTTAGTTTTTTCCATATTATTTAAAACACTTAATTCATTTTGGAGTATAGCTCAATGTGTAGAATTGCTTCTAGCGGGAGCATTTATCCGTCTAAAAGCAGATGAATATAGACCGAATTTCGATTGGGAGACAGAACAAAAATTATGGAGTGACTTTAAGAAATACCGGTCGTATTTTTATTGTTTCCCTCTGTTTTTGCCGGCAATAGTTGGTACTTTTTTTTCGCTAATATCCATCCCGATCCTGACGATATTCATTTGGTATATGCTAAACAAGCAAGAAGGTGATTTTATTGGATAAGATACAATTAGATAAAGAGTGGAAAATCAGTTTGTTTCCGACAAAAAAATTTTCAACTGTGTCTATTGCAGTCTATTTCTATGATAAGCTTCAGGACTCAGTAAAGTTTGAAGAAAATACTCTATTTTTTTATTGGTTTAGTTACTTGAAAAAGAAAATACTGGTTGAAAAGTTTGGTTTTGATGTTGCTGAACGATTTGTTTGCTCGACAAGCCTTTTTTTTAATAATCAGCTTAAAACATATGGAACAAGAATCATTCATCCTAAGTATTCTGACTGTTATGATCAAGATTTAGAAAACATTGTTGATGAACTTGTTAATGTTTTGATTCATACGAAGGATTTAACAGAGGATTTAATGAGAAAAGCTAAGCAAGATCTAATTGCAAAAATCCAAAGACAATTTGCAAATCCGTTCGCATATTCTACGGCTCGTCTTTTGGAAACTGCCTTTCAAAATAAAAGGTACGGAACAGATGTTTTCGGTAACATAGATATTTATCAAAATCTTGATTTCTCTTTTTTGCGAAAAGCAGAGGAATATCTGGATTTTCTCCAACAACAAGACAAACATATTTTTATTTTGGGGAATCTCCGTTTAAATGGATCGACATTTCAAAAAGAAGACAGATTTCTTCATTCTAAACCAGTAATAGTCAATAGCAATTTTTACGAAACTGAGGTTCGAAAAGATTCTATCAACCAGACGATTATTACGTTAGGATTTTCTTGTGTCAATATAGAATGTTTTCAAGATTATTTAAACATGCAATTAATTGACGGGATGCTTGGTAAATATGGTCATTCCAAATTATTTGAAAGATTAAGGAAAAAAAATATAGCACCTTATCATGTTATAAGTCGTTACGATATGATGTGCAACGTCCTACTTGTCTCTGTCTGCGTACCTTGTAAATACGAAAAACAAACAGTAGATGAAATGATAGAAAATATATTAAGATTTGAAATCAATTCTGCCTACTTAGAAAAGACAAAACAGTTTTTTAAGAATGAAGTCTTTTATCTGCTTGATACACCTGAAGGGACAATGTCCTATTTAAATATGATAAAAACATTCGCTGTTTCACTAGATGATATTGAACTAGAACTCTCAAAAATTACATGTGAAAGCTTATCCAATTTTTTTTGTGATAATGTGGAATACATTGGTGCACATGTTTTAAGGGGGAGTAAAATTGGGGAAAATTGATTTTTTTCATAAATTAGAGTCTATGACAGAAAAAGCGTTTTTAGGAAACAAATTGACTATCTATCGAATAAAATATCCGAATTCATATATGAGATTGGTTAACATTCAAGTGAACTTTGGAAGCAGAGATTATATGCTAAAATCGCAGAATAATATCCAATATTTACCTTATGGTACAGCCCATTTTCTTGAACATCTAATGTTTTGGAAAGGCAATCATAATGTGTATGAGGATTTCTTTAAAAGAAATGCAATTTTAAATGCATTTACCACATATACAGATACAAATTTCATGTTCAATACAAGGCCTGAGTTTGTTTCTGAAAATTTAGAGGAATTGTTTTCGATTTTAAACCAGCACCAACTGAATGATGCAATAGTTGAGCAGGAAAAGCGAGTTATAAAGAATGAAATCGACACAGCCAAAATGGATCAATGGGTAGACAAACATTATAGAATGCTGCACTTATTGTGCAATGGATCCCCTGTAAGTATATACCCGGCGGGTAATCACAGTGATATAGATTCGCTGACAACGAAAGAATTAAAAACTGCTTATCAAACATTTTATCAACCGAAAAATATGAAATTATTTATAATAGGCGGAAGAGAAGAGTTAGATGATATAATTTCTCATAAACTTGAAAGCTATGAAAATAATCAGGAGCATTGCAGCTTAAGCAGACATTTGGAACCCCATTGCGACTTGCTTTCAAAGGATGTTTTTCAAAATTATAAAAGCAACATAGGAATCTCGGGATTTATGATAGGAGTTCTACTGCCCCGTTCCAAAGACAATGAACTATTGTTAAAACAGAAGGTATACTGGGAAATTTTTTTGCGGGCTTTATTCCACATAGGTTCTCCCTTTATTCAGGAGCTGCAGAAATCTAACAAAATATTTCTTCAAAATCTAGCAATGCATACCCATTTTACTGAAGATGTAAGTTTTATAATATTGGATTTACAAGGCGAGAAGTCAGAAATATTGTTTGAAGCATGGAATGCTAATATTCTGAATGACAGGAAAAAGGTATCTCAATGGCTTTCCTATGGAAAAGAAGTTTTCTTAAATAACATTATTTATGAGAGTGATTATTTACGAAAGCTATTTGATTGGATTTCTGACTATGCGTACTATGATTGCTCTCTTTTAAAGGTATATCAAATCGTTGAAAACATGCGGGATGATGATTTTTTACGACTGATGCACTTTTTTATTGAAGCGAAAAAAGTTTATATCTCATATACATAGAGGTGGTAAAGTTTGAAAATAAAGAAAGAGACCCTTATAGTCATTGCGTCCCTGATGTTTTTGTATATGTTATTAGAATATATTGGATTAATTCAACATGCGGTTAAAATGGTAGCTTTCTATTTTCAGTTTTTGAAGAATGATTATTTAATAATTTTATCACTAGCTTTATGCACTTCTATTGTACTTTTACCTGCTTCTTTATATTTATATAGCCTTCAAAAGTCTATAAAAAAGATGACAGAATCTTTTCGAATCATTCAACAAGAGCATGAAAACTGCTGCCGTCCACATGAACAATATTACTGTGAAAAATATTTTCTAGACTTGCAAAATTTACGCAGAAATTATAAAAATGTCAACCAAACCATCGCGATAGGAGCAATCTTATATCAAGTAGCAGTGTTCGGCTTTTTCATTAGCATTGTTAATCACATACAATTTGATGATCATTCATTTATGATTATTGGATCGATCCCATATATAAAATGGCTATTATTGTTTATTTTAATGATTATCCTTGCAACTCAATTTAGGACATACCTGATAAAAATGTTAAAAAAACAACGGAATATGCAAAAGATTTTAAGTTTAGCTTTCTTCATGATAAGTATATCCTGGTTAACTACGTTTCGACCCAGTGAAATTATATTTCTTATAGCCTTACTGCTCATTCAGCTAACTGGCAGCATTTTGTTAAATAAATGGAGTCATTTCTATAGTAAGGGAAAGTCTTCATTAGTCCATTAGGACATATTTGACATTCGGCAATTGAAAATTAGAAATGGTATATATGAGTTGCTGAGTACACGTGTATTGAGCTTTAATGAGCCTTCCCCTGCAGGAACGCGTCTAAACGAACGAGTCCCCACCTCTGCCGAAACAGTCGAAATAGTGTTGCTCATTTTCGTCTGTTTTTTTAAAATTTTTTCGGCAAATGAAATCACTTTTTTCTGTTGGTTTAAGCAAAAAATCTCTTTCTTGTAATCAACGGTTCACTGTTAATTCTACCAATTGGGAAGCAACATGGCTCTTTTCTTATTTTTTTCCACAATTATATGGACTTAACTCTACTTAAGAATGCTTAAGTTTACTTTTCTATTAAAATTTGGAAATAAAAACCTATTGGTTGACACAATCGCCATGTTGTATTTATAATGGTTACAACGACGATGGAGGGACAATCATGAAGAGAATCAGCAGCCGGTTTTCAGTGGCGGTGCACATCTTGTTGTTGGTGCATCGGTATCCTATGCTTACTTCTGAAGAAATTGCGGGCAGTGTGAATACAAATCCAGCTTTCATCCGAAAAATCCAATCGAAATTAAAAAAAGCGGGATTGATTGATGTGCGGCCCGGTGTGGGTGGCACTTATCTTTTAAAGGATGTCGATGACATTACGTTGCTGGATGTTTATCATGCTGTTGAGGTAGTAGAACAGAATGAACTGTTTCATTTTCACGAACATCCTAATCCGAATTGTGAAGTCGGAGCGCATGTGGAATCGGTTTTTCGTTCCCATGTAAGGAAAGCCCAATTAGCCATGGAAAAAGAACTGGCACGAACCACTTTAAAGGAATTAACGGAAGAACTGGGGAAAAAAATTAGCGCTGATTCATGCTAATTTTTTTAATTAAGTTGTATCCAAATTGTTTACATCTAAAGTTTGACCTTCATCGTTGGAATAAAGAAAAACAAAAAAACGACTTGAAAGGAGAAAATATAATGAAAATTGGTATTATTGGGGCAGCTGGAAAAGCAGGGAACCTTATTTTGAAAGAAGCTTTAAATCGAGGCCATGATGTGACAGCCATTGTTAGAAATGCATCGAAAGTGAAAGAAAATGTGAGCGTGATTGAAAAAGATCTTTTTGATCTTACTACAGAAGATTTGAAAGCATATGATGTCGTTGTCAATGCATTTGCTGCACCCATTGGACAAGAACATCTTTATATTGATGCAACCAACGCTTTGATTGAAGTTTTGAAAAACGCTCCGAATACAAGATTAATAGTGATCGGCGGCGCAGGCAGCTTATATGTAGATGAAGAAAAAACCACTCCATTATACAAAACTCCTGATTTCCCGGACTTTATTTATCCTACTGCTGAAAACGCAGCGAAAAGTTTGGAAATTTTGCAGCAAACGGATTCTATTAAATGGACGTTTATCAGCCCGGCTGCTGAATTTGACTATGAAGGGAAAAGAACAGGCAGCTATCAAAAAGGAAAAGATCATTTGATTTTCAATTCCAAAGGAAAAAGTTATGTAAGTTATGCTGATTTTGCCATTGCGCTTGTAGATGAAATTGAAAATCCGCAACATATCAATGAAAGATTTACGGTAGTTTCGGAATCTGAATAATCAGGGTTAATGTTTGCATTTGAAATAAGAAGTTTGGAAATAGACAATCGATCATCATTAAAGAGTCTGTCCCAACAAAGGACAGGCGCCTATTTGCATTTCTTCCCTCGATGCACATCAATCAAGCTCAGCACCAATTCTTCAAGAGAAGCATACAAATGCAAAAAATAGGTGGAAGAATGGGCAGACCACAAGCAAATGACAATGGACAGTGAATGAAAGCGGGAGAATGGCCGCAAATGGCGACTGGTGGTGCTATTACTGTTTTGTTTTTTAATCCCGATCAAGAAAGTCCGCTGTGATGATTCTTCATTGTCTTAAATAGGCTCCCCTATTCATTGCAAGTGCCCTTGTCATTCAGACCACTCCAATTCCAATCTCGATGATGTTGATTTGATCAAAAATTTGAAATAGGCGCTCTTTCGAAAAAGATTCATGACAATTTCATACATGCGGACCATACGAATGTCGAAAAATAATAGCAACTGGTTTTCGTGAATGGGGGAACAGCAAAAAATTTGTCGTTTAATCTACCTGTTAGAAGGGTATAGAAAAAGGGGAGGTGTTGTTGTTGATTGAATTTAAGAATGTGACAAAGAAGTATGAGGACGGTTTTGTCGCCATTAAAAACCTTAACTTGACCGTTCATGACCACGAATTGTTTGTGTTGATTGGTCCTAGCGGCAGCGGGAAAACGACGACGATGAAAATGATGAATCGTTTGATTGAGCCTACAAGCGGTGAGATTTTCATCAATGGCGAAAACATTGCAAAGAAAAATCCGGTGAAGCTGAGGAGAAATATTGGCTATGTCATTCAGCAAATCGGATTAATGCCGCATATGACCATTCGCGAAAATGTAGCTCTCGTTCCAAAGCTAAAAAAATGGGACGAAAAACGCTACATGAAAAAAGTGGATGAATTAATTGAAATGGTTGGTTTAGATCCTAAGGAAGTGGGGGACCGTTATCCGGATGAATTATCGGGCGGGCAGCAACAAAGAATTGGTGTAATACGGGCATTGGCTGCCGATCCTGAAGTGATTTTAATGGATGAACCGTTCAGCGCCCTCGATCCAATCAGTCGTGAACAATTGCAAGAGGAGCTGACCAGACTTCAGCAAGAATTAAAAAAAACGATTGTCTTTGTGACTCACGACATGGATGAAGCGATCAAAATCGGGGATCGCATCTGTCTCATGAAAGATGGAGAAATTGTTCAATTAGATCGGCCGGAGGTCATTTTACGCCACCCTGCCAATGAATTTGTCCGCCAATTTATTGGAGAGGAACGTTTGCAAGATGCCTCTAATATACCTGATTTAGAAGAATTGATGATTCCGCCCATTACAGCTTATCCGACAAGAGGATTAGCGGAAGCGTTAAAATATATGCGCAACAAACGGGTAGACCATTTGGTGATAGTCGATCGATACAATCAATATTACGGCGTCGTGAATATTTGGGATATGAGAAAAGCTTATAAAGATGAACAATTGCATCTTATTGATATCGTTCAGAAGGACTTTCCTACTTTGAAAACCAGCGATTCTCCAGAAAAAGCACTGCAAATGGTGAACGAATCCAAAACGGGATTTGTACCTGTTTTAGATGAAAAAAATAAAGTGAAAGGGATCATAAATCGCTCAAGCATTGTCAGTTATGTTGTCAGTCAATTGGCGATGAATAAAGGAGAGTGATTTGCATTAATAGTCTTTGGAAAGAAACAGCAGATGTATTTGTAAACAAATGGAATGACATTGGGAGACTGTTATTAGAGCACATGTATTTGTCGCTAGTGGCGATTGCGCTTGCCATTATCATTGCTGTCCCACTAGGGATCTATTTAACAAGGCATAAAAAGTTGGCCGATCCTATCATGGGCATCGCCTCGGCCATACAAACGATACCAAGTCTGGCTTTGTTAGTATTTTTAGTTCCCTTTATTGGAACCGGAAAGCCGCCCGCTATTGTAGCATTGACGATATACGGACTTCTTCCCATACTTCGCAATACGTATTTAGGAATATTAGGGGTAAATCGCAGTATCGTTGAAGCTGGTATAGGAATGGGAATGACCAGCAGACAAGTATTATGGATCGTTCAATTGCCTCTCGCCCTAAGTGTTATCATGGGAGGAATCCGTACAGCAGCCGTATTGGTCATTGGTGTAGCGACGATGGCAGGTTTAATTGGAGCTGGCGGATTAGGTGATTTCATTTTTAGAGGATTGCAAACATATAATTCCGCTCTTATTTTAGCCGGTGCTATTCCTTCAGCGATTATTGCGATTGTATTTGACCAAATATTAAAACGAGTTGAAAATCGAGCAAAACCTGGAATAAAAAGAAAAAAATGGTCGAAAGGCGCCAAAATTTCTCTTGTTTCCATTCTAGTCCTTGTGATTGCAGCCGTATCAGGGTTCGGAATTTATCAATCAAAACAAAAAGAAAATACAATTGTGATTACGGGAAAAAATTTTACGGAACAAGAAATTTTGGTTCATATGTATGGAAAATTGATAGAAGATCGCACCAATTTGCATGTTCAATATAAGTCTTTTATTAGCGGAACGGTGCCGGTATTTGAAGGAATGCGAAAGGGCGATTATGATTTAGCTGTTGAATACACTGGAACTGGATTGATGAACATCCTAAAAGAAAAAATCCATACAACAGATCCAAATGAAGTCTATCATCATGTAAAACAACAGTATGAGAAAAAGTATCATTTAATCTGGTTAAAACCAATTGGATTTAATAATACGTATTCACTTACCATTCGCAATGAGGATGCGAAAAAATGGAATGTAAAAACCATTTCGGATCTTGCGAAAAAAGCACCCCAATTAACTCTTGCTTCCGATCCTGAATTTTTAGAACGAAAAGATGGATATCCTGGTTTACAAAAGAAATATGGAATTAAGTTTAAAAATACCATGTCCATGGATCCGGGAATTATGTATAGTGCTTTAAAAAATCATAAAGTAGATGTTATTGATGCTTTTACAACTGACGGACGCATACCAGCATTCCATTTATATGTGTTAAAAGATGATAAACATCAATTTCCTCCTTATAATGCAGCACCGGTTATACGCGAAGAAGTGCTGAAAAAACATCCGGAATTGGAAAAAGTGATTAATTTACTTGCAGGAAAGATCACAAATGAAAAAATGCAGCAGTTAAATGCAGAAGTCGATTTGAAAAAGAAAGATTATGATGACGTGGCTGAACAATTTTTAAAGGAGGAGGGGCTGATTCAAAAGTAATCCTCTTATGAGAAAAAATGTAGAGAGGAATGAAAATGGGGCCCTCTCATAAGTCGGTTAAACCGGCTTATGAGAGGGCCTTTTAAGTTGATTCACAAATGGATAAAAAATGCTATAAAATTAGAGACTAAATTGTATTGGGAAGCTTTTCACGCCAAATACAAATGGACTTTGAATGGGCTCAAGTTCTGTATGTTTTGCTAGTTCTAGTTTAGAGAAAGTGGTTAATAATACTGAAAGAGCAACTTTTGCTTCCAGTCGAGCTAAAGGAGCGCCTAAACAAAAATGGATGCCATATCCAAAACCTAAATGTGGATTTGGGTGGCGTTCCAGCATAAAACGATCCGGTTGTTCAAACTTTTGCTCATCCCGATTAGCTGCCGCTACCCAGCTAATCACTTGAGATCCCTTGCGAATCGTATGGCCTCCAATTTCGACATCTGCCGTCGCAGTACGTCCAATTGCTTGGATTGGAGGATAGAATCGAAGAGTTTCTTCAATTAAGTTGGGAACCAAAGAAAAATTTTTTCGGACTGTTTCTTGAGTATTTGTATCTTCTACCATATATCGAACAGCATTCACAATGAGATTCGTTGTCGTTTCATTACCCGCGACTAATAATAAAATACAGAATCCGAGCAACTCTTCTTCCTTTAGTCTTTCTCCGTCCACTTCTGCTGCCAATAATAAAGAAATTAAATCATCTTTTGGGCTTCTTTGTCGCTCCTGTATGATTTCTTTAAAATAGTCATTCAGAAACTTGGCTCCTTCACGTCTTCTTTTCATCATCATATTAAAGGCCTCGTCCGAATCATCCTCGGCTCCAGACACAAGAATATCAGAATAGTTTTTAAAAAGTTCCCTGTCTTTTGCCGGGACTCCCAATATTTCCGCAATGATAATGACGGGAAGCGGAGCGGCAAAATCACGAATCATTTCCAATGTTTCTTTTTCCTTTGCTTGGTCCAACAGGGAGGTTGTAACGTCCTGAATTCGTTGAGAGAGCTCGTTGACAGCTTTGGGAGTAAACGTTTTATTAATAAGATTTCTCATTTTTGTATGTTTGGGCGGATCCATTATCAATATACTGTTTCTTTTGTCGCCGATCCCACGATTAGAGGAAAATAATGCAGGATTTTTTAAGATGAAATGAACATCTTCGTATCGAAATACATCCCAACATTCTCGAATGGGGTCATATCTTACCGGTGTTTTTTTCGCAAAGTGTTATAAATAGTAAAAGGAAACAACTGATCTTGTACAGATTGAATCTCTTTCATAGGAATCAGATTTGCGTAACGTTTTGTTTCGTAGGAGGTTTTCTTTGAAGTGGCCATGATTTCATCTCTCCTTTAATTTTTATCGGGAATATTCGCCAGTAATGTTTTTCCTTTTTACCATAACATTCTAAAAAATTACTATCAACAGACATATTATGCAAAAAATGTCAATCAATCAAAATGCCTAAAAATTTGGTTTTGATCCATATCTCCTAACGAAAGATATATAATGAAACTTTTATTCAGCTGTATGAAGGAATGAATATAATCTCATCTTAATAGTCGTAGTTTTACTTACATGAAGAGCTTCTTGGTTTCTTTAATTGGAAACGTTGGAGTCGGGAACACGGGCAAGAATGATCATGCCAATGATGAAGAGAATAACAAGGCTAAACACACCTGCATTGGTGTTTCCTGTGAGCTGTGCTGTGAAACTGACTAATAATGGACCTAAAATAGAAGCAAACTTTCCGAAGATGTTATAAAAACCGAAAAATTCATTGGCGTTCTTTTTGGGAACAAGCTTCGCAAAATATGAGCGACTTAACGATTGAATGCCTCCTTGAGAGCTCGCAACAAGCATCGCTAATATCCAGAAGTCCAACGTTGTTTTTAAGAAGTAGGCATAGATGCAAACGATGATATAGGCGAAAATGCCTGCATAAAGCATCTTTTTCTCTGTGAATTTTTCGGCCAATCTCCCGAACAGAATGGCAAACGGAGCAGCAACGACTTGGGTGACAAACAAAATCACTAACAGATCGGAAGAACGGATGCCTAAATCCGTTCCATACGCTGTGGACATCGTAATGACGGTACCGACACCATCAATATAGAAAAAATACGCGAGTAAGAATAAAAACAGAGTGCGGTACTTTTTGATTTCTTTTAGTGTTTTCAGAAGCCGTTTAAAGCTCTCTGCAATGGGATTCGCTTCACGTTGAATATAAAAGCGCTGCCGGACGTTTCGAAACATCGGTATGGTGAATAATCCCCACCAGATGGCGGTCATAAGGAAGGCTATTTTGCTTGCAGATGCGGTGGAAAGCGGAATTATTTTACTTTGAGCTAAAATAATGATCGCAATGATTGCGATAAACGGGATGGTGCTGCCGATATAGCCAAAGCTAAAGCCGCGAGCAGATACACGATTCATGCGTTTATCTGTGGTTACGTCGACGAGAAAAGCATCATAAAACACAGTGGCCCCGTTCGATCCGATGGCAGACAGGGTATAAATGATTAACAAGATAAGCCATTGATCACTTGGGATAAAAGCCAATAAAGCCGTAAAGGATACACCTAGGGCAAAAAAGAACGCAAAAAACCGTTTCTTCAATCCTTGATAATCGGCAATGGTCCCTAAAATAGGCCCTAACATGGCTAAAATAAAGGTGAAAATGGAGATGGTATAGCCTAAGTAAGCCGTAGAATCAGCAGCGCTGACCCCGGCATTTTGGGCAGCCGCTTTATAATATAAAGGAAAGACAGCTGTCGTAATAATAAGAGAATAAGCAGAGTTTGCCCAATCATAGAAAACCCAGCTGTTCTCTTCTTTTGTAAACTGTTTCATTACATTGCCCCCTACAATACCCGCCTTATTTCACATTTTACTTGAAAATTCATTTGAAAAGACTTAAAATTTTGAAAATTATCGTTTGTTTACAAAAAATTAAAGTTTTCAATCACTCATTCGTCAGGATATCGAGTCTCAGCCGGCAATCGTAAACACCCATTTTATTCCATTACGCGTGCAGAAGTAAATTCTTGAGACTTTTTGTCATTTTACTTGTCATTACATCCTCAAGTAACCACACGACAGATGTTAATGGCAGTAGAAAAAACAATAGACAAAAATTTTTTAAGGAGTGTCCATTTCAAATGTTTCGTTTTTCCGCAATATAAAAGCCTGTAGTCCTTGGGATTACAGGCTTTTTCGATGTGCGCCCGGCATGTACATGAACTATAGGGTGTAAGTCCCGAACCCCGAAGACAGAAGTAGAGGTTAGCCAAGAGCAAGGGTGTCCGTGGTGACGCGGAATCTGAAGGAAGCTGGAGGCAAAACACCGGTCCGAGGAACACGAACCTCATATAAGGCTAGGTATGATTGAGTGAGTTTGCATAACAAAACAAAGCTCTTTCTGTCGAAGGTCATATCGAGT
>Ga0207866_1002115_pt1 | contig 15439 bp, 14 predicted proteins | sample HigsolmetaAR203D_FD_184835 | JGI IMG/M metagenome (GOLD analysis project Ga0207866, IMG submission 184835) | Ionic liquid and high solid enriched microbial communities from the Joint BioEnergy Institute, USA - AR20-3-D (SPAdes) (version 2) ...
ATTCTACATTTTAGGGGTGAAGTCCTTTTTTATGTCTTTGAAATCCTTATGGCTCTTGGGTCAAAAAATATGCAAAATGCTCAATTATCTATCCTGCCTTCTCAACCCCAATAAAAAATCTAACCTATCAACTCAACCCCTATCACTTTCATGGTAGTTGACATGTTTCCTCAAAGAATAAAAATAAGGGTTTCCCGACATTAACGTCCTCGACAAAGATGTCATGAGAAAAATTCAATGTCAGGAAACCCTTTATCTATAAGTGCTTAAAGTATCTTTATTTCTCAACCCTTGACATCAATACCACGCACTCCACATGCGTCGTCTGCGGAAACATGTCCACTGGGGTAATCTCCATCGTTTTATATCCCCCGTCTTCCAAAATGCGCAAGTCCCGCGCTAAAGTGGAAGGGTTGCAGGATACATACACCACCCGCTTTGGTTTGAATTCGATGATGGTGTTCAGCAATGCCTGGTCGCAGCCTTTGCGCGGCGGGTCCACAACGAGCACATCCGCGCGTTTTCCTTCTTTGTACCAACGGGGAATCACTTCTTCCGCCGGGCCCGCTTCAAAATACGTATTGGTAAATCCGTTCAGTTCCGCATTCCGTTTGGCGTCCTCGATGGCTTCCTCGACGATTTCGACGCCCATCACTTGTTTCGCTTTTTTCGCTAGAAATAAGGAGATTGTTCCGATACCGCAATAGGCATCAATTACTGTTTCTTCACCCGTTAACCCTGCATACTCCAACGCTTGATTATATAATACTTCTGTTTGCACAGGATTCACTTGATAGAAGGAACGAGCAGAAATTTCAAATCGGATATCGCCGATTGTGTCTTCTATTGTCTCTTTCCCCCAAAGCGTCATCGTTTCTTTTCCTAAAATCACATTTGTTTTTTCGCTGTTCACGTTTTGAACGATGGATGTGACGTGGGGAATGAGTTTTCGAATCGCTTCCACCGCCACCTCTTTCTGAGGGAATTTGCGTTTTTTAGTAACGAGCACCACCATCACTTCGCCAGTGGCTCTTCCTGTCCGTACAATCACATGGCGCAACATTCCCTGGTGGGTCGTTTCATTGTATGGCTCGATCCCGATCTTCTCCAGCTCTTTTTTCAAATTGGCCATGATGATATCCGCTTCACTCATTTGGATGAGGCAGCGTTCCATATCCACAATGTCATGGGTTCTTGATTTGTAGAATCCCGCAATCGGACCGGACTCACCCATCGCAAACGGAATTTGCGATTTGTTGCGGTAATTCCAAGGGTGTTCCATTCCTTTAATCGGACGCACCGGCGCTTCGATTTTCCCGATGCGTTTCATCACATTGCGGACCATGTTTTCTTTCCAATGCAATTGGCCTTCATAAGATAAATGCTGCAATTGGCAACCGCCGCATTTTCCAAAGTACATGCAAGGCGCTTCCACCCGGTCCGGTGAAGGTTCTTTCAATTCTACAATTTTGGCAAAGCCGTAGCTTTTTAACGTTTTTAATACATGCACTTCCGCCGTTTCTTGAGGCAACGCTCCATGGATAAATAATGGATACCCATCCACTTTCCCCACGCCTAAGCCATCATGGGTCAAATCTTCTATATAAACCGTTACTCGATCATTTTTCTTTACGGGTGCTGTCATTGAGTTCCGTCCTCCATTCCGTTTTTCATTGTCGCACGGATCTTTAATCGAAATCAAACAAATATTATTCTACCTCAAAATAGAATAAGGATATATTGAAATTTCATTTTTTCCGAACCGCTTGTAAAATTGAAGTATCACTATGTATTGGGTGGATGAAGATGGACTTTTATCTTGTCGCATTGTTTTACATTGCCATTACCCTTCATAATATCGAGGAAGCCATTTGGTTGCCGGAATGGTCACAACAAGCTTCGATGTTTCATAAACCCGTTACCCCGGGTGAATTTCGTTTTGCCGTGACTGTCATTACTATACTGGCTTATTTATCCGCATTTTATTTTTTCTATAAGCCTGAATCAGAATTGGCCAAATGGGTTTTCATCGGATTTTTAGGTTCCATGATCGTGAATGCGATTTTTCCGCACCTGATTGCAACGATTTTGATGAAACAGTATGCCCCCGGGCTTCTCACAGGATTGTTCCTGAACCTTCCCATCAATACATTCATCATCGTTCGAATGTTCCAAAACCATTATATTACTTGGAAAGAGCTTATCATATCGACCATTGCGGTTGGAAGCCTTCTACTCACCTTGATTCCATTATTATTTAAAGCGGGCGGAAAAATGGCTTTTTCCCGTGAACCCAAATAAAAAACTCCCGCAGTTTGAGCGGGAGTTTATTTTTCTTCTTCCCTTACCCCTTGATCCAAAGGGGCCGTAAAAAAGGCGACCACCAACGAAAGCAGGACCATCAAAAAAGGGGCCACAAACATCATAAATTCATTCATCGCAAACCCTCCTACGCATGAAAATCTTTTTGGTTCCCCGTCACGTACTCCTTGTTAAACACAAACAACCGGAATATTAAATAGAGGGATGGAATGAGCAGGCAGAGCCCTGCAATAAAGGCAATGACCAACGCGATGGCCATTTCCTGATTCGTGAATCCTTCGTAAATGGTCAAATATGGATACAACAAATACGGATAATGGGAAATGCCGTATGCAAAAAAGGCGAATAGAAACTGAAGAATCAACAATCCGACCGAAAGCCCGAGACCCCGTTTCTTCCACAACAGCCAGACCGTCAACAAAAATAAAATTGCGGAAACGCCAAACATCGGCCAAATGGAAATCATATTACGGAACCGGTCCGGGTTATGCTCCTGCATTTGAATAATGATCGCCGCCGCCATTAACATTAAGGGACCCGACCATGTGAGCGCGTATTTTCTCATCAGTTCAGAAGCATTCAGATCTTGCGCCTTCCATGCATACCATGTTAAAAACACGGCGGAAATATACAGTACGCTGGCAATGCTTAAGAGAACGATGCTCCACGTCAAAGGGCTTGTGAAAAGCGCCCAATAATCAAGGACAGGGGAGCCGTCAACGATCTCCACAAATCCCCCTTCCGAAATCGTCAGCACGACGGAAAGGGAGGATGGAATCAATAAGCCGGATACCCCATACGCGAAGGCATATCCTTTATGCCCCCTCGACCCGTATGATTCAAAGGCGTAATATGAACCCCTGATCGCCAATAAAATGATCGCAATGCTTACGGGCACCAACAAAACCGTGCCGTAATAAAAGGCGGTTTTGGGAAAGAACCCGACGATGCCGACAAAGAAAAACACCAAAAAAACGTTGGTCACTTCCCATACCGGCGATAAATACCGCTGAATGATGTTCGATAAAATGTGGGATCTTCCCGTCAATAAGCTGTACGCATTGAAAAAACCGGCGCCAAAATCAATGGAAGCCACAATGACATATCCGAAAAGAAAAATCCATAACACGATTATTCCCAACACTTCAAGACTCATCGTCCGACCCCTTTCATTTCAGCCATCCGGTCTTCGATTTCCCGCTCAATCGGGTTTAAACGGTACATTCTTCTTAATACAACGACACTTCCAATCCCCAAAACAAGATATAAAATGCAGAATAAAATAAACATCAGATCCACCTGATCGCTTGTCGTCGCGCCTTCCGCTGTCCGCATATATCCCCGTAAAATCCACGGCTGTCTCCCCACTTCCGCGAGCCACCAACCCGCTTCAATGGCGATGATGGTTAATGGCCCGCCCAGAACGGTAACCCATCGGAACCAAGGACGGTGAATAAACCCCCATCCCCTCCATACTCCTGCCACATACAGAACAGACACAAGTATCATTGCCGTTCCAATCAACACCATGAGGTTAAATAAATAATGGATATAAAGCGGCGGAATTTCATCTTCCGGAAAGTCGTTCAGCCCGGTCACTTCCGCCATTGGATTTCCGTAAGCCAAAATGCTCAACAGATAAGGGATTTCAATGGCAAATTTAATATTTTGCTCCTCATCCATGAATCCCATTAAAATGAGAGGAGCCGCTTCTTCCGTTTCAAAATGCCATTCGGCTGCGGCCAATTTTTCCGGTTGATATTCCGCCAAAAACTTTCCTGAAAAGTCGCCGATGACCGCTGTGGCGATGGAGAAAATCAAGCCCATCTTCATCATGAGAAACAGCGATTTTTTATAATAGGGATGATTTGATCCCCTCAACAACCGATAGGCTGCAATGGATGCCAATAAAAAGGCGGAGGTCATGTAGGCGGAAGCTAAAACATGGGCCACTTTCGTCGGCATGGATGGGTTGAACATGGCAACAAGCGGCTGGATGTTCACAAGTTGGCCGCTCACCACTTCAAATCCTTGCGGCGTATTCATAAACGAATTCACGATGGTGATGAAAACGGCGGAAATGGATGCGCCAATGGCAACCGGAACGAGAAGAAGCATATGCTTTTTTTGATTATCAAACCGGTCCCACGTATATAAGTAGATCCCCAAAAAGATCGCCTCAAAGAAGAAAGCGAATGTTTCCATGAACAGCGGCAGTGCAATGACTTGTCCTGCCAGCTGCATAAAATTGGGCCACAGCAGGGAAAGCTGCAAACCGATCGCCGTTCCGGTCACCACCCCGACGGCCACCGTGATGACAAATCCCCTCGTAATCCTTCTGGCCAGGAGAATATAATGTTCATCGTTCTTCTTCATCCCAACCCACTGGGCAATCATAATCATTAAAGGCACTCCAACGCCAATCGTTGCGTAAATAATATGAAAGGTTAACGTCAGCTCTGTCAACAACCGGCTCCAAAACACGGCGGACTCGTTCATTCGTGGCACCTCCTAACTGCCGAAGATTCTCCCGATGATGGAAAGAAGCATAATGATGGCAACGCCAAAGGATAAATAAATCAACCATTTTTCCTGCTTTTTATACATTTTCTATGAACCCCTTTCATCCCCAGTTATTTTGCGTCAATAAAAAAAACCTATACAAACGCTTCATAGCATTTGTATAGGTTCTTCCATCGGAAATTACACACGGTCGAGTTCACGGATATTATCAATCGGCACAAACACTTCAATATGCCGTTTCAAGTTTTGGAAAGTGGCCGGCGCTTTTCCTCCCAATTCACCATCCAAATTGATCAGCACTTCTTCATCGGACGTCACTTTCACGATGCTGGCTTTGCGATAAATGACATTCGGGTCGCTTAAATGTTCGCCGCGGAGAGCCGATGTCAGCACTTTGATGAAATCGGCCAAACTGCATTTTTTCAAAATCATCATCGTGAATTTGCCGTCATTGATGCTGGAATCGGGAGCGATTTTTTCAAAACCGCCGACGGAATTCGTAAGGGCGCATAAGAAGGCCATCACTTCCCCTTCGAATATTTCATCATCAATTTCAAAGCGCATGTTGGTCGCTTTGATGGAAGGAAGCATTTCGAGCCCTTTCAAATAGTATGCCAACTGACCCAAAACCGTTTTCATTTTGCTTGGCACTTCATAGGTCAATTCCGTGATGCGTCCACCGGCTGCGATGTTGATGAAATAGCGCTCCTCATTTAATAATCCAACGTCAACCGGGATTGTGTCACCTTTTACAATGACATCAACGGCATCCTCAATTTTTCTCGGGATATGGAGGGCACGGGCGAAATCGTTCGTTGTCCCCATTGGAATGACACCGAGTTTCGGACGATTTTCAAATGGACTGATTCCGGATACGACTTCGTTTAATGTGCCATCCCCGCCTGCTGCAACAACAATATCAAATCCCCGTTCCACCGCTTTTGCGGCTGCCTCCTTTGCATCCCCTGCTCCCGTCGTTGCATGGCAGGAAGTTTCATAGCCGGCCATTTCCAGCTTCTCCAGCACTTCTGGTAAATGCTTTTTGAAAAGTTCTCTGCCTGATGTTGGATTATAAATAATTCTCGCTCTTTTCATATTTTCGCCATCCTATTTTATTATCATTTAATTTATCAACGCTTATGTAATCAGGAAAGTTCCAGGATCAAAAAGAGATTGAACAATAGAAAATTCCCCGTCCAGTGGAAGGGAACTTTTTCTTTCTATCGATGTTTATTTAAGACAACATCTCTATTATAACTTTTTTCATATCTTCATAAACCCATTTCGCGCATTGCGGGTCTTTGACAAATTTCTCCTGCAATGTAGTATACAATTCTTTTTGCTTTTCTTCAAATGTTGGATCATCTTTTTCCGGCAATTTTGCTCTAGCTTCCACCACCATTTGCTGCAGTTCAGGTGCTCTTGGCCCCCATTTTCCAATTACTTGTCCGTTTTGATCGAGAAATAAATAGATTGGAATGGCCCTTCCTCCGTTTGTCAAGTAACGGTCGATCAAGTCTGTGTCTTCATCCCGGTAAACGCAGCGAATGTCTAGTTGGGCAGCTTCGGCAATTTTGCGGATGATCGGGTTATTGAGCATGGCATCCCCGCACCAATCTTCTGTAATGGCTAAAATGTGCGGCTTTTTTTCTTTCAGTAGGGCGATGAGTTCGTCATTTTCATCAATCGGAAAATTGTTGTAGATTTCAAAGCTTCCTTCTTTTAAATTCGTTTTCATTCTGTCCATGTATTCCGCCATGGAAATCCCTTGTTCGAAATATTGTTGTTCTGTTTTCACGTGATAACCCCCTTTTGTTCTATTCTGCATGGAAAGGGAGGGATTGGCAATGTTTTTGATTTTGCAGGAGTTGAGTAGATATTTATAAGAGTGAGGATAGTATCCGCACCAAATGTGGTTCCATCCGAACTAATTGCTGTTGTATATGCACTAATTGAGGAAGTAAACGCACGAATTGAAGTTGCATACGCACAAAATATAGGAACAAACGCACGAAACGAAGCAGTATCTGCACCAAATAAGAAGGTACACGCACTAAATAGAGCAGCATCCGCACGAATTAAAGTAGCAAATGCACGAAATGGGTTCTCATCCGCACCAAATGGGAAGATACACGCACTAAATAAAGCAGCATCCGCACGAATTAAAGTAGCAAATGCACGAAATGGGTCCTCATCTGCACGAAATGGGAAGGTACACGCACTAAATAAAGCAGCATCCGCACGAATTAAAGTAGCAAATGCACGAAATGGGTCCTCATCCGCACGAAATGTGGAAGTAAGCACACTAAATAAAGTGGTCTACGCACGATTTGCAATTCTACAATCCTATCAACTATCAGATAAAGCCCTCATTCAATTCAAATAATGAAAAGCCGCATAAGCCATAACAGCTTATGCGGCGCAGAAAAACCTCTTAACTTATCGTTTATTAATTTCTTCAAGCAATAATTTGTTGACCATTGGCGGGTTGGCTTGTCCTTTAGTCGCTTTCATGATTTGACCTACTAAGAAGCCGATTGCGCGGTCTTTACCGTTTTTGAAGTCTTCGATGGATTGCGGGTTGTTGTCAAGCACTTCTGTAATAATCGGAAGAAGTACGTTTGGATCTGAAATTTGAACCATGCCTTTTTCTTTGACGATTTTTTCAGGGTCTCCACCGTTTTTCACTAATTCATTGAACACTTTCTTCGCAATTTTGGATGAAATTGTGCCGTCTGAAATCAATTTTACTAATCCAGCCAAGTTTTCAGGCGTTAATTTTGTTTCCGTGATTTCCACTTGTTCTGCATTCAAGTATCCGGAAACGTCGCCCATCAACCAGTTGGCGGAAAGTTTTGCATCGGCGCCCAATTTCACCATTTCATCGAAGAAATCTGAAAGTGTTTTGTTCACAACCAATACGTTTGCATCGTATTCAGTTAAGCCAAGTTCTTCGATGTAGCGTTTTTTGCGGGCATCTGGAAGCTCAGGAATGGAAGCTTTTACGCGTTCCAACCATTCATCATCAATCACAAGATGCACTAAGTCCGGTTCTGGGAAGTAGCGGTAGTCTTCCGCTGTTTCTTTGACGCGCATCAAGATCGTTTTGCCTGTTTTTTCATCAAAACGGCGTGTTTCTTGTCTGATCACGCCACCGCTCATTAAGATTTCCGCTTGGCGTTTTTGTTCGTATTCAAGTCCTTTACGAACAAAGTTGAAAGAGTTCAAGTTTTTCAATTCCGTTTTTGTACCGAATTCTTTTTGTCCGTATGGGCGAAGGGAAATGTTCGCGTCGCAGCGCAATGAACCTTCTTCCATTTTCACATCGGATACGCCTGTGTATTGGATGATGGATTTTAATTTTTCCAAATATAAGTACGCTTCTTCAGGTGTGCGGATGTCCGGCTCAGAAACGATTTCCAAAAGCGGAGTCCCTTTACGGTTGAAGTCTACAAGGGAGTAGCCATCGCCATGCAACAATTTACCGGCGTCTTCTTCCATATGAAGGCGTGTGATGCCGATCCGTTTTGTATAGCCAGGTTGACCGTCTTTTTCCGGAACTTCGATTTCAATCCATCCATCATAGCCGATTGGTTTATCATATTGGGAAATTTGGTAGCCGCTCGGATTGTCCGGATAGAAATAGTTTTTCCGGTCAAATTTCGTATGTTGGTTGATTTTCATGTTTAAAGCCAAAGCCGCTTTCATTGCGTATTCCACAACGTTTTTATTTAAAACAGGAAGCACTCCCGGATATGCAAGGTCGTAAACTGTTGTATTTGTGTTTGGCTCCGCACCGAATTGGTTTGGTGCAGTCGAGAAAATTTTGGATTCCGTTTTTAATTCAACGTGTACTTCTAGACCAATGACTGTTTCAAAGTTCATATTATTTACCCTCCAATCTAGGAGATTGTTTATGGAAATCTGTTGCTTGTTCAAATGCGTATGCAGCGCGGTATACCGTTTCTTCATCGAAGTGTTTGCCGATGATTTGCAAGCCTAATGGCAAGCCGTTTTCAAATCCGCATGGAATCGAAATTGCAGGTACCCCCGCCAAGTTGATTGGAATTGTTAAAATGTCGTTTGCGTACATTGTTAATGGATCGTCTATGTTTTCGCCGATTTTGAATGCTGCTGTTGGTGTTGTTGGACCAACGATTACATCATAATCTTCAAACACTTTATCGTAATCTTGTTTGATTAATGTACGGACTTGTTGCGCTTTTTTATAGTAAGCATCATATGTGCCGGCAGACAAAGAGTACGTACCAAGCATGATGCGGCGTTTCACTTCATCGCCAAAGCCTTGGGCGCGTGTTTGTTTGTATAATTCCAACAAGTTTTTCACGCCTTCAGCACGGAAACCGTAGCGGATACCGTCGAAACGGGCAAGGTTGGATGAAGCTTCTGAAGATGCCAGGATATAATAAGTCGCCAATGCGTACTTGGAGTGAGGAAGGGATACTTCTTCCACTGTTGCGCCAAGACCTTTGAACACTTCAAGGGCATCCATTACGGATTTGCGTACGCCTTCTTCCACACCTTCTCCCAAGAATTCTTTTGGCACGGCGATGCGCAACCCTTTGATATCACCATCCAATTTGGATGCATAGTTAGGCACTGGCACATCTGCGCTTGTGGAATCGTTAGGGTCCACGCCGGCAATCACTTCAAGCAATAAGGCATTGTCATATACATTGCGGGTGATTGGCCCGATTTGGTCAAGGGAAGATGCGAAGGCAACGGCTCCGAAACGGGAAACACGGCCATATGTCGGTTTCATTCCCACAACGCCACAGAATGCGGCAGGTTGACGGATGGAACCGCCTGTATCTGTACCTAATGCGAATGGCACTTCACCCGCTGCGACACTCGCTGCAGAACCGCCGGAAGAACCGCCTGGCACACGTTCAAGATCCCAAGGGTTTTTTGTCTTTTTATAATAAGAAGTTTCTGTTGAAGAACCCATGGCGAATTCATCCATGTTGAGTTTACCAATTGTGATCATGCCTGCTTCGCGAAGCTTTTTCACCACTGTCGCGTCATAAATCGGGATGAACCCTTCCAAAATTTTAGAAGCGCAAGTCGTTTCAAGGCCTTCCGTCACGATATTGTCTTTTATGCCGATAGGAAGACCGAACAATGGTCCACGTTCACTCACCGGCACTTGATCTTTTTCATTTGCTTCTTCAAGTGCTTTTTCTTTGTTTAAGGCAAGAAACGCTTGTACATCTCCATCGACTTCTTCGATTCTTTTATAGGTTTCATTGATCAAATCGACAATTTTAAATTCACCTTTATGTAAACCTTCTTGTAATTCTTTCGATGAACGTTCTAACAACGTCATGAAGTTCCCTCCTTTAATATGGGTATCGATAAAATTGGAAAATACAAGCATCTATTTTTACAAACACAAAAATAATGGCCGCTGCCATTAAACAATCGAATTTATTCTTCTAAAATTGGCGGAACTTTGATTAAGCCATTTTCATGTTCTTTTACATTCAAGAGCACTTTTTCAAGCTCCAAGCCTTTTTTGGCCACGTCTTCACGCATTACGTTCACGATTGGTAACACATGGGAAGTTGGCTCCACATCTGTTGTATCCAATTCATTTAATGTTTCTACATATTCCGTAATTTTCCCGAGCTGTTCAGTGAACTTTTCCGCTTCTTCCTCGGAGATTGCCAAACGAGCCAAGTGGGCAATGTGCTTTACTTCTTCCTTCGTCAATTTTGCCATTGATTACACCTCCACATTTCATAAACCTGGCAATAATAATACCATTTTTCGATTGAAAAATCACACGTTTATTGGAAAATCCCATAATAATACGATTACTTTTCAATTATCTCCAAAAAAAGCATATTTTCAAACACTTCTTCAAATAAATTCAAACAATTTGAAACAGTGTTACGTCATCCGCAACACTGTTTCCCATCACATTTGATTCATTTTTGGCGCCAATTTCAGTAATCATAAATGTGTACAAAAGGCTCTTTTTCATTTCGATCTTTTATGATCACCGCTTCCGGACCGTTGATGGATGTAACGCTTACTTCAATATCAACACTATCCGGGAATCTTTTCATAATAACGCCTGTCAAATATTGAGTAAAGCCGATAATCTCTGTCGTGCCATAAAATTGGATCGGCACCTCAACCGACAATTTGACCAGCTGATTGTTTTGATAAAACCCTTTGCCTATCACATTTGTATAGTTGGAAAAATATTTTAGAATATCTTGTTTAAAGTTCAGGAATTTCGTATTCGTATCTCGGTAGATGTCTTCCGGCGTTGACATAGGGAAGGTCACGTATTTTTCATTGATGCCAACCCAATCTCCCAAATCACTTTTTCCCGGCTTTGCCACGCTGTAGGCAAAATAAGTTCCAGGAACAATGGAATTGCGGGCTTCCTGTTTAAATAAAGCGACTAAGATTGGCACATCCTGCAATTCTGTACGGGCACGCAAGCGGCGGACCACTTCCTCCGCCATTTCTTTCCCTTTTTTCTCCAACTCCGCTTGAGGAATTGGTTCATCATACCATTCGCCGTATTGTTCTTTTTGATAATAATATATGGAATTCAGCGCGAGGCCGATGGAGATCCCTCCAAGGGCCACTTTATTGTCGCTCGTTTTCTTTAAGTAGTTTTGTTCAATAATATGCGCTAAATAAATTGGCGCTTCTTTTGCCCGTTTTTCAGGATCCATGCCGTCTTCCGCCGGAGGATTCAATCCTTCTTCATTTTTATTGCTCCGTGACAGCCAATTGGTTACCGTTTCACTGTCCAAATATTGGCCTTCTTGGAAATAGTAGCTGTCGGTGCTGTATTCGTTTTGCGAAATGCGCATTAATCCTTCTTCCGCTTCTTTAATGTCGTATTTCGTATAAATATTGGACACGACAAGGCCACGGGCTGCGCTCTCTTTATATGGTATGAGCGTTTTATAATAACTTTCGTCTAACTGCATTTTTGGGATGATTGTCGTTTCAACTTCTGCTTCAGATTTTTGATTTGGTCCAACCACTTCCGTATCTTCCCGAACGGAAGGTACACAACCTGCAAGCATTGCAACAACGACCATCGCCGGTATCCAGCGAAATCGGTTCATTGCCTGAATCCCCTTTACTCTTCTAATTGTTCAATAAAGCGATTTTCGTCCCAAACTTCTATTCCCAGTTCCTGCGCTTTTGTCAATTTTGAGCCTGCATCGGCTCCCGCAATGACAAGATCCGTCTTTTTGCTTACGCTTCCTGTCACTTTACCACCTAACTCTTCTATTTTCGCCTTTGCTTCGTTGCGTGTCAATCGTTCCAATTTTCCTGTCAATACGACCGTTTTTCCGGCAAACGGGCTATCCGCTATTGTTGTGCTGGCTTTTTTGCCTTTGTATGTCATGTTGACGCCGGCTTCTTTCAACCGGGCAATCAATTGTCTCGCTTCCTCTTTTTTGAAATAGGAAACCACCGATTGGGCTATTTTTTCGCCGATTTCATGAATGGCCACCAATTCTTCTTCTGTTGCCTCCATGATGCGGTCCATTGTTTCGAATTCCTCCGCAATGAGTTTTGCCGCTTTTTCGCCGACATGGCGTATGCCGAGGCCGAATAATAAACGCTCCAATGAATTTTCTTTTGAACGTTCAATGGCATTGACCAGATTGGTTGCGGAAAGCTGTCCCATCCGATCCAATTTGGTCAGCTCGTCCACTTTTAAAAAGTAAAGATCCGCCACATCCCGAATATAGTTTTCTTTTAATAGCAATTCCGTAATTTTATCCCCTAAGCCGTCGATATTCATCGCATTTCTGGAAGCGAAATGTTTAATGCCTTCCGCAATTTGCGCAGGGCATGCAGGGTTCACACAGCGGATCGCCACTTCATCATCAATGCGGATCAGTCCGCTTCCACAGGCAGGGCAAGTTTTTGGCATTTCATAAGGAACGGTGCCTTCCGGGCGCTGTTCCAAAATGACACGGACCACTTCCGGAATGATATCGCCCGCTTTATGAACGATTACGGTATCCCCGATTCGGATGTCTTTTTCGCGAATCAAATCTTCATTATGAAGGGAAGCCCGGCTGACAGTCGAACCGGCCAGTTTTACCGGCTCCAAAATCGCTGTTGGCGTCACAACTCCCGTACGGCCAACTGTCCAGTCAATATGAAGCACTTTTGTGATGGCTTCTTCCGCAGGGAATTTATAAGCGATCGCCCAGCGCGGACTTTTTACGGTCGTTCCCAGTTCTTCCTGGTGGGCAAATCGGTTCACTTTCACGACAATGCCATCGATTTCATAAGGCAAGTTTGGACGTTCGGTTGTCCACTTTTTAATAAACGCCAAAACATCATCAATTGTTTCACAAAGCGTCCGTTCTTTATTAACGCGGAAACCGAGGGATTCCAAGTAATCGAGCATTTCCGCGTGGCTGTCAATTCCGTATGCTTCCCCGTCTCCGCCGATTCCGTAAATAAAGGTCGCCAAGTTCCGTGAAGCGGTGATTTTTGAATCCAATTGGCGAAGGGAACCGGCAGCGGCATTGCGGGGATTGGCAAAAAGGTCTTCGCCATTTTCTTCCCGCTCCATATTCAATTCCAGAAAAGACCTTTTCGGCATGTAGGCTTCCCCTCGCACTTCGATTGTTACAGGCTCTTTTAATCGCAACGGGATATCTTTGATAGTTTTTAAATTCACCGTGATGTCTTCGCCCACTGTTCCATCGCCGCGGGTAGCGCCTTGTACAAAAATGCCGTTTTCATATCTTAATGAAATGGCGAGGCCGTCGATTTTCAGCTCACACACATAGTTGTATTTGTCGCCAATGGCCTGGCGGATTTTCCGGTCAAAATCCCGCAAATCTTCTTCGTTAAAAGCGTTGGATAAACTCAACATCGGGTATCTGTGGGTCACTTTATTGAACCCTTCAAGCGGTTTTCCCCCGACCCGCTGTGTTGGGGAATCGGGATAAATGAGTTCCGGGTGCTCCTTTTCAATCGCCATCAATTCTTGCATCAGCTGGTCATAGACGGCGTCCGGCACCAATGGATTATCCAACACATAGTACGCATGGGCATATTCATGCAACAATTTATTCAATTCAGCGACGCGTTTTTCAAGGTCTTTATCTTTCATCGTCATCCTCCACAATTTGCGAAATGTTCTCTAAGCTTTTGTAATTGGGGCAAATTTGGCCAAAAGCCGCTTGATTCCTTTATCTGGAAAAGCGATATCCAATTCCAAATCATCGCCTTCCCCTTTTACGCTGACGACAACGCCTGTACCCCATTTCCCGTGAATGGCTTTGTCTCCCACTTTCCATTGCATTTGCTCGCCGCCTGTCCGTTGAGGTGTGGCGAATTTCGCTTTCGGTTGGACGTTCATTCGGGCATTATTGGAAGTTTTCTTCTGTCCAAATGGCAATCTGTCTTCCCTGTATTCAAAACTGAAGGATTTGGCATCCAGGATGTCCTCTGAAATTTCATCAATGAAACGGGAAGGCGGGTTGGAATTCGGACGTCCAAAAAGGGTGCGGAAAGAGGCGCAAGTCAAATATAGCCGTTCTTCTGCCCGCGTGATTCCCACATAGGCCAAGCGCCGTTCTTCTTCCAACTCCTCTTTGACACCAATGGAACGGGAATGCGGGAAGATATTTTCTTCCATTCCGATGATGAATACGACCGGAAACTCCAAGCCCTTTGCCGAGTGCATCGTCATCAAGACAATGCTTTCATTTGAATTGTTTTCTTCATCCAGTGAATCGATATCCGCGATCAAAGCAAGATCCGTTAGAAAAGCGACAAGGGATTTATCTTCGCTTCTTTCTTCAAAGGCTTTTGTCACGGATAAAAACTCTTCCAGGTTTTCCAGTCTGCTTTGGGATTCGATCGTGTTTTCCTTCTCGAGCATTGCCCGGTATCCGGACTTTTCAATAACTTCTTCCACCAATTCGGTCACGGATAAATAATCCTGCATTTTTGAAAATCCTTCAATCAAATTGCGGAAGTTTTCAAGGGCGTTCATTGCCCGCGGCGTCAAACCAATGGAAGAAACCTCATAAAGCGCTTTAAAAATGGATAGATCATTTTCAATGGCATATGTGGCAATCTTTTCAAAAGTGGATGCTCCAATGTTCCGTTTCGGTTCATTGATGATGCGGGCCAATGATAGATCATCGTCATTGTTCGCAATGAGACGCAAATAGGCAAGCAGGTCCTTGATTTCTTTCCGATCGTAGAATTTCGTGCCGCCGACGATCGTATATTGCAAATTCGATTTCACTAACACTTCTTCCATTGCACGGGATTGAGCATTTGTGCGGTAGAGGATGGCGAAATCCTTTAACGTGCGCCCTTCCGTTTCCATCAATTCTTTGATTGTTTTCACGACGAATTGCGCTTCATCCCGTTCATCGCGGGCTGTATAAAATACGATTTTTTCTCCTGTTGGATTTTCTGTACGCAGCACTTTCGGATAGCGGCTTTCGTTGTTGGAAATGACATCATTGGCCGCCTGCAAAATCCGTTTGGTGGAACGGTAGTTTTGTTCCAGCAAAATCACTTTGGCATTCGGATAGTCTTTTTCAAAGGA
>Ga0207866_1002116_pt1 | contig 15438 bp, 11 predicted proteins | sample HigsolmetaAR203D_FD_184835 | JGI IMG/M metagenome (GOLD analysis project Ga0207866, IMG submission 184835) | Ionic liquid and high solid enriched microbial communities from the Joint BioEnergy Institute, USA - AR20-3-D (SPAdes) (version 2) ...
TTCCTCTATATTAAAAAGAAAGAACACGAAAACGAAAAACAAGGACCTGTGTTTATGGCGGTTGCGGAAGAAATTGGGTTTGATGTGAAAAATAAAGTCGAAGTACAGTTAGGGAATGACCGGAACGATTTATTAAAAATTGTTGAGGCGTATAAAAAGGGAATGTAAATCAATCTTTGTAGTATAAGTTATCCTATTATAGAAATTTGTTTAAGTTTCATGAACTGTAAGAAATTATTGACGAATGGCCGGAATAAGCGAATCAACATTATCAAATAGCAATAACATGTTCAAAATAGTCGCCGAATATTACGCAGAAGTCTAAGGACTAGGAAGTCGAAATTCTCACTGCAATGAGGGGGTTAAAATCATACAAATCAACCAAACTAACAATGAAAGAAGGGATAATGTGAGTACTCTAGTCTCTCTAAAACCTAAACTAGGTTGGGTTTCTAGTGAATTATTCGATGATAGAATGGACAGTTCTTTTTATTTAAGTCAGATAGAATTAGGCTTAGATAAGATATTTAACAAAAAAGATATTAAATTACTGACATTAGAAGATATTACCCGAAGAATTGTCGATGGTCCTTTTGGTTCAGCTGTATTAGCTAATGATTATGTTTCGGAGGGAATACCGTTTTTAAGGGTACAAAATGTCACTGATTATGGTCTTAATTTAGACGATGTTATATTTATAAGTAAAGAATGTAATGAAAGAATCGCCCGTTCTCAAGCTGTCAAAGGAAATATAGTATTTACTAAAACAGGTTGGTTAGGTAATACTTGTGTCTTAACCTCAGAGTATGATGTCTATAACATTAGAGGAGATTTAGCTGTACTCGAGTGCAAAGATGATGTAGATCCTTATTATATATCAACTTATTTGAATTCTTCTTTTGGGAAAAAGGTAACTAGCTCATTCGGAAGTGGATCTACTAGACCTAGGATACTATTGAGTAATATTAGAAAAATACCAGTACCAATACCATCTGGAAAAATCCAATCATACATCGGCAACAAAGTCCGAAAAGCGGAAGAGTTACGGGAAGAAGCAAAACGGTTGAAGAAAGAGGTAGATAATTTAATATATTCGATACTAAAAATTGAAGAGTTTAATCAAAAAAATAATGGTCAATCGAGAAATAATTGGGTAAGAGTCGAACAATTAGAAAATAGACTAGATGCTACCTATTATAAAGAAATATACTTAAAAGTATTTTCGCATTTAAAGGAGCTAGGTTATCCATTAGTAAAAATCAAAAAAATCGGACAAATAAATAAAGGTACTTCTTACGATGAAAAATATAGTCTAAAAAGCTCTAAAGAGTATAGTTTTGTTAGAATATCTGATATTGGCGAACTAGAAATAAATTATAATGAAGTCGTAAATATTTCGTTTGATGCGTTTCAATCTTTAAAAAAGTACCATATTAATCAAGGTGATATTTTATTTGCAATAACAGGAGCTACTATTGGTAAGGTTTGTATTAATCACCTGGGGAAACCATCTGTTACTTCTGGAGATATTGGTTACTTAAGAGTAAACCATCCTGAAGTAAGTCCTTATTATGTGCTTATGTATTTCAAAACTATATTTGGTCAACTTCAATTAGAGCAGGGAATAACCGGTGCCACTAATAGGCATTTAGCAGTAAATTTCATAGAGGATATTGAGATTCCTTTAATCCCAAAAGAAATTCAAGAAACTATCGAGAATAATATTGTTAAAGCAATTAATAATACTTATTTATCTAAAAAACTCATAGTTGAAGCCAAACAAGACGTCGAAGACCTGATCGAAGGCAAGTTCGATGAATCGAAAATTTCCGAGGGAGTGTAGGGACACTCCTTCTTTTCTAGGAGGTGAATACGTTGGAGCTGAAAAGGTTACATAGTCATTTAGAGAGGCTATATCACTACGGTGAAACGGCTTATGTCGATGAGCTTGAGCCGTTTGTTAGAAAAGGTCTTTTATATGTGCGTGAGAAAAAGGCAGTGATCACGAACAATTGGATTGCGTTTGTGAAGCGTTTTCCCAATCAAACAGATTTTCTTCATACATTGTTTTGCTTTGATGAGGATTATCAACAATATTTGTTAAAAACGTCGTTGTTAACCGTATTAAAAATGCGTGAGGCAGAGGATATTGATGGAATTGTTGATTTCGTTCACAAAATGCCAAAGTTTGCAGGAGAAATAGTAAAAATATTAGATGAGTTGAAACATGGTGAGCGATACGAAACGAAAGCTTTAGAGCAGCATGTAAAGGAAGTTGAGCCTCTTTTCCGCGAACGCAATCATTTGATTTTTAACGGGGCACCGTATTATCAGCGCATTATTTACTATCTAGCCCATATTCAGCAGTATCAACAAGAAGCGGTTGAACAACACGAACCGCTCGGTACAAAAATTGATGAACAATGGGCAAAAGGGCGAAAAATAGCTGCTAACTTGCAGTTACTACCGTTAAAAGATGAACCGCTTGCTGTATTAGCCCCGCATGAGCCAAATATCTCATTAAAGAATCCGTTATTCAAACATATCTTCACACATCCTTGGAACCTATTTATTTTTCTTTGTTGCGTTGTCCGCGAACAGACGGAGGCGCAAGGAATGACGACCATTCGGTTTCATGCGGTGAACGACGAAGTTGACGTTATTTTAATGTCGTCAAAAAACCAAGAATATCGTTACGGAACGATCAATGATTTCGTTTTAGAGTTTTGTAAAGTGAGCAACTATCAACTATTCCCAAACGAATTCGCTCGTTTAGAAACAATATTTCATCATTTGCATGATCGCGGTTTTTTAACGATTGTCGATGAAGAATATCGCATTCCGAGCCATATTGAAGATGAGTTATACAATACAAGTTTGTTTATTTCGCTGATGGCAGGAAGCAAACAGCTCCGCCAGCGGATCGAACAGTGGATTGATGAATTGAGGGACAGAGGATGAAGCAAATCAAACTATCGATTGAGCGATTTTGGATTGAGCCGGGAAATTTTGAGAGATGGTGTGAGTTGTTATCGCGCATTCCCGAAAAAACCGAAGCGTGCTCAATCAAGGAAATCGCAAAATTATATTTAGGAAAAGATGTGGAAGAAAAAGATAAAAAGCTAGACCGTTCCAAAGAATTATTTGGACTACATGGTTATGAGTACGCAAAACTTTCGCGGAATTTTGAAATTAAAGGTGTCCATTTCCTAACAAGAGCAGATGATGGATGTCTTATTCGTACAGAGGAAGCAAATGAACTTGTCACTGCGTACGAACAGCAACATAGCTGGGAATTATTGCTTGCCAAACAATTGCTTCGCTACTCACCAAGAACGCGAGTAATCATGCATGTATTGTTGAATGATGGTTTATTTGAAACAAACGCTCACTCGCTCGAACAGCTAAGCAAGTGGACATTGCGATTTGCCGATGTTGCGTATCATCCGTTTTCAAGCAATCCAGATCTTAATGATATGAACTTTCTTCTTCATGCTTTTAAAAATGAAGCATTAGGGAAAGATTGGCGTGGCATTCTTGCTCAAGAAGAAATTGAATTAGATGAAGATTGGATGTTTGTTGGCTCAAGCGGTAAAGAGCCGGCAAAAACAAATATTTCTTCGTTTATGCGCGCGCCGATGCAATTATTTGCTTATTTAGATTGGTTTATCGAAACTGATGTCGGAATCATCATTTTAAATAAAGAAAAGATGTTGGAGCATATCGATTCACATTTTTTATTTTCATTTACGAACGTTCAGAGTATATCAGAAATCGAATGGTTAAAGAAAAAAGTGAACGAAGAGCAGGATGATCGCGGTTTTGTTGCGATTGAACCGTTACTTCGTAAGCTGATGGAGCGTTTTTATCCAACATGGGAACAAGGGCTTGCGCGCTTTGTCGATTATTATATGACAAAAGGTATTCGTGAAGGTTTGTTTTATATTGCTGATTATGAATCAGGCCAGCCGAGACATGGAAGGGGTTATTTAGGTAAACGAGAATACCAATTATTAAAACTTGAATTTCAACGATAAAGGGGTTAAAAAGATGAGTAAATCTGTCTGGTTAAAAGATGGGGTTTCCACATTTCCGGTTCAACAGCCAATGGTCGGTCAGCGTGAATTTTATGATGCGTTTAAAGAGTATTTACAAGATTTAAAGTCAGCACCAATGGCGCGAGTTTTTACATTGATTGCTAAATGGGGAATTGGTAAATCGCGTATTGCTTATGAATTAGTGAGCGAAGCGCTTGGAATTGATAAAGGATGGACGATTCGTGACCAATCAGGTCAACTGCAAAAAGTCCGGTTATTAAAGCCGGATTTCGCTGACGGCATTTTACCTATTTATATCCGCTATGAGCAAATGCATGAGGATCTTCTTTATGGGGAAAACTGGGTCGGTTATGGAGCGTATGTAGCGTTAGCAAAATTAGCGGAACAACAACCTGCCCGCACGATTCAAGGTTCGATTGTGAAACATGTTCAAGACCATTTTCTTCCGCTTGGTTTTTCATGGGCAAAATTGGCAGAGGTAATTGAGTTAGGACAACATGAAACCGATGATTTACTGCAGCAGCTTGATCAGCTTGACCGGCTTGTCCAAAATGGTTTAGCTTACCTAAAACAGTTTGGTATTGAGCATTTAATGGTTATTGTCGATGAAGTGGAATCCGAATACGAATTATTTATGGATGGGATTCAAGAACAAAGTGAAGAGCGGAAAAAGAAACTAGACGGTGATGCGATTAAAGTGATCACATCAGCGATTAAACATGAAGATAGCCGCACTCGCCATCCAAATGTTTCTTTCTTGCTACTTTGTTCTCCGGCAATTGGCGATCAAATTAAAGCGTTGGAGGCCTTGGCCCGTCGTTTAGATAAATTAGAAATTACGCAGAACTCTTATGCCGATATTAGCGATTATATCGCATCGCTGCAGCAAAGCGGGAAATTGCGCGAATATCCTGCAGGTCTTGTCGAAGCTGCTTACACGATTGCCGCCGGAAACTTTGGTTGGTTAAATGTGATCATGGCTCATTGTGACCAATATCTTGAGCAGCACTCAGACAAGGAAACAGGTGAAATTTTACAAGACTTAGCTTATTCAGTGCCGCGTTTTAAAGAAAGTTTAATCGATCATTCACAGCTAGATTACATTGATACAAAGCCAGTCAATATTCCGTTTGTGAAAAAAGCGTTATTGCAGCAGCTGCCATATCCAAAAGACAGTTATAGTATCGAAGAACAACAAATTTTATTATCCGCGAAACATATTGAAGGCATACCATTATTTAGAGAGTTTGTTGCATTGCCGCTTGCGAAAAATGATTTAGGTTTTTATCTTGTGCAAAACAAATATAAAGCTGAATCCGATCATTTATTCGTCAATGAAACGACCGGTGGATCATTTAGTTTAGAAGTCCTCTTGCGCAGTCTTGAAACGTTCTCGATTAATGCGCCTAAAGATTCTTTTATTGTCGGAAAAGAGCGGGGAACGTTTTTAGCACAAGTGCGCATGCTTTATCCGAAAGACGAAGTCGTTGAAGCGGCGGAGCTTTTATATACGTATCTTGAGCAACGAATGAAAACAGAACAACTCGAAACATATATTGGCCCAAACTTTGCGTTCCTTGAACGGTTAAATCGCCGTTATGCCGTCAAAACAGGTATTGCAAACTACTTATTAAATGAAGAAAAAGATCAACAGCTTCAACAACATTTAAACGAATTGGCGAAACAATATGATAAAGATGGAGAAATTCAACGCCTTCTTCTTGGGTTTGCAAGAGCGATTGAACAAGACTACCCAGAAGTGCAAAAGATTCAGATAAAAGGAAATAAATGTGGTATCCGCATAAAGGTAACAAACCATCTATATTTAGGGGTTCATCCGAAAAAAATTGTCGACATTATTTGGGCTAGCAAACTAGCTTCCTTGCACGATCTTGTTGACAGCAAATTACTAGATAGCGGAAATCACCCGATTATCATTTTGGCACCGACCGCTGATGCGGAAACAGAAATCGATGATATAAAACGAAAGTATGAGCGGCTCGGCCGTTGCTTGCTCTTTTTCCAAGTGACGAATTTGCAGAAGAAAGTATTAGAAGCGTTATCGGTTGAGCGTGAGATGATGGATATCCGCAAGTCAGCCCATCAATTAGCGCAGCCATTCCGCGCAAAAATTCGTGCGATTACAGATGAAATTACAAGAATCGCACGAACTTGGTTTGAACGAATCGATAAAGAAGGATATGTATTGCGCCCAATTGTTTTTACAAAATCAGAAGAAGACTATCTTCCGGTATTAGCGGAAGGATATGCGAAAATGATTATTCACGATGCAACAATTGCCGAACTAGGGGCAAAGCAAGGCGTAAAATTTATAGACAGCGAAGATTTTACTCACTTTCAACATGCTTTAAAAGCGACGAAAGTTCCGGCTAAATTAGATAAGGACGGTTATCGAGGTACGGGCTTATTTATTCAAAATCACGAAAATGATCAATATGAAGTGCAAATTCCAACTACGTTTGCCTCTTTAATGTCGTTTATTGGCCATCGTCGTGTAACATATAAAGAGATTGAAGATGCGTTTTTCTTTAGCTCTGTGGATGCCATTAAACCGCCAAAAATCGTTGAACAATGGATGACGTTCTTGCAAGCGTTAAAAGTCGTACGAATCGACAACAATGCTCATGTTGAAAATGTCACGTCACATACGTTAGAAGCAAAGCGGGATAAAATTAAACAGTGGTATGAGAAAGAATATGATAAACTCGTTGACGAGTTTAAAGAAACGTTTGACCAAGCCCGCATCGAGCTATTGAAGCGATATAAGCGCCACGGAGACTTAGAGAAAATTGCCGAAGCTTTACGTAACATCGATTTAAAACTATTGCAAGTTCATACAAACAACCATCTCGCTATTTGGAAAGAGCAATTAAGTTATTTGCAACAATTTCATGATGAATGTAATTTCATCTTTGATGAAGAAAAATGGAATTCGCTTCAACCAAACGAGCGTAACTTTGCGAACCTCACCTTTGACCGGAACGATATGCCAATTTGGCAAAAGCTGAAGCTTGTGCAACAGTTCCATGAGTATGTATCGACGATTCAAAAGGATATTCTCGCAAAAATACAAGAAAAAGTAGAGGAAATGAAAAGCACAAACGAGTATAAAGGTTACTATATACCAATTTCACCGTTTACGTATGTACTTGAATTATATAAAAACGAAATTGAAAATGCGATGAACCATGTGAAATCTTCACAGCTGCGAACAATGGTATCCAATAAAGAAACACTTGCGCATCATTTATCGTTAGGGAATTATAAAGAAGCGATCGACCGTTTGAACATCATTATTTCCCAAATCGGCTTAAAGAAAGTCGATCATACAAAGGTTGAGTGGAAAGAAAGAAGCGGTATCGTCGGCCGTTATTACGATTTGAAAGATACATTTGTGCAAATGGTAGACCTTTTTGTAGAATCGAAACCGAAAGTCGAGAAATGGATTGCTTATTATGAAGAAAATAGTGATGCCGATGTGAAACGTGAGGTAGGGATTATTGAGCTTTCTACACTATTTGACAAGTTAACCGTATTTTTAGAATCTGGTTTCGAAGAAGCGGTTGACGATATTTGTACCGCAAAGAAAGAAAATGCGATGACACTTATTGATGAAACGGAAAAGTTGTTGCAAGAACGAAAAAACGATATGACGGATTTAATTGCCCAAGTAACAAAAGTGGAAAATACGACAAAGAAAAAGCGAAATCAATATTTCGATGAGTTATTAATTGATGCGGTGAACCGCCTGTTCCGTCTGCAGCATCAATCGCTATATCAAGCAGACTTAAGTGCACCAATTCAAGAAGCAACTTATAAAGAAACAATAGAAAAAGTACAGATGGAAATGAAACAATTAGAAACATATGCCCATCAGTTTTTTGCGGACCATGCCAAATTTGTGCAATTTGAGTTTTATAAAGAAGTGGTTGACCGCAAAGGAGAGTTAGACTGGACTAATTACCAGAAAGAAAAAGAAGAGCTTGAGCAAATCGGATTGATTCGGACAAAAGTGGAGGTTCTTTAATAATGTCGAGTCTGCAAATTTTAAAACCATTCGCAAGACGGACAGAGTATAAAATGTTACGCGAATGGTTTGATGTCGAAGAGAAAGATGTCGGAGAGTTACGGTCAGGTATTTGTGTGATTCCAGCTATCATTCTTTTAAAAATGTCAGAAAGCGATCGTTTGCGCCTTATTCAATGGACAAAAGAGTGGGGAAACCAACTAATGGTTTTCCCACCATATCTTAATTTGGATATTTCATCATTATTGCAGCTGAATCACTCGTTTTCCATTAAAGAAATGAATGAATGCATGTATGAAGGAGTTCCGGTTTGTGAAGAAATCGTGACTAATTTAACTCCAGAAATCCAATTACCGACAAAACAAACGGTTGCCGTTGACTTTTATTACGACACAAGCAGCGGCTGCATTACAATCACGACATTGCCGCTTCTTGATTACCGGTTGCTTGAGCAGCGTGAAATATGTCAACGTCTATTTCAATCGTTAATGCACATCAATGAAAGAGATACAAAAGATGAAATGAGCGAAGAAAAACAAGTGATGTTTAAGCCCGTTCATCACTATTTACTTCTTCTCTCAGCAGCCGACGTCATAGAACGACAACAGCTCGTTCCGTTAATTCAAAAGTTTTTCTATTTAGAAGTACGTGAAAATGATGTGAAAAGTGCTTTTTCTGAGCTCGAAAATTTACATTATATTCATTCAGACGGAACCATCACCGAGAAAGGACAGCAGTATATTATGGAAAATGGTTATCGTGCATTTGTAAGAGAAATAATAAAGTGGAGGAACGATGATGGAGAATGGTAAAACGAAACCGGATACCGCGATTGCCAATAGTTTAGTAGCAAAAATCCAGTTAGGCTTGCCAAGTACGGTTACGAAATTAAGCGCGAAAATGCGTTTTATTGATCATATTGCACCAATCCTTCGCAACAGTGGTGTCATTCGTCCCATTGAAAAAAAATCACCACTAACGATTCGGGTATCGGGGATTGCAACCGCAAGCAAAACAATACCGGCATTTGGCGGTATTTTATATAGCGCTGGTGCTGTTCGTCAAGATTTATACATAGAGGAAGGCTCTGTGTACGAAACATTTCAAGACAGCCTCGTTGACATTGACGAAGCGGATGATATCGATGTTACTAAAAAACTAAAATTTGTTCATATTACGCAAATGTATGATTTGTTAGAAGAAATGGTGCAGGAATCTAATCCCCCGCAAATGGTAATCGTTGATACACCATTATTGTTAGAGCGTTCTGATGCACCGTTAGAATCACATGAACAATTATTGAAAGATTATGAGCAATGTAAAGAACGAATAGAACAATTTTGGTCTATGTATCAAGATAAAATGTACCCGTTTAATCCTCATGGAATTCAATTAGTCTCTCTTAGTACAAAACGGTTTGGTTCAATCTTTTATGGATTAACAGCTGTAGAACGAGAAAAATATATCATTGACGGGGTTCATTTTTCTAAATTACAAGATATTGAGGAGTCTTTTTATAAGATTAAAAAAGTAGGTGTAAAAAAATTACTCCACGGTATTTTAACGCGTCGAACGAGAACGGCAGCTTATCAATACGATATTTTAACTTCAGATAATCGTCTTGAGCCGATAAAAGTAAGAGAGCTTGGGCTGATCAACTTTCATTTGCGTGCTGGGATGAGAACAATGCCTTTACTTGTGGAAATGATAGGGAGCAACAAAGATTGGGATTCGAAGGCTATTGATGAATTAGCATCCTATATTGTTTCACTTTTTACGATGGATCAGCCAAAAGCACTTCCTCTGCCGCTTTGGTATGCCGAGTATGCTCTAAAGCCAATTCGAAGTGGTGCCATTATTCATTATTTTAAAACGCAGGCACTCGAAATGATTAAAAAGGAAGAAGTAGAAAATGTTTGGACCGAAGAAGTAGACTTTTTCGGGGAGGGTGAATGATGAGTCAAGAAAAATATATTGGTAAACTTATTGGGAATACCGGAAATCCGAATGATTTAAAAATGGTGCTTCAAGATAGCTTTTCCGCACGCCGTGGCGAGTTTGTGAAAATTTTACATCAAGAACGTCCAGATGAACAGCTGACATATGTTCTTGGGCGGATTACCTCTATTTCCCGCAGTAATATTTTATACAACAGCGATCTTGGAGAAGGATTGAATTCGATCGAATTATTACCCGGAACACAAATGACTGGAGAGACATTATTTGCTTCCATTGACCTTGTCGGTTACAAGGAACCAACCACAGGACAAATTCGCATTCCGCGTCGCCCGTTAGATCCGGGAAGTAAAGTATATGGTGTTGATTATGAATTTCTTTCTAAGTTTTATCAATTTGATGAAAATAAAAGCATTGCGATTGGCAACTTAATAGGTTATGAACGTGGAGAAAATATTGTTCCTGTTTACTTGGATGTCAATAAGTTAGTGACAGAACATTTAGCAGTTTTAGCGATGACGGGTTCAGGAAAGTCGTATACGGTCGGTCGTATCATCGAACGACTAGTGGCGCAAATGAATGGAACCGTTGTTGTGTTTGATACGCACGGTGAGTATGGAAAGGCATTTGAAAAAGGGGATATCCATTTCAATACGAACCTTGATCATATTGAAGACGAAAAAGATCGGGAAAGCATTTTATTTATTCAAGAACGTTTCCGTGCTTTACAAGCGGCAGGGGGCGGTATTCATGTATATACGCCGCAAATGGAAGAGTTTGATTACAAATACGCTGGCAAAAATAAACACCTCGCGTTGCAATTTGACCGCTTTGAAATGGACGATTTTGAAGAAATTTTGCCTGGCTTAACAGAACCGCAGCAACGGGTACTCGATGTAGCGATTCGTTATTGGAAATATAAGTATCCACACCCGCCTCGCGATATTAAAGATTTGCGTGAGTTACTTTCAGGCGATTTAGAAGAATTGCGGGGGTGGGATGAAATAACGGAAGCAGAAGCAAGAGCTTTAAGCGGCAGAAGTGCAGCGGTCGCTTCGATGAAGCTGAATCGCGTCATTAACGAAGCGCGAAGTTTTTACACAAAAGCGATTGGTGAACCGACGGATATTTATAAATTAATTGGTGAAATGAACGAAAAATATGGTCGATTAATCATTATTGATTTGCAAGGGTTGTCAGAAGATGCAAAGCAAATTGTCACGGCGCTTGTATCCAGTGAAATTATGCGTGCAGCGGCAGATAAACAACGTCCGATTCGTCCTTGCTTCCTTGTATATGAAGAAGGTCATAACTACGCTCCAGCAGGCACACCAACTATTTCGAAAAAAATTATAAAAAAAATTGCCGCAGAAGGTCGTAAATTCGGGGTAGGTTTTGCCATCGTTTCACAACGTCCTTCTAAATTGGATGCAGATGTTACATCGCAATGCAACACCATTATTACTATGCGGCTAAAAAATCCAGATGATCAGCGTTTCATTACGAAAACATCCGATATGTTAACGAAAGCAGATATTGACGAACTTCCATCTTTATCTACAGGGGAAGCGTTAATTACGGGGCGTTCAATTCCAGCTCCACTATTAGTGAAAGTTGGAACAAAAGCGTTAGTTCATGGTGGTCAATCGCCGGAAGTTGTTAAAGAATGGGGCGTATTCGGTGGATAAAGAGCAATTAAAGGCGATGATTATTGAAGAGTTTAAGAGCGGAAAAATTCTTGATTCGCTTTTTCCAATGATTTCTGTTCATGGGATTCGTGATTATTCGGAAACTGTTCATTCAGCAGGACTGAATTATATTACGGAAATCGGTAGACATATTCAAGGAGTAACAGCTTTATCCGAATGCCCTGTTTATCCAATTAACCAACAATATGGTCATAGCATTACTCGAGAAGTTCGGCCGGATTCTGTATGGTATCGTCAACAAGACGTAAAGCCAATTCTTGTTTCAGAGTTTGAACGATTTGAAAATTCAAAGGGCAAGCATGATAAACTAAGAGAGAAGATTGAAAATTTATTATTAGCATATCATCAACTTGGTAGCGATTTACCATTGATTCTTTTTGTCTACTGGTCTTACAGCGGGGCTATTCCGAAAAATATCGATAAATACATTAGCATTTTTGATGAAGGGTTCACGTTACCGAACGGTCGCTTTATTCCAGGGATTAATTCGTTTGTTACCGATTATCTCGTTTTTCAAGCAGTAGCAAGCGGAACGAAGGAAAATCTCACCATAAATGAATGGATTCAAGTGAGGTAACAATCATGGTCCGTAAGCGTTATTCTATTCAACCAAAAAAGGATATGAATATCGGGGATAAATATATTTTGCAAGAAATGATAGGCGAAGGGTCATACGGATATGTATGGAAAGCCCTTCGCAGTGAAGATGAAGAAATCGTCGCTTTAAAAATCCCGAAAAGCCAAGAACGTGGTGATTCAGCATTAGTGGAAGGAGAACGTTTTATTGGCGTTTCCCATGAAAATATTATCAATATTTATTGGATGGGCAGAGTAGACGGTTATTTTGTCATTGAGATGGAACTGTTTGATGGGAAGCCGCTCTCACAAGAGTTAAGTGAAGAGGGAATTAGTCATCCACGGACATTTCAAAAAATGTTTGATATTTTTGATCAAGTACTAAATGGTGTTGAATTTATGCACTCCCTACGCATAGCGCATGGAGATATCAAACCTGACAATATTTTAATAAATGAAACTACTGTAAAATTAACGGACTTTGGAACGAGTCGATTGATTGAAGATATTTTCGTAAAAACAATTGATGGTGCAGGAACATTTGCTTATATCGCTCCTGAAGTTCTCCATTCGCAAACACGATATTTAAATTCTGACATTTATTCTTTAGGGGTTTTGTTATATCAATTGTTAACAGGAAAAACTCCACATGACACATATTTTAACGTGATTCATAATGTCCCTTTTCCAAAACCAAGAGAATTGAACGATAGTATTACACCTTCGATGGAAAAGGTCATCATGAAGGCGTTAGAGAGAAAGCCGGAAATACGATATCAGTCGGTTACAGATTTCCGCACCGAATTTAAAAAAGCGGTAGAGGAACATTTCAAACAGCAACAAGTTGAAAAGTTTATTCCTCGTGCAACATTAGCAAACAAACGAGATCCGCTAGAATTAGCGATGATGAATTGCAAACTTGGAAAGTTTACACTGGCAGAAAAAATTTTAAAAACAGAAATAACAAATGGAAATACACTGCCGGAAATCTCATTGCAGCTGGCATACGTATATTATAAAACAGGTCGGTTATTTGAAGCGTTGCGGAAAATCGAAAATATTGAAAGTACGGTAATTGAAGAAACACGCCAAGAAAGTTTTGATACGGCTGTAAAAAATCTAAAAGCAAGAATTTTCATAGCCATAAAAAAATACGAGGAAGCGCTACGCTTATATGAAGAATTGTATCAAAAAGAACCAGGAAATCTAGATTATCGTTATAAATTAGCACTATGTTATGGGGTGTGCGGACAGGAAGAAAAAAGTATTCAAATTCTAGAACAAATCAATCGAGAGACCCCAGGAATTTGGTCTGTTGTGAAAAAACTTGGTCAAGCGTACGACCAAAAAAGGGATTACGAACGGGCAAGAGCCTATTTTAAATATGCCTTAAAACTAAGACCAAATGATGAGTATGTAAAACAGAAGTTGGCTCTTTATGAGTATTATCTGTAATGAAATGATAAATAGAGAATGAAGTTAATCAATAATCCCGTAGCACAATGTGTGATACGGGATAATTTTATAGATTTTAATAATGTTATTAAAAAGTGGACAAGGTCAGTTTGCAGACAAAATGAAACATAAAACAGACACATGTTTTAGTTACCAGCTGAAATCACCCGTCTTACATTAATATAACTAGATTGTTCTGATGATGTATAAAATTTTGTGTAAGCATATTTCTAGATAAAGAAAAATAGGTAGGGTATTCTCAGATTTGCGACCAAACAAATTGAGAAAGGATGACCCTACCTATGTCTAGTAGTATACCTAACTCTGACTTCGCAAATCAACTGGAAAATATGATTCGTGAGTTTGTAAAAGAAAAATTAGAGCTCATCATGAAAGAAGAAATCAAAAACTTTCTAGAAGTAGAACAGAAAGAGATTTATAACTCCAGAAATGGGTATTACCCCCGTTCTTTGGATACTAAGTATGGGAAAATTGATCAGCTTCATGTTCCACGAGATCGAAATGGGGATTTTCAAACCCAACTATTTGAACCTTATCAACGTCGCGATGGTTGGCTCGAAGAAGCGATTATTAAAATGTACCAAAGTGAGATGAGCACTCGAGAAATCGGTAAATTTATCGAACGAATTCTTGGTTCCAGTTACTCCCCAACCACGATAAGCAATATTATAGATGCGACGATAGAAGACATTCGAAAATGGCAACAACGTCGACTCAATAAGCGTTATTCTGTCCTTTACCTAGATGGCTTATATATAAAAGTCCGTCGTGATACGTATGCGAAGGAAGTCATTTATATCGTTCTTGGAGTCAATGAAGATGGCTACCGAGAAATATTAGGCTTCTATGTTGGAGGTCAAGAAAGCGCTCTTGGATGGCAAGAAATTCTTCAAGATTATAACAGCGCGGAGTAAAAGAAGTATTACTTGGCGTGTTTGATGGTCTTAATGGCTTAGAAGAAGCTTTTAAATCTGTCTATCCAAAAGCCGATGTACAACGATGTGTCGTGCACAAAGTCAGAAATACATTAAATAAAGTCAGAAAGAAAGACCAAATAGAAGTGGCAGAAGATTTAAAGCTCATTTATCGTGCCACGATAAAAGAAGCAGCAGCGATACAAGCATTTCATGAATTCGAGAAAAAGTGGTCCAAAAAATACGCAAGAGAAGTACAATCATGGGAAAAAGATTTAGATGTTCTACTTAAGTTTATGAAATATCCACTAAGCATACGATGTGTCATATACACGACAAACGAAATCGAAAGAACCATTAAAGACATACGTAAACGATTAAAGACGATAAATAGTCTTACAAGTATAGAAGCTGCGGAGAAAATCACGTATTTGACCAACAAGACTTTAATGAAAAATGGTCGAATAGAAAATTACGAGGTTTTCAAACACCTATCAAGCTCTACAAGAAATGTTCGAAGAAAGATACTAAAATTTGCAAGTGTGTAAGGATATTTGAAGGGGCGTGCGCTTCCCACTAGGAGACTGAATATTCAGTCTCCTAGTGGGAACAGATAAATGAATTTATTATCGAATAAAGCATAATCTGAGGATACTCTATAGAACCTTACACAAAATTCTTGACAGTACCATTGTTATTTA
>Ga0207866_1002123_pt1 | contig 15373 bp, 10 predicted proteins | sample HigsolmetaAR203D_FD_184835 | JGI IMG/M metagenome (GOLD analysis project Ga0207866, IMG submission 184835) | Ionic liquid and high solid enriched microbial communities from the Joint BioEnergy Institute, USA - AR20-3-D (SPAdes) (version 2) ...
CCGCGATCGCACTGTACGGACTCGTCGCGCCGGTGGAATGGACCAGGCAGTACGAGCCGGTAATGATTTGCTTCGGTCTGGCCTCGGCCGCCTGGGCGCTCGCGTTGATGGCGATCGGGACGATGCGCGAGGAGGACGAGCAGCTGTACACGCTGGCCGGCATCCTGGCCGTGCTCCACTACGCGGTGTTCCAGGGGTTGTTCTTCCTCGGCATCCGCGAGCAGGACGGGCTGCCGCCGATCGAGCTGGTCATCTTCCTCGTCTGCGTGATGCTCCTGTGGTTCCAACGGTTCCAGCGGACGCTGAAGCGGGTGGAGAAGCTGTCCGGGGAGCTCGCGATCGCGAGCCGGCTGAAGGACGAGTTCATGACGAACGCTTCGCACGAGTTGCGGACGCCGCTGCAGAGCATGGTCAGCCTGGCCGAGCTGATGCTTGAGGAAGGGCGCGCGGAGGAGAAGGACGCGCACCGGCTCCGGCTGATGCTCGCTTCCGGCCGGAAGCTGTCGCACCTGCTGGACGAGATGCTGGATCTGACGAAGCTGACCGAAGGCAGCGCTTCGCTCCGGCTGCGCGCGGTCGATGTGCGCCACACGGCGGAGGCGGTGCTGGAACTGGTCGGTCATCTGGGCGACGACGACGGCGGACGGCCGGCGTTCGAGAACCGGGTGCCGGCGGGTCTGCCGCTCGTGCGCGCCGACGCGAACCGGCTGCTGCAGATTCTGCTCAATCTCGTGCACGAGGCGACGCAGGCGGGCGGAGTGCGCGAAGTGGCGATCAGCGCCGGCCCCGAGCCCGACGGGCGGCGTCTCGCGATATCGGTGACGCGGCGGGGCGGCGTCGCGCCGGCCGTGGAGCGTCTGGAGACCGCGGTCAGCCGAAAGCTGGTCGAGCTGCACGGCGGACAGCTCGATATCGTCGCGACGGGGGACGGTCGCACGTCGGCCCGTTTCACGCTGCCTGTCGAGACGTCCGCGGCGCTGCCGGACGAGCTGCATTTGTCCATGCCGTTGCGGGTCCGGCAAATGGCCGGGCAGCACGGCGTGCTCACGGCGCGCCGGACGATGGAGCGGATCGGAGCGGGCGGAAGGAAGACGGATGAAGCCGGGACCGGCGCGGTCCGGCCGAACGCGGAGGCGGGGGCGGGAGCGATCTGTGAGGCGCCGATCGACGATCGCTCCGCGGTCCTGCTCGCCGACGACGATCCCGAGCTGCTGCAGGTGGCGGCGGAGCTGCTCGACCGCGAGGGGCTGGCCGTCACCGCGGTCAGGAACGGCGCGCAGGCGCTCGCCGAGCTGGAGCGCCGGACCGACTGGGAACTCGTCGTCGCGGACACGCTGCTCCCCGTGCTGTCGGGCCTCGAGCTCTGCCGGCAGATCCGGCAGCGGATGTCGATCACGGATTTGCCCGTGCTCCTGATGACGAAGCGGAGCGGCGCCGTCGACCTGCTCGTCGGTTTCGAGTCCGGCGCGAACGACATGATCGCCAAGCCCCTCGACCGAATCGAGTTCACGGGCCGCGTGCGGACGCTCATCCGGCTCAAGCATTCGGTGCGGGAGCAGCTCCGGACCGAGATGGCGCTGATGCAGGCGCAGATCCGGCCGCATTTTCTCTACAATACGCTGAACACGATCGCCGGGCTGAGCGAGACCGATCCGGACCGGATGCGGGAGCTCTTGTACAACTTCGGCCAATACTTGAGGGCGAGCTTCGACGCCAGCAACCTGCAGCGGCTCGTGCCGTTCGAGCAGGAATGGCTGCTCGTGACGACCTATCTGCAGATCGAGAAGGCGCGGTTCGGCGAGCGGATCAGGCTGACGACGAACGTCCAGGACGGACTCGTGTTCACGCTGCCGCCGCTGTCGATCCAGCCGATCGTGGAGAACGCGCTGCGCCACGGCATCCTGAAGCGGATCGAAGGCGGGCGCGTCGGGATCACGATCGCGGCCGATCCGGAAGGGGATTTCATCCGGATCGAGGTGCAAGACGACGGCGAAGGTTTTCCGGACGGTGTGGCGGAGGCGGTGCTGAAGGGAACGCATGACGGCGGCATCGGCCTGTCGAACGTGCATCGCCGGCTGCTGGCCCAATACGGCAGGGGGCTGGAGATCGAGCGTTTGCCGGATGGCGGCACGCGGGTGTCGTTTGTCATTCCGATAGGGGAGGGATCTTTGCGGTGAGAGCGGTAATCATTGACGACGAGCGGCCAGCGCTTGAGGGATTGAAATTTCTGCTCCGCAAGTCGGGAGTCGAAGTGTGCGGCACGTTCCAGAATCCGCTGCTCGCCGTGGAGAAGTCGACGGAACTGAAGCCGGACGTGGCGTTCATCGATATCGAAATGCCGGGCATGAACGGGCTGGAGGCGGCCGAGCGCCTGCTCGCGATGCTGCCCGATCTGAAAGTCATTTTCGTGACGGCCTACCACCAGTACGCGGTCGAGGCGTTCGAGCTGGCGGCGATCGACTATGTGCTCAAGCCGGTTCACCCGCAGCGGCTGGAGCGGACGCTGGCGCGCATCCGCACGGAGTCGGCGCAGGCGCGGCCGGGCGAGCCGGCGGGGGCGGACGCGAAGGCGGAAGAGAAGGCGCTTGGCAAGGCTGACGAGAAGGCGGACGGGGAGAGGGAGACGGAGAAGGCCGGGACGCCGATGATCCGATTCCTCGGCCGGTTCGAGTGCCTGTCGCCCGACGGACAGCGGCTCGAGCTGCATTGGCGCACGGCGAAGGCGAAGGAGCTGTTCGTCTATCTGCTACACAAGCGCGGCTCGTCCGCCGCGAAGGAGCGGCTGATCGATTTGCTCTGGCCGGAGATGGATGAGGAGAAGGCGCTGACGAACCTGCACACGACGGTCTACCAGGTGCGCCGTCTGCTGAAGGACCAGGAGGCGCTGGCCTGCAGACTGTCGTACGTCGAGAACAGCTACCGGCTCGACGCGCCCGACGTGGAGTTCGACACCGACCGCTGGGAGGCGGAGGTGAACGAGGCGCTGCAGGAACCGTTGTTCGACAGCGTCCGGCTGCAGCGGCTCAAGCGGCTGGCGGAGGCGTACGGCGGGGATTTTCTCGAACAGGAAGGGTATCTGTGGGCGGAGGATGAGCGCCAGAGGCTCCGTCTGTTGTGGCTCGAGGCGGCGCGGCGGGCGGTGGACATGGCCGAACAGGCGGGCAACACGGCGGACGCGGCGGTGATGCTCGTCCGGATCCGCGAGCGGTTCCCCTATGCGGAGGAATTTCATCTGCGGCTCATCCGGATGTACGACCGGATGGGGCTGCAGCGCGAGGCGGACGCGGAGTTCGAGCGGCTGGTCAGGATGCAGGAGGAACTCGGCCTGAAGCCGGAGTGAGATCCCGGGCGGCGCGGCGGCGGATGTTTCGGCAGCTTGCCTTTGTTCAGCGGCTGTTCAGCAGGGGGGAGTACAATGTACACAAAACCTGCTGTTGAATGAGGGATTGCCGTGGCCAATATCATGGTGGTCGATGACGCCGCGTTCATGAGGCTCATGATTCGCAACATTCTGGAAGAAGCGGGACATACCGTCGTCTGCGAGGCGGAGAACGGTCTCGAGGCAGTTGACAAATACAAGCAGTTTCATCCCGACCTGGTGACGCTCGACATCACGATGCCGGTGATGGAGGGCCTGGAGGCGCTCAGGCAGATCCGGAAGTACGATCCGTTCGCGGTCGTCATCATGTGCTCCGCGATGGGGCAGAAGCCGATGGTGATCGACGCGATCAAGATGGGCGCGAAGGATTTCATTGTCAAGCCGGTGCAGCAGGATCGCGTCCTCGAGGCGGTCAGCAAGGCGCTCGGGCTGGAAAATCACAAGGTCGGCACCTGAAGAAACAGGGAAGCGGTCCTCCGTGCGGAGGGCCGCTTCGACATGAAGGGGAGCGGATATTGCGTCAGGTGATCAGGCGTCAGACCGTCCTGGGCGCCGGGCCCGCCGTCCCCGCCGTTCCGCCGTCGATGGCGTCCTTGCGGTGGAAGAGCTTCTTCCAGCCGGCCTTGAGCAGCGGCATCAGCCAGCGGTCGAGGCCGTACGCTCCGGCGTTCGCGCCGGCGATGAAGATCAGCGCGCCCAGCAGCAGCATCCACGGGTTCGTGCTTACGGTGCCGGCGAACAGGAAGAGGAAGTTGAGCATCAGGCCGAAGAACGTTGCCGCGATCGTCAGGGCGCCGAGGATCATGCCGAGACCGATCAGGAATTCCCCCCACGGGATCAGAAAGTTGATCAGCTTGACGTTCGGGAGCGCGAAGTGCTCGATGAACGCCGTGTACGTCGGGTAGACCGCCGCGCCGGTCGCCTTGTCGGCGACGGGGTTCTCGACCGCCCGGGTCAGGAAGCCGGTGGCGTCGAAACCGCCGGTGATTTTGTGCCAGCCGGCCTCGAGCCAGAGCCAGCCGATGTACAGCCGGAGCAGCAGGACGACGCCCGCCGCGTACTTGTTCTCACGCCAGAATTTCATCATGACCGTTCACTCCTTGTTCATGCTTTGGAATGGATTCGGAGCCTTCACACGCCTCGCGTCCCGGATGGCCGTCTGGGCAGCCGGCTACGGCCGGCCTTCGGATGTTCGGGACCGCTGCATCTTCGATCCCCTCCCTCGCGTCCCGCTGCCGGGTGTTGGCTGCGGTGGATTGTTCTTTACGTCTTCAGTGTAAACCGGAACCGCGGGGGAGTATGTGATAAAAATCACAAATAACGTGAAAAATTTCACAATAGGAGGATGGGGCGGTGGAGAAGCGGATGGGGTGACGGAGAGACGGGTGGCGGAAGACGCGGGCGGCACCGGACGGGCGGTGAAGGCGGGGCGATGCGGCGGGGTGCGTTTGTTGACCGGGGGCGGCGGCGAAAGATGGACTCGCGTGATGGTTTGACCGGGGGCGGCGGCGAATGATGGACTTGCGGGGTGCGTTTGACCGGGGATGCGCGCGAATGATAGACTCGAGGATAAAAAAGGCGGGAGGAACGCGACATGACGGTGCACGCTTTCGAGGCGGAGACGTTGGAAGGCAAGCGGCAATCGCTCTCCGAATACGCCGGCAAGGTGCTGCTCATCGTGAACACGGCCAGCGCCTGCGGGCTGACGCCGCAGTACGAGGGGCTGCAGCGGCTGTACGAACGGTTCAAGGACCGGGGATTCGAAGTGCTCGGCTTTCCGTGCAACCAGTTCGCGGGGCAGGAGCCGGGCACGCACGAGGAGATCCGGCGGTTCTGCACGCTGAACTACGGCGTGACGTTCCCGATGTTCGCGAAGGTGGAGGTGCGCGGCGAGGGGGCGCATCCGCTGTTCAAGGCGCTGACCGGCGGCGACGACGAGCTGATCCCGTGGAACTTCACGAAGTTTCTGGTCGACCGTGAGGGGCGGCTCGTGCGCCGGTACGATCCGAAGGTGACGCCGGACCAGCTGGCCGACGACATCGCGGCGCTGCTGTAGACGCGGGCTGTTCGGGCGGAGGTGTGAAAGGGTGACGGACATTCTGGTCGTCTTCACCGGCGGCACGATCGGCAGCCGGCAGAGCGGCGCGGTCATCGACGTGGACGACGGCGCGGGGTATGCGCTGCTGGACCGCTATCGGGAGTCCGCCGGGCCGTGGGCGGAGGAGATCCGCTTCACGGCGGCGCAACCGATGACGCTGCTCAGCGAGAACATGACGCCGGGGCACTGGCTCGCGCTCGTCCGCTGCCTGCGCGGGCGGCTCGCGTCGGAGCAGGGGCCGTACGCGGGCGTGATCGTGACGCACGGATCGGACACGCTGCCGTACACGGCGGCGATGCTCGGTTACGCGTTCGCCGACGCGCGGCTGCCGATCGTGCTGACGGCGGCGAACCGGCCGCTCGACGATCCGCGCAGCAACGGCCTCCGGAACTTCGCCGCGGCGGTCGACTTCATCCTCGACGCGGCGCTGCCGGGCGTCTACGCGGTGTTCGAAAACGACCGGGGCGAGATGCCGGTCATGCTCGGCACGCGCATGACGGAGGCCCGCCCGTTCGACGACCAGTTCGCGCCGCCTTACGGCGCGCCGGTCGGTCATATGCGGGACGGCCGGTTCGTGCCGCACGGGCACGCGGTGAACCCGCCGGTGGCGGCGCTGCGCGCGCCCCGCGAGCCCGGCCTGCCGGAGGAGCGGCTCGCCTTCACGACGGATATCGTGTATATTCGCCCGTACCCCGGCCTCGACTACGGCCTCTACGACTTCGAGCGGTGGCCGCGCAGGCCTGCGGCGGTGCTGCACGGCCTGTACCACTCGGCGACGGCGTCCAGCGCGGACGCCGGCGACTACGCGGCGTCGATGCCCGAATTTGCTGCGCGGTGCGCCGCGCTCGGCATCGACGTCTATATGGCGCCGGCGAAGGCGGACGACACGGCGCGCTACCGCTCGGCGCACGAGATCGCCGGAGCGGGCGGCGTGCGGGCGCTCGCGCGCATCGCGCCGGAGGCGGCGCTGGTCAAGCTGATGGCCGCCTACGGCACCTGGCCGGGCCGCGACCCGGAGATGGTGCGCGAGCGGGAGGCGTTCCTCGCGCGGAACGTGTTCTTCGAGCACCACGAGGGCGGGGATTGGTGAGCGTTCGCTTCTGTCACCTCCGGACGGCGTGCGCATGCGCGGTTTGCGCTCCGGCGGAAGACCGGATTCGTTGTCTGACCAAGCGGGTGAATTTCACTTCGATCCAATGATACGAGAAGTGGGAGACCAGCAGCGAGCCTGCGACGGAGACGATGCCGAATGCCGTCAGCCCGATCCATTCGTTCGGAAGATCCAGCGCGATCACGATCCGTTTTACGGGGAACATGACGAACGTATGCCACAGATAGAGGCTGTAGCTGATGTTGCCCAGCCAGATGAGCGGTCTTGTCCGCAAGAATGCGGACAGGTATCCATATTGCCGCGCAACCGTATGGAAGAAGACAAACGCACATATTAATGATCCGTAGATGAAATCGGGGTCGTACAGCAAGCAGGCGAATACCAGGGCCGCCAGCCCGTCCAGTCGCGTGAATTGCGGCAACCGGGCGGGCAGCTTTCCGATTCCGAGCAGAATGCCGGCCACGAAGAACAGGAAAGCGGGATCTTTCCAGATCAGCCACGCGGAAGCGGCCAGCGGGATCGGGAGCAGCGCGTATCGCCAGCCTTTGCCTTTCAGGATGTAATAGCCGGCGCCCATGATCAGATAGAATGCGGCTTCGTAACTCAGCGACCAGGCCACGATCTGGGCGATCGGCAGATCGAAGACGCCGGGCAAAAACAGCAGGTTGGAAACAAAGTGGAGGATATACTCGGGCGCCGTGATGCCCTGAAACCACTTGTATCCGATCACCGGTCCAATGGCGAAGATCAGCAGATGGATAATCAAAAAGACCGGATAAATGCGCAATGCCCGGTCGATGGCAAATTTGCGGATGCTCCCGTGGCGCACGAGACTCTGTGGAATCAAGTATCCGCTGATGACGAAGAACAGGCAGACAGCCAACGGGCCGACCATCTCGCCGATGCGCGGGATGTAATCGGCCTTCAGAATGCCATCGTCCACGGCCCCTGTATAGACGTGGTACAAGACGACGGATGAGGCCAACAATCCTCTCAGACCGGTTATGGTATCGTTGCGTCCAGCGAGATGCCGCATATCGTTCTCCTTGCGTTTGCCGTATTCGGTACTTTTATACCACAGGGTACGCAAGTTCGCAATCCGACACGCAAAATCCCCCTTATATTTTCAGGGAGATTTGTGTATCATAAAAAGATAAGATTCTGTGCCGCTCAATCATGGAAAGGTTGGTCTGGAGTGGAGAACAAGACGTCTTCGAACTTCATTCGCACCATCGTGGAACGGGACCTGAAGGAGGGCCGGGTGAAGACCGTCGTCACCCGTTTCCCCCCGGAGCCGAACGGCTACCTGCACATCGGGCACGCGCGGGCGATCACGATCAACTTCGACATCGCCGCCGCCTACGGGGGACGCACCCATCTGCGCTTCGACGACACGAACCCGACGAAGGAGGACGTGGAGTACGTCAAGGCGATCAAGCGGGACATCGAGTGGCTCGGGTTCAAGTGGGACGGCCTCTATTACGCGTCGGACTATTTCGAGGAAATGTACAACCGCGCGGTGCTCCTGATCAAGAAGGGGCTCGCCTACGTCGACGACCAGTCGCAGGAGGAGATCCGGGCGACGCGGGGGACGCTGACCGAGCCGGGCATCGAGAGTCCGTACCGGAACCGGAGCGTCGAGGAGAACCTCGACCTGTTCGGGCGGATGCGCAAGGGTGAATTCAAGGACGGCGAGAAGGTGCTGCGCGCGAAGGTGGACATGAAGTCGCCGAACATCAACATGCGCGACCCCGTCATCTACCGCGTCCTGCATGCACGCCACCACAACACCGGGGACAAATGGTGCCTCTATCCGACGTACACGTTCGCCCACCCGCTCGAGGACGCGATCGAAGGGGTCACCCATTCGCTCTGCTCCCTCGAGTTCGAAGACCAACGGCCGTTCTACGATTGGGTCATCCGGGAATGCGAGATGGAATCGCAGCCGCGCCAGTACGAGTTCGCGAAGCTGCAGATCCGGGGGGCGGTCATCGGCAAGCGGTACATCAAGCAGCTCGTCGAGGCGGGTGTGCTGGACGGCTGGGACGACCCGCGCGTGTACACGCTGAGCGGGCTCCGGCGGCGCGGCTATACGCCGGAGGCGATCAAGGCGTTCGTGCGCGAGACCGGCGTGTCGAAGAGCGCCGGCGTCGTCGATCCGCGGATGCTGGAGCATTTTGTCCGGGAAGACCTGAAGTTGAAAGCGCCGCGCACGATGGCGGTCATGCGGCCGCTCAAGGTGGTCATCACGAACTACCCGGAAGGGCAGGTGGAATGGCTCCCCGCGGAGAACAACGCCGAAAATCCGGAGATGGGCGAGCGGCAGATTCCGTTTTCCCGGGAGATCTACATCGAGCAGGACGACTTCATGGAAAATCCGCCCGCGAAATACCACCGGCTGTACCCGGGCAACGAGGTGCGGCTGAAGCATGCGTACTTCATCAAGTGCGAGGAAGTCGTGAAGGATGCGGACGGCAACGTGGTCGAGCTGCGCTGCACCTACGATCCGGAGACGAAGAGCGGCTCCGGGTTCACGGGCCGGAAGGTGAAGGGGACGATCCACTGGGTCGAGGCGTCGCACGCGGTGCCGGCGGAGTTCCGCTTGTTCGAGCCGCTGCTGCTGGACGAGAACGAGGTGGACGAGGAGCCCGAGGCCGGGGCCGGCGAGGAGAACGGGGACGCCGCGCCGGCGGAAGACCGCTCGCTGCTCTCGCGCGTCAACCCGAACTCGCTCCAGGTGCTGCACGGGTTCGTCGAACCGGGCATGAAGGACGCGGAGCCGCAGCAGAAGTTCCAGTTCTTCCGGCACGGGTATTTCAACGTCGATCCGAAGCTGTCGGCGCCCGGGAAGCCGGTGTTCAACCGGATCGTGTCGCTGAAGAGCTCCTACGAAGTGAAATAACGGGTATCTTGCGGATTTCCCGGGGCCCGGGCCTTGCAGGCAAGTCAGACGCTTGCGGTCCGGGCCCTTCGCATTCTATGATAGATTGGAAGAAACCAGCACGACTGTGCGCGGAATACCATGGAAAAGGATGGATAGCATGACGATTGTCGTAACCGGCGGCGCCGGCTACATCGGCAGCCACACGTGCGTCGAGCTGCTGAACGCGGGGTATGACGTCGCGGTGGTGGACAACCTGTCGAACAGCCGCCGCGAGGCGATCCGGCGGGTCGAGGAGATCACGGGGCGGAGACTCGCGTTCCACGAGGTCGATCTGCTGGACAGGCCCGCGCTTGAACGGGTGTTCCGTGAACACGAGGTAGAGGCGGTCATCCATTTCGCCGCGTTGAAGGCGGTCGGCGAGTCGGTCGAAAAGCCGCTCGAGTATTACTGGAACAATATCACCGGAACGATCCAGCTTTGTAAGGTCATGCGAGATTTCGGCGTGAAAAAAATCGTCTACAGCTCGTCCGCCACCGTCTACGCCGTTCCTGATTCGCCGCGCCCCCTCACCGAGGATTCGCCGCTCGGGCCGATCAACCCGTACGGCCGGACGAAGTGGATGGGCGAGCTCATCCTGCGCGACTTGCACGCAGCCGATCCGGAATGGGGGATCGCGGTGCTCCGCTATTTCAATCCGGTCGGGGCGCATCCGAGCGGGCGGATCGGCGAGGACCCGGAGGGCATCCCGAACAACCTGATGCCCTACATCACCCAGGTCGCCGTCGGCCAGCGGGAGCGGCTGAACGTGTTCGGCGGCGACTATCCGACGCCGGACGGAACGGGCGTCCGGGACTACATCCATGTCGTCGACCTCGCGGAGGGCCATCTGAAGGCGCTGGACAAGATTCTCACGAATCCCGGGTATCACGTCTACAACCTCGGCACGGGGCGCGGCTACAGCGTGCTCGAGGTGGTGGCCGCGTTCGAGCGGGCCAGCGGCCGGACGGTCCCGTACACCATTGTCGGCCGACGCCCGGGCGATGTCGCGGTCTGCTACGCCGATCCGTCCGCCGCGCGTGAAGGGCTGGGTTGGGCCGCTTCGCGGGGCATCGAGGAAATGTGCACCGACGCCTGGCGCTGGCAGCGGCAGAATCCGGAAGGATACGGCGGCGGAGAATAAAGGGACAAAAAAAGGGAGACCCCGAAGGGTCTCTCCTTTTTTGTGCCGTTAAGGGCGGCTGATCAGATGAAGTCGACATTGCCCAGGAAGCGGATGATCATTGCAGCAGCTTCCGCACGGGTAGCCGTAGCGGTCGGCGATACCGTGTTGTTGGACGTGCCCTTCACGATACCTGCATCGATCGCTGCCGCAAGTTCCGCTCTAGCCCAGCTGCCGATCTGACCAGCGTCGCTGAAGCCACCCAGCACAGCGGCAATTTCAGCGTTCGACAGCACGACTTCCTCGCCAGCCAGCGCTTGCGCGCGGATGACCATGACGGCCATTTCCTGACGCGTGATCGTATCCGTCGGACGGAACTTGCCGGTGCCGTCGCCCTTGACGATGCCGAATTCCGCTGCCGCCGCTACTTCGTCCGCGTACCAAGCGGTTGCCGGGACGTCGGAGAAGTCAGCCGCTTCGGTTGCCTGCAGGCCGAGCGCGCGCACGATCATCGCGGCGAATTCCGCACGCGTGATGTTACGCGCCGGTTCGAACTTGCCGGCACCCGTACCGTTGACGATCAGCTTGTTCGCCAGCGTCGTGATGTCCTTCACCGCCCAGTGGTTCACGAGATCCGCGAAGGACTTCGGAGCCACGTCGATGAGCGCGTAGACGGAGTTGGTGTTGCTGTAGAGCTCGGCTTCACCGTCGCCGTCCTTCGTCGGCACCGGAGTCACCGTGCCGTCTTCCGAAATCCGGACAGCCACGATGTTGTCGCCTTCACCCGTCTTCACCAGCGTACGCTTCACGAACGTGCCGAACTTCTTGATCTCGATCGACTTGTCGCCGGCTACGGCTTCAACCTTGAAGTCGACAATCTTGGACACAGCCGTGCCACCGGCAGCCTGGATGGCTTGTTCAGCCTTTTCCTTGGCTGCGCCTTGCAGCTCGGCATTCGTCACGGTGATGAACAGATTGTCGAGTCCAACGCCCAGCTCTTGAGCGAGCGCTTCAAGATTAAGCTCGTCCAGCGGCAGCTCGTACGAACCGAGATCGGACACGATCGTCACGACACCGCCTTCCGTCAGAGCGGATGCCGGAAGCTTGGCGACTTCACCGGAGATCTTGACGGTGGCGGAACCGCTCTTCAGCGCTTCCTTCAGCGCGTTAGCGTCCACGGAGCCATCCGGGCGTGCTTCCACCACACTATCGGCCGGGGAAATGTAGCCTCCGCCAATTCCGCCAAAGTACGGCGGGGTGACGAATTGAACATAAGCTCCCTCATACACGCTGGATGCTGCGCCTTGGTAGTAGTACCGGAGGTTCAACGGGAAGTATGTAGCGTTGTACGTCGCGACATTAACTTCAAGGTTGTAGTAATACAGGTTGGTGTTCGTATCGTGGTAGACGTACGTTACGCTTACGGTGGTGTCCAGACGATTGCCGTCCTTGTCATAAACGGCAATGACCGGCGATTGCCCCGGACCGTAATACGTCTCGGAATACACACTGCCCGTTACGGTTTTGGTTGTGGGGTTGTACGTCAGGTTGAGAAAACCATTCGCAGCATACGCCGCAATCGGCAACAGCATCGATGCGATCATAAAGAACGCAATCAGTGCAGAGGTTTTGCGCTTGATGACAGCTTTCATTCATTTTCACCTCCTTTCGAGAAAATAAACATGGGACTCTACTATTATAGTGCATTGTTTGTCGAAATGGAAGTGAAATGACAGCCAGACTCTTTAATCTCGATCACTTGTTTCAGCCAGATATCACTGCGTCAGTTGGTGCAGATGCATGCTCTCATTCGGGTCGGCATCCATCAAGCGTTGCTCGAGATCTTCATCCGATTGTCCCATTTTATGCAGAGCGGCCAAGTAAAAACGAACACCAATCCTGACATAGACGTCGGACAAATCCAAATCTGTCACCGGCTTTAACATGGAAGCGGCATCCTCATAGCGACCTTGCCTATACAGGATTTGGCCCGCCGCTTGTCGGATAAAAGGCGTGAGATCGAAGTCGCGACCCTCGAATTGCTCCTCGGGCAACAACTCCAGCAACTGTTTGCGGCGCACGACTTCATCGAGAAGTTCAAGCCCCCGGTTCCAGTACGTTTGCGCCTGATTCGGATCGGTGTCTTTTGCGTTTTGTCCATTCACCGCATATTCCATGATGGCAGCTTCGTAGAATTTGATGTCCCACGGAAATTTGGAAATTCCCTCCTCGAGAACAGCCATCGCTTGTTTATACGATTGCAAATCTTTATAGTTGCGGTATTCGGCCAAAAGAATTTGTCTGTCATAGGGTTCGAAAACTTTGATCCTCCGAATTTCGGTCTGTGCTTGCTCCGCGTAAGATCGATCAGACGTCGATCGATAAGCCTGGCTCAACCAATCGATTTTCGCATAGGCATACGTCGGATGCGCGGGCGAATAGGCGATGGCCTGGTCAAGCGGAACAAGCAATTCATGGAGCGGCCGCCTCTCTGCCGTGGCCATGTGCAGCGCATTCCTGAAGAAGCTGTTGGCCGCGTATTCCTGAAACACCTGAACGAGCAGAACAACGGTCGCAATTCCCAGGAACGAAGGGTAAATGTAACGCCGATACCCCTGATTCAAGGCTGACAATCGGGGGAGCCGCAGCTTGTCCCGATAGACAGCCCCCAGCACCCCCATTGTGAAGAAGACCAAGGCGCCAATATAGACGAAACTCATGTCAAAGTCGATCATGCTGTGCGCCAGAATGGAGAACGCCAGGATGAAGAAGACGAAATGACGCGGCTGCTCCGTTCGTTCTCTCCAATAATGATGAAGATAATAAAGGAAGATCCCGCCGATCAGCACTACCAGAAGGACCGTACCGATCCAGCCGATTTCCACCAGAGTCTGAAAGAGATAGCTGTGCGTCTGTCTGCTGAAGTAGGGGTTGTTTTGATATTGTTCGAACAGCGCGTTCCAGGCCCCGCCGCCGGCACCGAGCAGGGGATAGTCCGCCGACAGTTTCAAGGCGTCCCGGTAGAAAGTAAACCGTTCGAGTACGCTGTGCTGACGGAAGTTGATGTTCGCAATGCGTTCCGCGATACTCAGAGGCAAAATTTTGCCAGCAATCCCTGTACCGAAAAGCAATACGAATGCCACGGTTCCAACCGCCGCTCCGGCGACCGGAAGCATGAACGACGAGAAGCCGCGCTTCAACCATCTTGCCAGACTCCGTTCGAGCCAAGGCTGCGCCGCGCGAATACCCCACACGCACAGGGCGACGGCGATGGACGCGACGGACAGCATCAGCCATGCCTTCACGACCACCGGATCCCGCAGGGGCAGCAGATAGGGTTTTTCCCCTTCAACCTTCGGCATGACACGCTCGGCGATCCCGATGTAGTTCTCGGTATACGGGCTCATAATGACAAAAGCGGCGGCGCAGGAAACCACGATTGCACCCAAAAAGGCGATCTGCCTGTCCAGCCGCATAAAAACGAGGAAGATCAGGACCAGAACCGGCACCAGGACCAGCGCGCCGCGCGAGTAGGTCAACATGAACGAAATCCAGATTGGGATGAGCATCAGGGCATGCAAACATGCCGTTATGGTTCGTCTGGCATTGACGGCGGCGAATGCTGCACACAAGAAATAGGCGAGCAGGAAACCGGCATACGTATTCGAATACTGGAAGATCGAAGTGAGACGGTACGTGCCGCTGGTAAACCAGATCGAATCCCTGATCGAAACCTGACCCGTGGCCGCAAGAAGACCAACGAAGACAACCGCGTATCCGGACAGAAACACGATGAGCTCGGCCGCGGTCCTCGTTCCCCTGGTCGAGACCAACGACATGGCCGTCAGAAAGAAAGCCGCGTATATCCCGTAAATGAAGACCATCAAGACAGCGTTGTGATACGAAACCGCTTGAAAAGAAGAAATCCAATGGATGAGCGGCATCAGCAGCATGCCGATCCCCAATATAAATTCGATGCTGTCGTATTTCATGCGGCGAGCTATATAGGCCAGCGCGATGAGAAAACCGGCGAAGCCGAGCATCAAGGCTTCAAAGATTTGCAACTCAAAGTTGAATGTGAAGCCGTTGAAAAGGCCTTGTCTGTGCGGCGTATACAAGAAGAAGACGGCCACCCCGATCAGGGCAACCCATTGGGTGACAGAGAAATCGTATATCTCCTTCTTGGCTTTGACTTTCGTGTTATTGGTCCAATGCTTTTTCATCGAGCAAACCCCTTGGTCACGGTAGTTAAAAAAGGAAATTGACAGTCTGCCACAAACCATCAATAAAAAGATACCGGATTTTCATAAAGAATTCATCCCATTTACGATCAATCCATAAATTTAGGTATCGGCATCTTTGCTTGAACTATGAAGTTGAGTCTGTTTAATTATGTTAAATCGAAAGGTTCGCGAGAATAAAGGGAGTCACATTCAATCCATACAGAAATGAGCGTTTTGCAATAATCCAAGGCCTTGATTTGTAAGGATTTTCGGACATAAAAAAGGGACTTCACCCCAACTTGGAGAAGTTTTCAAGTGACCAAACAAGAAAACTTAAGGAGTGAAGTCACGATGTATATTCTCCAAGAAAGCTTGTTTTCCTTCGAGGAATTGCTAAAAATGCAGTCAAAAGAGCGATTGCCAATCTTCTTTAGCTCACTGGATCTCAGACCCTATGCCAAGGAATTAAGAAGCCGTTCACCCCGAGGCGCCGACGGACATTGCAGACAGGGCATTTTA
>Ga0207866_1002127_pt1 | contig 15324 bp, 9 predicted proteins | sample HigsolmetaAR203D_FD_184835 | JGI IMG/M metagenome (GOLD analysis project Ga0207866, IMG submission 184835) | Ionic liquid and high solid enriched microbial communities from the Joint BioEnergy Institute, USA - AR20-3-D (SPAdes) (version 2) ...
AGCCGTTCGTCGCCTCTCCGGTCATCCTGTGCTACAACAAGGACCATTTCCGGGAGCGGGGTCTTCCGGAGCCGGACAGCAGTTGGTCCTGGGACGACCTGACCCGCTACGCGGAGGCCGTCAGCGAGGGAACGGACCGGTACGGCATCTTCTTCCATCTCGTCTCCGAGCACCGGTGGCCGATCTTTCTGCTCCAGAGCGGCATGCGGTTCGAGCGGAACGAGGCGGGGGTGTACAATTTTTCGGACGAGCGCTTGTGGGAGGGGCTCGAGCTCAGCAAGAATCTCATCCACAACCAGAGCGTCCGGTTCACCTTCGTGGCGGACAACGATTCGGACACGGAGCTTCTGTTCCTGCAGGAGAAAGTGTCGATCATCATCACGACCTACTACGGCCTGAACACGATCGCGCAGGCGAAGTTCCGCTTCGACGTCGCGCCGCTGCCCTTCTTCCGCACGGCGAAGACGATGATGACCGCGATCGGCCTGGCCGTCAACCGGGAGTCGAAGTCGAAGGAAGCGGCGCTCGAGCTGGTGCGGTATCTGACTTCCCGTCAGGCGCAGCTCGAGATCCGGCGCAACACGCTCACGATCCCGAGCCACAAGCAGGCGGCCGAATGGCAGGGGAAGGAGACGATGCAGCGCCCGTCGCGCTTCTTCATGTACCGGGAGATCGTCCCCACGTTCGCCTACATCTCGGACCTTGGGCTCAAGCTGGACGAGCTGGTCCGGCTGAAGGACGAGCTGAAGCTGTATTGGTCCAACCTCGAGAGCCGGGAGGAGTTGGAAGAGCGGCTGTACCGGATCTTCTCGCCGGAACGGGCTCCTCTTCCGTGACAAACGCATCCCGCCCGACCGGCACGTTTTCCCGTCTCCCCGGCTATGGCCGGCATGTGCCGCGCATTCAACCCTTCCGACGGAAGCAGCCTTCCGCGGGAGGGTTGTTTTCATTTCCGGATGAACAGGAGCCCGATGCGGAGATATATTTTCCCTTGGCGTCGCCTATATTGGTTTTACAGGGTTGAAACTTTCCTTGTGTCACAATAACGTAATATTTATGTCAGTTATTTGGAATAAGTTCATTGAATTTGTCGAATTAATGTAAACATAATTGACACAATATCAGAACGTGAATACAATTAGATAAAAATTCCATTCCCGAGGAGGGCTCTTGATCATGGAAATCGGCAAACCATCAATCGCGGTCCCGCCTTCCTCCTTCTATAACGAAATGTACGACGGCAGCGCCGTGCGTTCCCACTATGAGCGGGTGCACCGGCAATTGTCCGGCATGGGCCGCGAGGAGAGGCTTGGCCGGCAGCAATTGATGAACGCCCGGCTGCTTGAGGAAGGCATCACCTTTACATTGTCCGGTGCAAGCCAGGATGCGTTGGAAAGGACGATTCCCTTCGACCTGGTTCCCCGCATCATTCCGGCGGACGAGTGGAGCATGATCGAGAAGGGGACGGAGCAGCGGGTGAGGGCCCTCAATGCCTTTTTGGCGGACATCTACCATGAGCAATGCATATTGAAGGACGGACTGATTCCGAGGCGCATGATTGTCGGCAACCGGTATTTCCGCATCGAGATGATGAAGCTCGCGGTGCCGAAGGGCGTGTATGTGACGGCCGCGGGCATCGACCTGGTGCGGGATGAGAAAGGGGACTACTACGTTCTGGAGGACAATCTGCGCTCGCCCTCCGGTTTCTCCTATGTATACAAGAGCCGTTCGATCATGAAGCACGATTTTCCGGAACTGTTCTTCAGCTACAAGGTGCGCAGCATCGACCGGACGCTCCAGGATTTCCACAACGCCCTCAAGGAGCTGGCGCCCTCCGGCAAGAGCGAGCCGGTGATCGTGCTGCTTACGCCGGGCAGCTACAATTCCGCCTATTTCGAACATGCCTTTCTGGCGCAGCAGATGGGGCTGGAGCTGGTGGAAGGCCGTGACCTGGTGTGCCGGGACCATTACATTTATATTCGCCAAATGTCGGGACTCAAAAAGGTGGATGTCATCTATCGGCGCATTGACGATGATTTTCTCGATCCGCTGGCCTTTCGGCCGGATTCCCTGCTGGGTGTGGCGGGGCTGATGAATGCGTACCGCTTCGGCAACGTGGCCATAGCGAATGCGCCGGGCACGGGGGTCGCCGATGACAAGGCGATCTACACCTTCGTGCCGGAGATGATCCGCTATTATCTGAACGAGAAGCCGATCCTGAACAACGTCCCGACCTACATGATGAGCCGGCCCGAGGAAAGGGAGTACGTGCTGGAGCGGCTGGAGGAGATGGTCGTGAAGGAGACGTCCCTGTCGGGCGGTTACGGAATGCTCGTCGGCCCGACGTCCACGGAGGAAGAGCGGACGGCCTTCGCGGAGAAGATCAGGGCGAACCCGGACAACTACATCGCCCAGCCGGCCCTGAAGCTGTCCACCTCTCCGGTGCTGATCGACGGAGAGCTGGAGGAGCGGCATATCGACCTGAGGGTGTTTGCCCTCTACGACGGTTCCCGCGTGCACGTGCTGCCAGGGGGCCTCACACGGGTGGCGATGAAAGCCGGGTCTCTGGTGGTGAACTCCTCGCAGGGCGGAGGATGCAAGGATACCTGGGTATTGGCCCAGAGGCCGGCGGAAAAACGGTGATTTGCAGGGAGGAGCGTGGATGCCATGCTGGATCGTTGCGCGGAATCGCTGTTCTGGATCGGCCGGTATGTTGAGCGCGCGGAGAATCATGCCCGGCTTCTGGATGTCAATTATCACATGCGGGAACAGGGCGGCTATGAGGAGGAGCATTTCTGGCGCGCCATGACCGAGGCGATCGGCGACACCGGCATATACGATGCGCGCCATGAAACGTACAACGAGCGCGATGTGCTTTATTTTCTGCTGCTGGACCCGTCCATGAACAATTCCCTGTTGTCCTGCGTCGTCCATGCGAGGGACAATTTCAAGAAGGTGCGGGAACAGTTGCCCGCCGAGCTGTGGAACATGCTGAACAGCTTTTATCTGTGGCTCAGGGAAGTGCGGCTTGTCCATGTGCTGGAACAGTCGCCGCACCGCTTCTTCCAGCGCATCATTGAGCAGTTGGCGGCCTTCCAGGGCATGGCGGCGTCCATCATGCTACGGGACGAATCCTGGCATTTGATGGAAAGCGGGCGCTTCCTGGAACGCTCCGAGAATGTGGTGCGCATGCTGTTGTTCGTCCATCGGGCGGTTCACGACCGCCGGGATGCATCCTTCGCCTATTCCAAGGTGGTGCTGACGTCCGCGGGCGGCTATGAAGCCTTCCGCAAGCTGGAACTGGATGACATGTCGCTGGAAGAGGTGGCCCGTTTCCTCATCCTGCAGGACCGGTTCCCGCGTTCCGTCCAATATGCGGTGGGCCGGTTCGAGACGCATCTCAAGGCGCTCAGGCAAATCGCGGAACGTTCCAATCCGGCGCTGGACCGGCTGATCCGCATCGCGGGCAAGGCGCGCTCGGAGCTGGGCTGGCTGGAGAAGGACGATATTACGGCCCATACGATGCATGACGTGCTGCAAGGGTTGCTTGCGGCGAACCTGCGGCTTGGCGATGCCATGGCCAACGTCTTTTTTTCCCACAGAAGCGAGGTCATCCTATGAAATTGGACATTTGTCACATCACCAAATACACGTACGGTGCCATGGTTACGGACAGTGTCAATGAGATCCGCCTGTCGCCCCGCACCGACGAGCGCCAGGCCTGCTACCGGCACCGGATCACGATTGAGCCGAATGTGCTGCTGTCGTCCTACGAGGACGATTTCGGCAACCGGGTCCATTGCTTTACGGCCTGGCAGCCCCATCAGGAGCTTGTCATTACGGCCCATTCCACCGTGGTGACGCGGGACCAGGAGGTGCCCTGGCAATCGGCCTGGGGCGCGGAGGAGTCCTGGGGGCTCTTGAAGCGGGATTCGTTCATCAACGAGTTCGCGGAATATTTGCTGCCGACTTCGGTCGTCTCCTTCCATCCGGCGGCCCGCGAATATGCGGCGACCCTGCCGCGGGAGGCAAGCGACAACGTCCTCGGCTTCGTCAAGAGCGCCGCCGGCAAGATCTATCGGGATTTCGCGTACAAGCCGCTTTCCACCGGCGTGCATACGACGGTGGACGAGCTGCTGCAGATCGGCGCGGGCGTATGCCAGGACTTCGCCCACCTCATGCTGTCTGTCTGCCGCATTCACGGCGTGCCGGCGCGCTATGTGAGCGGGTATCATTTCGTGGGGGATCTGCAGGGGCGGAATGCGGACTTCGAGCAGGCTTCCCATGCCTGGGTGGAGGTGTATATCCCCGGCCTCGGCTGGCAGGGCATCGATCCGACGAACGACAATATGATCGACTGGCGCTATGTGAAGCTCGGCCACGGCCGCGATTATCACGATATCGTGCCCGTCAAGGGCGTTTACCGCGGCACGCCGGAACAGACGCTGCAGGTCAAGGTCGATGTGCGGCTGGCGAACGCGGGGTGACGGTTTTTTTTGGCCGGATGACAAGCTAAGAGGCTGTCCCCAAAGCCATGGCACGGAGACAGCCTTTTTTGCGCTTCAAATGCGGCTGCGGGAGAAAAGCCGGGACTGTGCGCCAATCAAGCGCACAGCCCCGGAAGCACAAATCCCGCGAAGCCTCGCGGGACAAGTCGTTCATGTAACTGGCGCGCCACGGTGGGACTCGAACCCACGACGCACAGTTTAGGAAACTGTCGCTTAACGGTGCAAAGCCGAGAAGCCTTGATACGACTGAATTGTTGACCTGCGGGATGACCGACAGATTGCGCCGGCTCCTGCAGTCAAGTGTAATTTTATCAAAATCGAGTATTGGAGGCAACCGACCCATACATTGTCGTTCAGGCTGTGTTCCGAGCATGCTAAGAGCGTATTGGGATGGCAGGAAGACGGCAGACAATGTCCTGTTCAAACAGGCCGCGGCAGCCGAAATTCCGATCTGGTGCGGACATTAACCCTCTTACAAAACCTCGCGCCCTGACCGTGCACCGTAAACGGTAAAACGTTCAAGTTGAAAGGTCGGTTCTCTGTAAAAAAATTCCTGAGAATAAAAATTGGAAATCTGATTTATGACTCTTTATAATTTGAGGTGTAGGGTCCTTCAATCGAATCCCTCAAAATGTTCCGCTTTTCTGTTTTCCCTCATTCCATCCTTTCGTCATTTCCCTTCATCACCTTTTGCCTTGCGGCATAAAGGACTTCATTTTCTGATGGTCCACAGTATAAACCGATTCCGAATCCCCACCTCCCCGGCGCTATTTATGACCGTTCGCTTTTAGAACGGTCGATTCACGCCGTAAAAGGAGGAATTAAGACAATGGATTTGGATTTGATCTTGGATATTGATTACGAAGCGTTCTATGAAGAAGCGCTGGGGACGAAGATTCGTTGGAGAGGCAAAGAAGGCACTACGAACTGCCCGTTTCACGATGACAGAGATCCGTCCTTTTCGGTAAACAGGGAAAAGGGCGTGTACTATTGCCATGCTTGCGGCGAAAAGGGCAATGCCATTACGATGGCCCAACGCATGGGTATTGATCTGGCTGAATTTGATAACAGCGGCAACTTGTCAAAGATCAGACAAAAGAGCAGCGGAGAAAAATTTCAAGATCATGACCGCGAACATGTCTATAACGACGAATTTGGGAACCCGCTGCACCTGGTCGGCATCGACGGGACGGGCAACCGGAAAAGCGTCATCCAATACCATCGCGTGAACGGGAAATGGCGAATCGGCAAACCCAAACGGGTCGTGCCATACCGGCTTCCCGAACTCATTCGGGCCGTCCAGGCGGGGGATCCGGTCTATGTGGTGGAAGGCGAAAAGGATGCCGACACGATGCACCGTCAAGGATTCACCGCTACCACCAATCCAGGCGGCGCCGGAAAATGGCCCGAAAGCGACGATTTTAATCGCTATTTCCAGAGGGCGAAGGTGATAATCCTGCCGGACAATGATGAGGCGGGAAGAAAGCATGCTGAAAAAGTTGCGGAGATCCTTCGCAAATGGACCGACGACATCCGGATTGTTCATCTGCCCGGTTTGCCGGAAAAAGAAGATGTAACGTACTGGTTTGAAAAAGGCGGGACCGTCCAGGAATTGAAAGCCATTGTCGAGAGATCGTTTGTTCAGTCTTCCCCCAAGGCAACGAACCAGTATGTGGACCCGGAGAAATTTTTCGCAAACGGAAAATTCCAGCCCGTCGTCCTCGGCCGTGTGATCCTTGAACAGTTGCCTGCCATTGCCCATGGGACGGAGATTTACACGTACGAGAACGGCGTGTATCAAGCCGGAGGGGAAGCGCGGTTACGAAAAAAAGCGCTGGATCTTCTGGGAGACAGGTATTTGCCTATCTATGTCCACCAGGCCGTGGAATGGATCCGCACCAAATTGCTCGGGGAGCCCGTCCAGGAATTCAACGTGGAGGATGGATTCATCAACGTTGAAAACGGGCTTGTCAATTGGCGCACAGGAGAACTCCTCCCGCACACCCCCGAGCGTTACTCTTCCATCCGTATTCCCGTGACCTACGACCCTTCTGCGGATTGTCCGGACATCGAAAAATTCTTCTCCGAGATCGTTCCCCCGGATGCCGTTCCTACCCTCTATGAACTTTTCGGGTATTGCCTGATTCCGACGAACCGTTACCAGAAGGCGTTTCTGCTTCATGGCACCGGCGCAAACGGCAAAAGCACCTTGCTCAAGTTGCTGGAGAGATTTGTCGGCCCCCAAAATGTATCCAACGTTCCGCTTCATCGTCTGGAAAAAGATAAATTTAAGGTCGCTTTGCTTAAAGATAAACTGGTCAATATCTTCGCCGATATTTCCCATAAGGGCCTTGATACTTCTTCAACGTTCAAGGCCCTGACCGGGGAAGACCGGATCAATGCCGAATTCAAGGGAAAAGACGGCTTTGATTTTCGGCCCTTTGCCCGGCTCATCTTCTCCGCGAATGTGCCTCCGACGAGCAGCGATGTGTCAAACGGATATTTCCGCCGCTGGATCGTCATCCCCTTCCCCAATTCCTTTGAGGGCCGCCAGGACCCGCGTCTGCTTGAACGCCTTACGACTCCGGGAAATTTGAGCGGGCTCCTCAACCGTGCTCTGCACGGTTTGCGCCGGCTTGAGCAGAAAAACGGCTTTACCATGGGGCCGTCCTTGCAGGAAGCGCACAAGAAGTATCAGCAAGAGGCCGACAATATTTCCGGGTTTCTTGCCGAATGCTGCGAGATCGGCCCGAGCCTTACGTATCCCAGGAAAGAATTGTTTCTCCGATACACGGAATGGTGCCAGGAAAACGGCATGAAACCGACGACCAAAAAGAAGTTTAACCAGCGTTTGCTGGAGGAGATTTCGGGGCTCAGAATCGTCCGAAAGTACATGGGACCGGAACTTTGGAACGGCATCACTTTCTCCCCCAAGGAATAAAGAGCGCCCCCATGCTGGGCGCCTCTTCTTTTTTCGTCGCTGTCGCTCCTCCTGCTTCTGCGGAAGGCAAGGGCCGGGGCGGGGGCCAGATTCATGAATGTGAATTTGTTTTCTGAATGAGAAATCCCTTATCCTGCAAGGGATTGCGGAGTTCATACAGGAATACAAAAAACTTTCCACATTTGGAACTGGCAAATTCTAAATCCGGCGACCAGACAGGAGCAGCAGAAGAAGCATTGGGTTACAGCAAAAGGGAACACGCAAAGTTTTCTGTATGACTGTATGGCCGCGTCCCACAAGGGATTCGGGATTTGGATTTCTGTGCAGTTCCTGTTTGGTTTAATTAAATAACGGAATTTAAGTTGAATATCGTAACTTTGTGAATTACTTCACAAGTCGGAAGAAACCGGTATAATGGTGTTGAGGTGATTCGGATGAGCAAGATCTATACCTTGTCGGAAGTCAGCAGATTGATGGGGGCCAGTGAACCTTTGATATTGTATTGGATTTCGCTGGGCCGTTTTCCCGGGGTTACCCTTGAAGAGCCGGTGTTCAGGCCGGATACCAAGTGCGTGTCGCCGTACGGAGAAACGTTGACCATTGCCGAAATCGAGGAAATGTACCAACGACAATTGAAGCGCCTGGGCTTGGACAAACCGATTACCCTGGAAGAGGAAATTCAGATATTAAAAGATGAGATCCGTTACTTTGAAGAAAAATATGGCGGGCCTTTTGAGAAGACACTGGGCGCAAAACGGGAACTTTCCAGCGATGAGGAACGCGATGCAGTCGAATGGGGATGTTTGTTGAGATCGTTGGAGAGAAGGATCAAGTGCAGAGAGAAGTCAGACAAATGAGGTTTTGAGTGCGGCTTTTACGCACTCTTTTTTTGTTTTGCTAAAGTTCGTAAGGGTTTTTGAAATGGAGCGATCCTGGCAGGAATGATGTCGCATTTCGTAGAAGTAAATACGGGTATATAGTGCCTTGTACCTAACCCAAACATATGTTTCATGACGTACAGATGTCACGATCAACGCTTTATAATGGCATGTGAGATCCAATCAGGAGGAACAAACAGTATGGCTTCAGCACAAGCAGACATCACATTCGAAAAAGAACTGTTCGAAGCAGCCAACCGGATGCGGGCGACGGTGGCGCCGGCGGACTACAAACATATCGTTCTCCCGCTGATTTTCCTGCGCTACCTGTCCATTCGCTATGATAAGCGTCGCAATGAATTGGAGCAGATGGTGCGCGATCCGGGAAGCCCGTATTATTTTGAGAATCCCGAGGACGCCAATCTGATTTTGGAAGACCGGGATTCATACATCGCCGAGCGCGTATACGTGGTCCCCGAGCAGGCGCGCTGGTCCTACATTGTCAAGAACGCCAAACAGCCCAACATCAAGGAAATCCTCGACAACGCCATGAAACTGATCGAGGATGAGAACCCGGAACTGGCCGGGGTACTGCCGCGCATTTATCGGACGACCAATCTGCCCAACGAAAACCTGGCAGCGCTGATCGAGATCTTTTCCCGCGACGTGTTCAGCGCCTACAGCGATGATGCGGTGGACGTGCTGGGGCGCGTGTTCGAATACTTCATCGGCAACTTTGCTTCCAGCGAGGGGAACCGCGGCGGCCAGTTTTTCACGCCCAAGTCCATCGTCGAACTGCTCGTCGCCATGCTGGAGCCGGAATCGGGCACGATCTTTGACCCGGCCTGCGGCTCCGGCGGCATGTTCATTCAGTCCCAGCGCTACGCCAAAAACAAGCATGCGCTGTCGTTCTACGGCCAGGAGAGCGTGGACACGACCGTCCGCCTGGGGAAAATGAACGTCCTCATTCACGGCATCAACGCGGACATTCGCCTGGGCGATTCCTTGCTCGATGACAAGTTCAAAGACCAGAAATTTGACTTTGTCCTCTCCAATCCCCCCTTCAACATGAAGTTGTGGGGCGCGGACAAGATCCAGAAAAACGATCCGCGGCTTATCGTGGAGTATGACAAGGCCGTCACCGACAGCAACGCCAACTACATGTGGATGCAGCATTTCCTGTACCACCTGAAAGAGGGCGGCGCGGCCGGATTCGTCATGGCCAACGGGGCGATGACGACGAACGTAACCGGCGAGAAGGAAGTCCGCCAGAAGTTGGTGGATGAGGGCTACATCGACTGCGTCGTGCAACTGCCGGAGAAGTTGTTCTTTACTACCGGTATTCCGTGCTGTCTCTTTTTCCTGAGCAAGAACCGGGATGGCCAGAAGGGATTCCGGCCGCGGAGAAATGAAGTGCTGTTCATCGACGCCCGGAAAAAAGGCGTCATGGTCAGCCGCCGGCAAAAGGCGCTTACGCCGGAAGACATCGAGGAAATTGCGGCGGTGTACCAGGCGTTCCGGAAAGCGGACGGGAAATTTGAGCCCGTGGAAGGCTTTTGCAACACGGCGACCCTCGATGAGATCCGGGCGAACGATTACAAACTGACGCCGGGGATCTACGTCGGGACAGAAGTATCAGAAACAGACGATGTTCCGTTCGAGGAGAAGATGGCAGAACTGATGGGGCGGCTGCAGGAGCAGTTTGCGGAGTCGAACAGGTTGCAAAATGTGATTATCGAAAACCTTCGGAGGCTGCTATGAGAGATTTTGATTGGAGACCTCTTGGGGAAATTTGCAAATTTATTGATTACAGAGGAAAAACACCAAAGAAAACAAAGAAAGGAATTCCTTTGATAACAGCAAAAATAATAAAAAATGGATTTATCGAGAAATTTGAAGAGTTTATTGCCGAAGAAGATTATGAATCTTGGATGAGGAGAGGAATACCTGAGTACGGGGCGGTAGTTTTCACAACTGAAGCACCGTTAGGAGAAGTAGCCCAAATTAAGTCTTCAGAAAAAGTAGCACTGGCTCAACGAGTTATAACGATGATGGGGATTGATCAATTGCTTGATAATAATTACCTCAAGTATGCTTTGCAATTTCCTCCAGTAAAGTCTGATATACAAGGAAGAGCAAGTGGTACAACTGTGCAAGGAATCAAAAGTTCTGAACTAAAAAAAGTTAAAATACCTCTTCCTGAATATGAAGTTCAAGTAAAAATTGGAGAAATCCTCGGCTCCCTCGATGACAAAATCGAACTCAACCGCCGCATGAACGAAACGCTCGAGCAGATGGCGATGGCGTTGTATAAGCATTGGTTTGTGGATTTCGGGCCGTTTCAGGATGGGGAGTTTATGGAATCAGAAATAGGTCCGATTCCGATAAATTGGGAATTGCGGTCATTATATTCTCTTGCGAACTATATAAATGGAATGGCATTCAAACAGAGGGATTTGAATGATCAAAAGGAAGGACTTCCTGTCATTAAGATATCCGAATTAAATGCGGACAGCCCAAAGTCTGCAAAGTATTACGCAGGCCCATATCAAGATAAATACTTTCTAAATACAGGGGATGTTTTATTCTCATGGTCTGCAACGCTTGACATCTATTTGTGGTCTCATGGCCCAGCATTGCTGAATCAGCATATTTTTAATGTCAAATCAAACGGGTCGTTCAGTAAGAGTACACTGTATTTTATTTTGAAAAGTGTAATTAATGAGTTCAAGGAAATCGCAGCAAGCAGAGCAACTACAATGGGACACATTAAGAAGGAGCATCTTGAGGAAAAACTAATACCTTATCCGCCAGCAGAAGTTAGAGTGAAAATTGAAAGCCAGTTTGCAAATTATTTTGATTTAATGCTATCAAATTTGCTGGAAATAAATACTTTGGCAGAAACGCGAGACTACCTGCTCCCCCGTCTCCTGTCCGGAGAAATCGAAGTGAGGGAAGCCGAAGAACAGGTCGAGGAGGTGCTGGCACATGCCTAACGGCCTTTATGAATCGGATTTCGAAGAAACGACGATCGAGCGCCTCAAAAACATCGGGTATGATTACCTGCACGCAATGAACCTGTTCGGCCGCTCGTCGCTAGGCGAAGTCGTGCTTCGCGACCGGCTGGAGGCGTTTCTGAAGAAAACCTACCCCCGCATTCCCGCCCGGCACCTTCCGGCGCTTGTTGACCGGTTCACCGATCCGGACGGCGTGACGCTTCTGCAGCGGAACGAGCGGTTCCACGAAATGCTGACGAAGGGGATCGATTTCTCCTGGGAAGAAAACGGGGAGCAGATGTTTCAGCATGTGTACCCCGTCAATTGGGACGAGCCGGAATCAAACGATTTTCTCGTCGTGAACCAACTGCCCATCGAGGGGAGAATGGCGCGGCGCCCGGACCTCATCGTGTTTGTGAACGGGATTCCGCTCGTTGTCTTTGAACTGAAAAGTCCCTACAGCGAGCAGGCGTCCATTGAGGACGCTTACACGCAAATCACCAACTATACCTATGACATCCCGCAACTGTTCACCTTTAACGCTTTTGCGGTGATTTCGGACGGAACCCAAACACTCCACGGCATGCCGGGGGCGCCGTTCGAGTATTACGCGGCGTGGAAGTCCATCGACGGCAGGGAAGTGGACAATACCCTCACCAATACGATGCGGACGCTCATCCAGGGGCTGTTCCCCAAGGAGAGGCTGCTTGATTATATCCGCAACTTCATTGTCTTCATGAAGGACGGCAAGAAGGATGCGGTGAAGATCGGCGCCAAGTATCACCAATACTTCGGCGTCCGGTTTGCCGTCGAGCACGCCGTGCGCGCCACCCGCCCGGACGGCGACCGCAAGATCGGAGTGATCTGGCATGCGACGGGGTCGGGCAAGTCGCTGTCCATGCTCTTTTTTGCGGGGATCCTCATTCGGCACCCCGAGATGGACAACCCGACCATCGTCATCCAGGTGGACCGGACCGACCTGGATAATCAATTGTACGAGACGTTTGTCAAGGGCGCATCGCTTGTCGGACATGTTCACCAGGCGGACAGCGCCGATGAACTGAGGGAACTGTTGCGCAACGAGGCGGGCCAGATCATCTTTACCACGATTGAGAAATTCCGCCTGAAAGAAGGCGAGGGGGCTTTTCCGGTCTGCTCCGAGCGCCGGAACATTGTGGTGGTTTCAGATGAAGCCCATCGCACCCAGTACAATTTTGAAGGATTCGCCGGCAACCTGCGCCGCGCTTTGCCGAATGCGTCCCACATCGCCTTTACCGGCACGCCGATCACGTTTTCCGACCGCAATACTTACGAGGTGTTCGGCAATCTCATTCACGTCTACGACATGCAGCAGGCCACGTTGGACGGTGCAACGCTTCCCATTTACTATGAATCCCGCCTGATCCCGCTGGATCTGGAGAATCCCAATCTGGATGAGGAATTCCGGCAGATCATCAATGAGGTGGGCGACGGCGAGCGGGAAGAGCACCGGATGAAGTGGGCTGCCCTGGAGAAGGTGGTGGGGACGTCCCGGCGCCTGGAAACGCTCGCAAGGGACATCATCGAGCATTTCACCAGGTCGGCGTCTCCCCAGGCGAAGGGGATGATCGTCTGCATGAGCCGGGAAATCTGCGTGCGGCTGTACGAAAAGATGCGGGCGATCGAAGGTTGCCCCCCGGTAGAGGTCGTGATGACGGGCAACATCGACAAGGATCCCAAAGAGTGGCGCGAGAAGCAGCCTGGGAGCGAATATGCCCACATCAAGACGAAGGAGGAGCAGGAAGCCGTCAAGGCCAAACTGCGCGACCCGGACGACCCGCTGAAACTGGTCATCGTCCGGGACATGTGGCTGACGGGCACTGATATTCCGCCGCTCACCTACCTCTATGTGGACAAGCCCCTGAAAGGGCATGGGCTGATCCAGGCCATCGCCCGCGTCAACCGGGTCTTTCCCGGAAAGACGGGCGGCGTGGTCGTCGACTATATCGGCATAGCCGACGCCCTGAAGGAAGCGACGCACAAGTACACCCAGGGCGGGGGCAAGGGCAAGCCGATCGGCGACCTTTCCGCGGAAGCCGTGCCGATTTTCTTTGAAGCCTTGGAAGCCGTCCGGAAATTCGTTCCCCCGGGCGTGGACATCTCCAATTGGCGGGCAAAGCCGAAGGTGGAGCGCGAGGACTGGCTTGCGGATTTCGTGGGGCACCTCATGGGGCCCGACGAGGATGCGTTCCTGAACGCGCAGGCCAGGCTGGACAAGGCGTATCAACTGGTCAAGCACCTGCCGAATGTCCTGCCGCTGGCCAATGAGGTGCTGCTGTATGAAATCGCGGCGATCCAGATCAAACGGCTGAAAGGCGCGGTCGGAGGCGGGCCGAAGCCCAAGAACCTTGAAGAGGAACTGAAGAAACTGATCGACCGCAGCGTCGGCGCCCGGGAAGAGGCGATCGACCTGTTCGAGAAGGCCGGGCTGGAGAAGCCGGACATTTCGATCCTCGACGAGGCGTTTCTGGCCGATTTCGAGAAAAAGCCCCACGCGGATCTGCGTCTCAAACTGCTGCAGAAGTTGCTGGAGGAGGAAATCTTTTATCTCGAACGGCAGCGGCATCCTCTCGGCATCGAACTGAGCAAGAAGTTGAGGGAGACAATCCAGGCCTACCACAACCGCGTCATCACGGCCGCGGCCGTCGCCCGGATGATGGTGGAAGCACGCAGGAAACTTCTGGAAGAGCGCCGGAAGAAGGAAGCCCTCGGCCTGACGGAAGAGGAAATGGTGTTCTACGACCTGATCGAGCACATGGGAGACGGCGTATTTTCCAACGAGTTTCTGGCGGGCTTGGTCCGGAAAGTCGTGGCCGCCATGAAGAAGGAGTTCCAGATCGACTGGACGAACCCGCACCGCCAGGACGTGCTGGCCAAAGTGACGCTTGCGGTCAAAATGGTGCTTATGCGGGAAAACATCAAGGGGGAGCAATTGCGGTTCCTTACGAATGCCATCATCGAGAAAGCAAAGGAGAAATACAAGGATTGGCCGTTGGAAGCCTGACAAACATGTAAAGCCTGCCGAAAGGCGGGCTCTTTTGGGTTTTATCGACTGGCTGGCAATAGAGCGCGTATGCTCCTTGTATACGTTGCGTATACCGGTATACGCGAGTATACCGTGGCAACAAACGAAAAAAGTGTCAAAGATCCTGGAAAGTCCGTTTCCGCGTGCTGTAAAATGAAATCAGCACCGGGAATCATCCCGGTCTTCCTCCCGGCGCAAATCCGGCGCCTTCCATTCATCCTCCAGCCCCTGAGAGACGATCCGCAAACGGGCTGTCGTCCGCTGACCTTGCATTCGCTCTCCTGGGATCCTTGCTTGCTTCACCCCGTGATCTTCATTCAGCAAAAAATCGGCCAACTCCAATCAAAACGTGAGAGTCAAGATTCAAAACCAAACCATTTGGGATATGAGGGGAGGAAGGAAACAACCCTCCCCCTAATTTAAGAAGAACTATGTGGGACACCTGATCCTCCGTTATGGCAGATGTTTCTGCCAATTTCAAAGATGGAGGAAGGTACCCCTATGTCGAGTCACACGATCACTGCAGGAGGATCAGGTGCTCCCATTCTGCTGAAGCCGGTCTATGACCCCGTATACCATCTGATTCATCTGCACCATGCTGGCGCTCCTGAGCAGAAATGCTACATAGCGCTGGGCAAAAAGTGTCCCAATTCCCAAACCGGCTGGTATCAACGTTGTTACCGTCCGGGCGAATTGCCGGATGTCCTGCGGGATCCGTCCTGGGGCGAAGGAAGGGACGTTTACTTTTCCCTGAACAACTTCCTCCTTCCTCAAAGAACATCCAAGTGGACCAGGGACATCCGGGGGCTGTATGTGGACATCGACTACTACAAGTTGGACAGGTGGAAACCCTACAGTCCGGAAGCGATGTTTGATTACATCCGGATGGAGTATGTGGACGAAGGCCGATTGCCGATGCCGTCATACGTCATTTTCT
>Ga0207866_1002149_pt1 | contig 15238 bp, 14 predicted proteins | sample HigsolmetaAR203D_FD_184835 | JGI IMG/M metagenome (GOLD analysis project Ga0207866, IMG submission 184835) | Ionic liquid and high solid enriched microbial communities from the Joint BioEnergy Institute, USA - AR20-3-D (SPAdes) (version 2) ...
CGGCTGACTTCGCCGACCGGGTCGGGGAGCTGTTCGAGACCTCCGGGATCAAGCCCGAGATCGAAAACCCGATGCGCCGGCTGCGCTACAGCATGACCAAGCGCGCCTGACGCCCGGTGCGCCGGTGCCGCGAGCCGCATGCGCGGCACCGGCGCCGCTCAGGCTCAGCCGGTCTTGATCAGCAGACCGCCGTACTCGTACACGGTGCGGCGGAGCGTGGCCGTCTTGACGAACGGCTCCAGCTCCTTGGGCACGGGCGGCAGCGGCGGCTGGTTCGGGTCGGGGCGCCAGTCGTTGATGTCGAGCAGGCCCGGTTCGACCGGCTCCAGACCGCCCCCGAGCAGCAGCGCGTCGACCTCTTCGGGGCTGCGGGTCTGCCAGGGCACGCCGCTCTTTTTCATCTGCTCGTTGGACTTGGCGCGGGCGTCCGGGTCGTCGCTGACGACCTGGGTGAAGGCCAGGTGGCTGCCGGGGACGGCGCGGTCGATGACGCCGTGCAGCACGGTGCGGGGGTTATCGGCGTCCAGCAGGTGGTGGCCGACCGACAGGTACAGCACGGCCAGCGGCTCGCTGAAGTCGATCAGGCGCTTGGTGTCGGGGTGCTCCAGGATGGCCTCGGGGTCGCGCATGTCGGCGGTGATGACCACGGTGGAGCCGTCCCCGGCCAGCAGGGCGCGGGCATGGGCGAGCACGATCGGGTCGATGTCCACGTAGACGACCCGGGCGTCGGGTGCGTGCTTTTGGGCGACTTGGTGGGTGTTGTTGTCGGTGGGCAGGCCGCAGCCCAGGTCGATGAACTGGCGGATGCCGGCCTCGGCCGCCAGGTAGCGCACCACCCGGTACAGAAACAGCCGGTTCTCCCGGGCCATGTTGATGCCTTCGGGGAACAGCTTCGCGCCTTCCAGCACGAACTGCCGGTCGATCTCGTAATTGTCCTTCCCGCCCAGGGCCCAGCCGTACATGCGGGCGGATGCCGGGACGTCCGTGCGGATTTGCGGGATCGATTCGTCAGCGGCCACCATGCACTCCCGTCTGCTCACGGCCGGTCGGTGGCAGCAGACTACTGGGCGAATGGGGACGATTCCGTCTTTTTTGGTGATCTTCGGTGGCGTCCTGCGGCGGGCCGGTTCGCCGTCCCAATAACACTCGATCCGAAAAGATGAAATTCGATCATCCTTATTTCGGGTGACGCGAGCGGCTCCGGTCTGCCGCGCCCCATGGCCGAGGCGGCACGGACGAGGCCACCGCTGCTGCTGTTTCTGTGCTCACGCAGCGGCGACCTTCTTCGGCGGCCCCCGCTCGAACGGGTCCTGGCAGCGCTTGGACGCCCCTTCAAAGGGTTTCAGCTCCTTGGAGGCGGCGCGGTGGATGACGCTGCGCAGCACGGCGGGAGCATGGGTATCGAGACGGACGTCCCGGGCGTCGGGGGCGTACTTTCGAGCGGCTTGGTTAAAGGTCACACTGGCGGGACGGCCTGCTCTTCCATGGATATTCTCTGAATTTATAGGACGGCTACTAGAAATTCGTTCGGTTATAGCAGGCGCGCGTGGATATGCCCCCTGGCAGCCGGCGTCCATCTGCTCGCAGGGTTCGGCCGGGCGACCGATCGCCTCGGTCTTGACGTGCTGCAAGGCCGTTGTTCTGCTGAAAGAACCGGGAGCCCGCAGCATCCGGGAACGCCAAGCTCCGGCGAAACCATTCGGCGCCCGGCCCTGGTACAGGGGGCTGGAGTTTTGGCGGCACCCGTGACGTTCCGGGACGCGGCATCCTCCCTGATCGTGACGCACCGCAGAGACGGCGTGATGAAGAGGATCCGGTGGACTCGCCGCAAAGCCCTGGTCACCGCGGCTGCGGCCACGCTCCCCTGCCCGCTCGCCCCGCATCCGGCCCTCTCCGGACCGTGCGACCGGCCTACGAGGCGACGATCCGCGGGCGGCCGCTGGTGATGACGGCGGACCGACATGCCGCAGATCGCCTGGCTGGCCGCATGGGGCGTCGTCCCCGGTGAGCGGCTGCGGCGGCGGTGCGGCACGGAGCGCGGCTCGCCTTCCACCGCTTGGACATCGGCGCCTTGCGCGTCGCCGAGCTGACTAACAAGTGGGGGCAAAGGCCGGAGAACCTTCGGCACCGGCTGCTTCACCCGCGCCTGCATCAGCCTGAACGGCCTCGGCGCCGACCTCGCCGCGGACGCGCCGTACCCGATCTGCTGGTTCGACCCCAGATTCGGCCCCCTGAACGGGCGCGACACCTGCCGGGTGCGCTTCCCCGCCGGTCGAGGCGTTCTGATCGCTCACCCTCTGCGGGCCGGACCGGTGCCCGGCCGGCGACCCGCTGAACCGGTGCGTGCTCGGCGGCGGCGACCCGCCGGCCGGCGCGGGCGGCGGCACCGAGATCGTCATCGCCGCCGGACCACCGGCGCGCCCAGGCCGGTGGTCCGGGCGCCCGGACGGCGCCCCGTGGGCTGAGGCGTCCGTCCGGGCGGGAACCGCTTACGGCTTCTTGAGCAGGCCGCCGTACTCGAACCGCTCCTTGCGGAGCTTGGAGGCGCCCTCGTACGGCTTCAGCTCCGGGGGGACGGGCGCCAGCGGCGGCTGGTCGGGGTCGGGGCGCCAGTTGTTGATGTCGACCAGGCCCGGCTCGACCGGCTCCAGACCGTGCCCCAGCAGCAGCGCGTCGACCTCTTCGGGGCTGCGGGTCTGCCAGGGGACGCCGCCGGCGTTGGCGATCGCGTCCAGCTCGGCGCGCCGCTCGGGGGGATCGGTGCTCACCACCTGGGTAAAGGCCAGGTAGCTGCCGGGGACGGCGCGGTCGATGATGGTGTAGAGGACCCGGTGCGGATCGTCCTCGTCCTTGATGTGGTGACCGACCGACAGGTACAGCACCGCCAGCGGCTCGCTGAAGTCGATCAGGCGCTTGGCGTCGGGGTGCTCCAAGATGGCCTCGGGGTCGCGCATGTCGGCGGTGATGACCACGGTGGAGCCGTCCCCGGCCAGCAGGGCGCGGGCATGGGCGAGCACGATCGGGTCGATGTCGACGTACAGCACCCGCGCGTCGGAGACGAACTGCTGGGCCACCTGGTGGACGTTGTTCTCGGTGGGCAGGCCGCAGCCCAGGTCGATGAACTGGCGGATGCCGGCCTCGGCCGCCAGGTACCGCACCACCCGGTACAAAAACAGCCGGTTCTCCCGGGCGGCGTCGACGATCTCGGGGCTGTAGTGGATGTTCTGCAGCGCGAACTGCCGGTCGATTTCGAAGTTGTCCTTGCCGCCCAGCGCCCAGTTGTAGATCCGGGCGGAGGTCGGCACGTCGGTGGGGATGTCGGTCGGGACGGGGCCGTCAGCGTCCAAGGTCTGCTCCCATGCTCCACGAGGATCCTGCACCGGATCTCGGCAAGATCAGACTAACGGCATGATCACCGACATCGGTGGCTTTCCTTCGGGTTTCGGACGGTGTCGGCAAGCAAGTCCTTTCTTATCGGGCGGACCGCTACCGGCGACCGCGAAAACGCGCGGTGGCGCCCGGCCCGCAGAGGACCGGGCGCCACCGTGAGAGCTCCTGCGGCGTCCGCTCACCGGCGCGGCGTCATCCGCCGCGCGGGCTCAGTGGACGGCGCGTTCGTGGCCCTCCCAGTAGGGCTTGCGCAGCTCGCGCTTGAGGACCTTGCCGGTGGGGTTGCGGGGGATGACGTCGATGAAGTCCACCGAGGTGGGGCACTTGAAGTGGGCCAGCCGCTCGCGGCAGTAGTCGATGATCTCCTGCTCGGTGACCTCGCCGGCCTTGACCACGATCGCCTTGGGGGTCTCGCCCCACTTGTCGCTGGGCACCCCGATGACCGCGCAGTCGGCGACCTTGGGGTGGCTCATCAGGACGTTCTCCACCTCGGCGGGGTAGATGTTCTCCCCACCGGAGATGATCATGTCCTTGACCCGGTCGTGGATGTAGAGGTAGCCGTCGGCGTCCAGGTAGCCGGCGTCGCCGGTGCGGAACCAGCCGTCCCCGGGCAGCGCGGATGCGGTGGCCTCGGGCATGTTCCAGTAGCCCAGCATGTTCTGCGGGGAGCGCACCCAGATCTCGCCGACCTGGCCGGTCGGCAGCTCCTCCAGGGTGGACGGGTCCACGATCTTGATCTCGGTGCCCTCGTTGGGGACGCCCGCGCTGGCCAGCCGGTGCGCGTTGGGGCCGTCGGGGTCGTGGTCCTCCGGGGGCAGCGCGGTGACCGCGCCGGTGGTCTCGGTCAGCCCGTACACCTGGAAGAACTTGGTGCCCGGCAGCAGCTTCATGGCGCCGCGCAGCACCTCCTGGCTGATCGGGGACGCCCCGTACAGCAGCACCTGCAGGCTGGACAGGTCGCACTCGGCGACCTCCGGGATGCTCTGCCAGAACAGCAGCAGCACCGGCACCAGGAACAGGTGGGTGACCTGGCGGCGCTCGATCTCGCGGGCGATGCCGACCGGGTCGGGCTCGCGGCAGATCACCCCGGTGATGCCGTCGAACACCACGGCGACGCTGAGCGCGTTGCCCGCGATGTGGTACATGGGCATCGCGATCATCATCCGGGTGTGCTCGTCCAGCTCCCACAGCTCGGCGGTGCTGGGCAGGATCGACAGGAAGTTGTCGTGGGTGAGCATCACCCCCTTGGGCCGCCCGGTGGTGCCCGAGGAGTACAGCTGCACGAACACGTCCGAGGTGGCCGCCTGGTGGGCGGGCGGGGCCGGTTCGTGCGAGGCGACCCACTCGGCGTAGTCGAGCCGGGGGGCGGCGGTGTGCTCGCCGCCGATCACCACCAGGTGGGTGGTGTGCTCCAGGTCGCCGGCCACGGCGTCCAGCAGCTCGGTGAACTCCGGTCCGACGATGAAGACCTTGGCGCGGGCGTCGTTGACGATGTAGGCGACCTCCGGCGGGGCCAGCCGGTAGTTGACCGGGACCTGGACGGCACCCAGCCGGGCCGCGGCGAACAGCTGCTCGACGTATTCGATGGAGTTCTTGTCCAAGATGGCGACGCGGTCGCCGGGACCGACCCCGGCCGCGTGCAGGGCGGTGGCCGCCCGGTCCACCCGTTCGTCGAATTCCCGGTAGGTGATCTCGCGGTCGCCGTAATAGAACGCGATCTTGTCGGGGGTGGCCTGTGCGCGTTCGCGGAGCACATCGGTCAGAGGCTGCATGGGTGGGGCCCCCTTCGGCCGTTCCGGCTTATGGTGCGCCCCATCCTGCGATAACCGGATACTTGCCGACAAGGCCTTGATCGGGGGCTTTGTTCAGCGCTTGGTGATCAATGTGACGACCAGCATCACGACGGCCGCGATCAGGCCCACCAGCAGGAAGAACTTCACCGTCGACAAGATCGCGCCGAGCACCGAAAAGATCAGCCAGGCGGCCAGCAGGATTCCCGCGATCTTCAAAACCGTTTTGCTCATGTCCTCCACGCTATGCCCCGGTCCGGCCGGTGGCATCCGCCCATGGCCCGGCCTTCTCTCCTCCTCCAGGGGGAGGACGCGGGCTTGAGCATGCGACTCGGCCCCGCCGCCAGGGCTTCCTTGCGGCGTTCGGCCGCGGCCGGGGGAGTTCCATGGTTCGCGGCGATGCGCGAGAGGACGCGGAGTGATGACCGGGCCACTTCCGGTCACTTTTGGAGTGGTTCTGATTTGTCGGGAAAGTAGTGTTATGCGGGTTTTCCTCTGTGGGTTCGCGGGAACAGAGCCGCCCCTGTGAGGGGCGGAGGGTGAACGACGTTCGGAATGGGTGGCCATTCCGGCTGTTTCCCATGCGGCGCGAACCCGCGGTATCAAGGGCGGCTTCGCCGCCGGCCGCGAGGCCGCCGGGAAGAAAGCGGCGATGACGCCCCGCGCGTAGAAATCCAGCCGGTCTGCGCGTTCACTCGAGCACGGCGCGGACGACGGCGCCGGCCTCGGTGCCCGCCTGGGCGAGCACGGCTCCGCCGGGCGCCCAGATGCCCGAGCCCCCGGCGGCACGGGTGAAGCCGCCGCCGGTGGAGCCGGCGAAACTGGCCACCGCGACCCAGACCCGGTGATCGGCGGCGATGCGGCGGGCGCGCTCGTCCCGGACGGCGGCGTCCTTAGCGTGCTCCAGCACCCCGGCGACATACACGTCCATGCCCAGCGCCGCGGTGTCGGCGGAGTGCCGGACGATGCCGGTGTCCTTGCAGATCGCCAGGCCCAGCCGGCGTCCATCGACCTCCAGTACGGCCGGCTCGCCGCCCGGGGCGAACCGCTCGGCCTCGGCGGCGCCCAGCCACATCTTGCGGTAGGCCACGCGCGCGCCGGTGCCCTCGAAGGCCAGGATCGCGATGTGCGCCGCGCCCGACTCGCCGCGCACCGGGGCGCCCGCCAGCGCCACCGTCCCGGTCCGGGCGCACGCCCGCACCAGCGGCGCCAGCCGCGGATCGCCGGCCGTGATCGCCGGGGCGTCCAGCTCGTACCCCGTCAGGGACATCTCGGGGAAGACCACCACCCGCGCGCCCGCGGAACGCACCACGTCCGCATGCGTCGCCGCGTTCGCCGCGACGTCGTAGGAGACGCACGGCGGCTGGGCCACGGCGATGCTGAGCGGCTTGCGCATGGGACCCCCTGTCGCAGCGGAGCCTTCATGGTCGCACGGGGACGGGGGATCCGTCCCGGGCCGCAGGACGCCGCGGGCCCGGAACCCGGCGGGTTCCGAGCCCGGGACGGGAGGCGCCGCCCGGCCGCGGGACGGCCGGGATCAGGAGGGGTAGTTCGGGTTGTTGGAGTAGGGGATCTCGATGCTGATCGGGAACTGCGCGCCGGACAGCACGGTCAGCACGCCCAGGCGCAGGATCTCATCGAAGGTCCAGTAGAACTTCGACAGGGCGCCCGGAGCCTTCTCCAACGACAGCAGGCCCTCGCGGACGGCGATGAAGGGCTCCCACAGGGTGTTGAAGACGTTGTCCCAGAACGGGTCCCGCCGGATCTTCAGCCAGTCGGCGATCTGGTCGCCGAGCGTGTAGCGGGTCAGCGAGCCCAGGATGGGCCGGGTGACGTACTTCAGCGGCCCGCCCGGCACCAGCGTGCCGATGTTGAGCAGCATGTCGGCCAGCTTGATGCCCTCGGGCGTGGGGCCCAGGATCGGGTCCAGCACCTGCCGGGCCTGGGACTCGGCCTGGTCCCAGGAGTTGGGGATGTACTCCTCCTTGATGCCGAGCATGTAGGCGCACAGCTGCCAGGAGTGGAGGAACGCCTCGGCCTCGTTGTCCGGGATCGGCACCTTCCAGGTCTTCAGCTGCCGCATGACGCTGGTGGGCAGGCTGTGCCAGGTGACCATCATGTCGGCCTGGCTGATCGGGATCTCTTCTTCGGCGACCTTGTTCCAGTAGGGGGACTTGGGCAGCAGGTGCCGCACGCCCGCGTGGGCCAGCCGGGTCTTGATGCAGGTCACGATCAGCTCGCCGTCCGGCTCGTAGGCGTTGGCGGTGCCGATGTCGTACCCCAGCTTGGCGGTCTTGGTGATGCGGTCCCGCAGGTTCGCGCCGCCCCAGGAGTAGTAGACCGCCCGCGCCTCCCGGGGGATGACGGTGCTCATCATCCCGCTGACGAAGCCGTAGGTGACACCGAGGTAGAGCCCGCGCTTTTCGTTGAAGTGGAAGGCGGTGGCCAGCTTGTTCTTGTCGGCCCACGGCGGCAGCTGCTTGGCCTTCTCAATGAAGTCCTTCAGGTCCTTGGGCAGCCCTGAGGGCAGCGGCTGGCCGTTCTTGAGCCATTTGCGCAGCTCCTTGTTGACCTTCTGCACATCGCCGCGCTGGATGATGTCGGCCACCAGCTGGTCGGCCTCTTCGTCCCACACTCCCCTCGGGTCGGCACCCGTCCCGGTGCCCAAGACCGAGCCTTCGGGAGACCACGTCCACACGGGCCGGGCCTGCGCGGGGGTGGCGATGCCGAGCGCGCCGGCCGCGCCCAGCGCGCCGCCCGCCGCCAGCACGTTGCGCCTGCTGGGTGTCTTCATGCCTGCGTTCCTCCTCGGGGCGAGAGCAACGTCTTGATACGGTGAAACGTGATCTGCTTCTGCGTATCATCGACGGTATGTCTAATAACAGCACACTGTGTCGGTGCTCACAAGACCCACCGCGTGAGGGATCCACCGGGCCCCCCGGAAGCCCTCGGTTGGGGCAAAATCAGTCGTCTCAGGGGTGGGGTCGGGTCGTCTCAGGAGGAAATCGTGGAGCCTACGTTGTCCTTCCTCATGACGACCTCGGGAGACGAGTCGCTGATCGAGCGCGCCTACACCGATGCCGTCGAACAGAACGACGACATGGACGAGACCAGCGCGCGCATTCTCGACGCCGCCTACGAGCAGTTCTGCCGGATGGGCATCCAGCGGTCCACCATGGAGGACGTGGCCCGGCGGGCCGGGGTCTCGCGGATCACCGTCTACCGGCGTTTCGCCACCAAGGACGCGCTGGTCGAACAGGTGGTGCGCCGGGAGTTCCGCCGCTACTTCGACCAGTTCCTCATCGACATCCAGCAGGCCGAGACCGCCGCCGACCGGGTGGTGCTGGGCTTTGTCAGCTCGCTGCGCGCCATCCGGCGCAACCCGCTGATCGGCGGGCTGATCGAGACCGAGCCGGACCTGGTGGTGCCCTCCATGATCAGCGACGGCGGGCGGACGCTGGCCGTGGTGCGGCAGTTCGTCGCCGGCCAGCTGCGCCGCGAGCAGCAGGCCGGCAACGTCTCACCGGACCTGGACACCGACCTGGTGGCCGAGATGATGGTCCGCATCTCCGCCTCGTTCCTGGGCATCCCCAGCTTCATCGTCGACCTGGACGACGAAGAGCAGCTGGCCGACATCGCCCGGCGGTTCCTGGTGCCGATGCTGCAGCCGCCGGCCCCCCGCGAGAGCTGAGCGGAGGGCCGCAGGCTCAGAACACCGAGGGGACGACCGCCTCGATCAGGTGCGGCCCCGGCTCGCTGAGCGCCTTGCCGAACTGCGCCGCCAGCTCCTCGGCCGTGCGGGCGCGGCCGGCCGGCACGCCCATGCCCTGGGCCAGCGAGACGAAGTCCAGATCGGGGCGGGACAGGTCGAACATGCTGCGCGCCGCCTCGCCGGCGGAGTTGGGGTCGGCGCCGACGCGGGCCAGCTCCATGTTCAAAACGGCGTAGGAGCCGTTGTTGAAGATCACGGTGGTCACGTCCAGCCCCTCCCGGGCCTGCGTCCACAGGGCCGAGAGGGTGTACATCGCGCTTCCGTCGGCCTCCAGGCAGACCACCGGACGGGACGGGCAGGCGATCGCCGCGCCGGTCGCCAGCGGCATCCCCTGGCCGATCGCACCGCCGGTCAAGGTGAGCCAGTCGTGCGGGGGAGCCCCGGCGGTGGCGCCCGCCAGCCACAGCCCCGAGGTGTTGGACTCATCGGAGACGATGGCGTCCTCCGGCAGCAGCGCGCCGATCACGGCGGCGGCCTTCTCCGCGGTCAGCGGGCCGGACGGCGGCTCGGGCCGGGACGGTTGCTGCACGGGCGGGGCGACGCCCCCGGCGACCAGGTCGGCCAGGTGGGCGAGCGCACCGGCCGCATCGTCGCCGTCCCCGGCGAGCACATGCACCTGGCAGCCCTCGGGGACCAGGTCGCTGGGCTGGTTCGGGTAGGCGAAGAACGACACCGGGCGCTTGGCGCCGGCCAGGATCAGGTGCCGCAGCCCGGTCATCTGCGCGGCGGCCATCTCCCCCAGGTAGGCCAGGCGCTCGACGGCCGGCAGCCCGGCGCCGCGCTCCAGCCGGGCCGGGAAGGTCTCGCACAGCAGCTTGGCCCCGGTGGCGGCGGCGATCCGGCCGGCGGCCTCCAGCCCGTGGCGGCGGGTGGCGCCCCCGCCGAGGAGCAGCGCGCACGGCTCACCGCTCTTGAGCACGGCCGCGGCCGACTCCACCACCGAATCGTGCACCGGCGAGGCCGGGCGGGAGCGCACCGGCGTCGCCGGCTGCGCGCCCTCCGACCAGCACACGTCCGCGGGCAGGATGAGCGTGGCGACCTGTCCGGGAGGCGTCAGCGCCGCCGCCACGGCCTCGGCGGCGTCGGCGGGAACGTCCTGGCTGCGGGCCGAACGCCGGATCCAGCCGGAGACGGAACCGGCCAGCGCGTGGATGTCGGACTCCAGCGGGGCGTCGTAGCGCTGGTGGTAGGTGGCGTGGTCGCCGACGATGTTGAGGATCGGAGTGCCGGCCCGCCGTGCGTTGTGCAGGTTGGCCAGCCCGTTCGCCAGGCCCGGGCCCAGGTGGAGCAGCACCGCGGCGGGGGCGGAGGCCATCCTGCCGTAGCCGTCGGCCGCGCCGGTCGCCACCCCCTCGAACAGGCACAGCACACCGCGCATCCGCGGGACCGTGTCCAAGGCGGCCACCAGGTGCATCTCCGAGGTTCCCGGATTGCTGAAGCACACCTGGACGTCTGCGTTCACCAGGGTGTGCAGCAGCGCCTGTGCACCGTTCACGTCACTCTCCGAACGTTTCAGTCGAACAGGACACCGGGGTTCAGGATGCCCTGTGGGTCGAAGACCTGCTTGATCTGCCGCATCAGCCGCAGCTTGACCGGGTCCTCCAGGTCCAGGAAGTAGGGGCGCTTCTCCCGGCCGATGCCGTGCTCGCCGCTGATCGCCCCGCCGCGCCCCATGGCCTCGGTGAAGATCTCCCGCAGCACCGCGGTCAGCTTCTCGGGATCGGGCTGGAAGACCGACAGGTGCACGTTGCCGTCCCCGGCGTGGCCGCACCCGACGATCAGCGTGCCGCGCCGCTCGCCGATGCCGCCGACCGCCTCGAAGAAGTCGGCCAGGTCGGCGCGGGGGATGACGGCGTCGACGATGGCGTCGGCCCCGGCGCTCTTGGCCGCCCAGAACGCCTTCTCCCGGGCCGTGATCAGCTCCCGGGCGGCGTTGCTCTCCAGCACGTACACATCGGCGGCGCCGAGCTCGGTCAGCAGCCCGCCCAGGGCCTCGATGTCGGCCTCCAGCCGCTCGGCCGAACGGTTCTCCAACGTGACGATCAGGTACGCCTGAGTGGTCTGCCGGACCTGCTCCGGCACCCCCAGGTCCACGTCGGCGTTCGCGGTGATCGCCGCCATGGCCAGCATGTCCACGTACTCGAGGATCAGCGGGTCCAGCCCGCTGCCCACCAGCTTGGGCACCGCGGCGGTGACCTCGCGCAGGGACGAGAACGGCGCCAGCACGCTGGCCTGGTGGGCGGCCCGCGGCCGCAGCCGCAAGGTGGCCTCGGTGACCACCGCGAGGGTGCCTTCGGAGCCGACGATGAGCTGGGTCAGGTCATAGCCGGTGGAGGTCTTGACGTACCGGCCGCCGGTGCGGATCACCTCGCCGCCGGCCAGCACCGCCTCCAGCCCCAGCACCTGGTGCCGGGTGACGCCGTACTTGACCGCGTGCATGCCGCCGGCGTTGGTGGAGACGGTCCCGCCGATGCTGGCGCTGCTCTCGCCGGGGAACACCGGGTAGATCAGGCCCGCCTCGGCGGTCAGCCGGTCCAGCTCGCCCAGCGTCACCCCGGCCTGCACCACCGCCACATGGTTGGCGGTGTCGATCTCCAGCACCCGGTTCATCCGCTCAAGGGAGAGCACCAGGCCGCCCGGGACCGGCACCGCCCCGCCCGACAGCCCGGTGCCCGAGCCCCGGGGGGTCACCGCGAGCCCGTGCTCACCGGCCACCCGCAGCACCCCGGCGACCTGCTCGGTCGTCTCCGGGCGCACCACGAAGGCGGGCGGCTGCGGGGCGACGCCCAGCGCCTCGTCCCCGCCGTAGTCGGCCGAGATCTCCTCACCCGACAGCACATGCTCGGCTCCGACGACGTCGGCCAGCGCCGATCCGACATCCGCCAAGGCAACCCCTCCTCCGCCGTTTTCGCGCCCGCCGGGCCTGGCCCGTCCGACTCGGTACAGAAGGCCGGCGAAGGCACCATATGAGACTTACGGCACTTTCCGGTAGGGCGGAAGGCCCCGCCTCGGCCTGCTCGTGGACGGCCTTCGCCGGTGCGTGCGGGCGGTCGTCTTGCGCGAGGCCCGGGAGGCCGCGCGGTCGTCCGGCTTCAGGGGAGAGCCGCTGCGGCGGCGGCCGCTCTCGGGGGATACGGCGGACGGCCGGTGACGCGGGCGGGCGCTTCGCCCGGGCCCGCCTCACCGGCCGGCAGGTGCTTGCATCACATCGACGGCGAACCCTTTCCGCCCGCCTCCGCCATGGACTGCAGACGGTGTGCGCAACGGTCGAAAGCGGCGGCGTGGGGCCATGCGGCATACGGCCGCTGTTTCTCTTCCCGGTGCCTGCGGCAGCCGGCTGAAAGGGTTCGTCGGGTCGCCGGCGGCCGTGAAGCGGCGATGTCCGCTGAAATTCTTCGGGATCACCGAGGTTTTTCAGTGGATGCCGTGGTGCTTTTTCTTATATCGGTGCTCCTTGGGCTTCGGTGCCTGCCCTTGGTGTGCTGCTGCTCAGGGCCGCGGTGCCGGGCCCGTTAGCGCTGGAACCCGTACTGGGGACTGTGAGCGTCCTCGTGTCCGTACCAGTTGTCGTGGTAGGAGTCGTTGTACTGAGGGCCGTACCAGTAGCCGAAATCGTCCCAGGGGCCGTAGTTGCGGCCGCACTCGCCCCGGCAGGCCCGCTGCCCGGCCTGCTCCACGGCGGCGGCGCCGTGCTCGGCCGCCGCGGCCGCCGACGCCGCCGACAAGGCGCCGCCCAGTGCGAACGCCGCGAGTGCCGCTGCCGCCAGACTTTTCCTCATCTGAGCCTCCCAGCTCATTGCAGAGAATGTTTTTCTACCTGATGAGACGCACCAGGAATAACACGTTCACCGGCGGCTTCCAAGGGTGGTGGAGCTGGAATTTATGAGCTTGGCGAGACTATTGCAATTCTGCGAGGACATGTCCCCGTGAGATGTTCAAAAAAGGCGGGATATGGCCATTTGAGAATGGTCGGCGAGATGAGTGCGTTGCCTGCCGCCGGGGCGGCCGCGGGGCTATGACGACAGCCAGCCGGGGCTGACCATGCCGGACTCATAGGCCAGCACCACCAGCTGGGAGCGGTCCCGCACGCCCAGCTTGCTCATGATGCGGCTGACATGGGTCTTGGCGGTGGCCGGGCTGAGGACCAGGCGGCCGGCGATCTCGTCGTTGCTGAGCCCGGCGGCCACCAGCCGCATGACCTCGCGTTCGCGCTCGGTGAGCGCGTTCAGCCGCGGGTCGGGGGCGGGGGCCTTCACCCGCCCGGCGAACTCGGCGATCAGCCGCCTGGTCACGGACGGGCTGATCAGCGCGTCGCCGCGGGCCGCCACCCGCACCGCGCGGATCAGCTCCTGCGGCTCGGTGTCCTTGACCAGAAAGCCGCAGGCCCCGCCGCGCAGCGCGGCGTAGACGTAGTCGTCCAGGTCGAAGGTGGTCAAGATGACCACCCGGACGTTCTCCAGACGCGGGTCGGCGGTGATCCGGCGGGTCGCCTCCAGGCCGTCCATCCCGGGCATGCGGATGTCCATCAGCACCACGTCGGGGCGCAGCCGGCGGCAGGCCTCGACGGTCTGCTCGCCGTCGCCCGCCTCGCCCACCACCGCGATGTCGTCCTCGTCGGCGAGGATGGAGCGGAAACCGGCGCGCACCAGCCGCTGGTCGTCGGCGAGCAAGACCCTGATCATGGCTGACTCCTCTGCGGCCTGCGAAGAGCGGGGACGGTTCACCGCGCAGACGCCCCGTTCCGGTAGGGCAGGCGGGCCCGGACGGTGAACCCGCCGCCCGGACGGGGCCCGGCGACCAGCTCCCCGCCCAGCGCCCGGGCGCGTTCCCGCATGCCGCTGATGCCGCTGCCGGGCGGGCCGGCCGGCGGGACGGGTCCGCGGCCGTCGTCGGTGACCTCCACCGTCAGCTCCCCCGGCCCGTGGTCGAGCCGGACGGTGACCGCGCCGGCGCGGGCGTGCCGGGTCACGTTGGTCAGCGCCTCCTGGACGATGCGGTAGGCGGCCAGATCCACCTCGGTGGGCAGCGGGCGCTGCTCGCCGCCGGTCTCGGCGTGCACCTGCAGCCCGGCCAGCCGCGCCGACTCGATCAGCTCCTCCAGCCGCGCCAGCCCCGGGGCGGGCGCGGTGGGCGCCTGCTCGCCGCTTTCCCGCAGCACCCCCAAGGTGGCGCGCAGGTCCCGCAGCGCCGTCCGGCTGGACTCCTTGATCGCGCCGAGGGCGGCCTTGGCCTGTGCCGGGTCCTTGCCGATGCGGTGCAGCGCCGCCGCCGACTGGACGTTGATGAGCGACAGGTGGTGGCCGACCACGTCGTGCAGTTCCCGGGCGATGCGCAGCCGCTCCTCCCCGGCGGCCCGCCGCTGCACCTCCTGCAGGTAGGCCAGGCGGCCGTGGCGGACCTGCCCGAGCGCCACCACCGCCACCAGCCAGCCGGCCAGCATGAACAGGGCGATGCCGTTGACCTCGTCGTTGCCGGCCAGCGTCCCGGCGCCCACGCAGATCAGCGCCAGCGCGGCCAGCGCGACGGCCGCCTGCAGGCGTCCCTCGGCCGCGACGGTGTACAGCGCGACGATGAACACCACCAGCAGCGGCCCGTCGTAGGCGCTGCCGAGGTAGTAGGCGATGGTGACGGCCAGCACGAAGACGGCGACGGCCACCGGACGCCGGCGCCGCAGGTACAGCGCCCCGCAGGCGGCGGCCGTCAGCGCCCAGCCCGCGACGGTGACCGGCCACGGCTCCAGGCGCTCGCCGATGAACGCCCTGAGCCCGGTGACGGCCATCAGCGCGAACATCCCACCGGCGATCGCCGCGTCCGCCGCGCGCCCCTGCGGCAGCCGCACCCCCGCAGCCCTACCGAACGCCATGGGGCCAGAGTAGGTCGGTTCCGCGGCCCCGGCCGTCCCGCGGGGCGAGGACGCAACCACGGGTGTACGCCGCGCGGCGCGGCCGCAACTTGGGCGGTACGGCGGGTGTCGACGCAGGGCCGATGACCGGGGGCGAGCCGTGCGCCGAGCCTGACGGCCATGAACACGCCTTTCACGTCCGGCAGGGCCGCATCCGCCCTCGTCGGCCTGCTGGTCGGCGGGGCCGCGGGGTTCCTGCTGATCGAGACGGTGGGCGCCGTCGTCACCTTCGTCCTCGGCCGCACGCCCGGTGCGGGCGGCGGCGGCGCGCCGCCGGCCGCCTTCATCGCCGTTCCGGTGCTGTGCGCCCTGGCCGGTGCCCTCATCGGGGCCCGCCGGGCCGGCCGAGGTTCCCGACCACGCGACCAGAGGTGAACGAGCATG
>Ga0207866_1002152_pt1 | contig 15219 bp, 10 predicted proteins | sample HigsolmetaAR203D_FD_184835 | JGI IMG/M metagenome (GOLD analysis project Ga0207866, IMG submission 184835) | Ionic liquid and high solid enriched microbial communities from the Joint BioEnergy Institute, USA - AR20-3-D (SPAdes) (version 2) ...
CCCCGCCAAAAAAGAATTGCATTTTCGCAATCATTCGCAAGGCACAAATCAGGCGCTTGATGACACTTGCCCGGCGATTATCCGTCAATCAGCCCGGACTGCACCAGCAGACGATAGATCAGCACAGCCGCCTCCGCCCGGGAGAGCATGTCTTTGGGAGCCAGACCGCCGTGATCCTTGCCGAAGACGATCCCGGCCCGCACGCCTGTTGCGACATCGCGCCTTGCCCACTCGGACACCCGGGCTGCATCCGTATAGGGACGCAGGATCTCGTGTACCGATTCGTCGTCCGCGACGCCTTGCAAACCCGCCAGAGCCATGGCCCGCGCGATGATCGTCATCGCCTGCTCCCGCGTGATCGGGTCGCTCCCCGCGAACCTGCCGTCCGCCAATCCCCGGATCAATCCGTATTCGCTGGCTGTCGCGGCCACATCATGGTACCAGTCATCCTCACTCACATCCGTGAAGGATACGGCACCCTGCTGTCCGCTCAATCCGAGTCCCCGCACCACATAAGCCGCAAATTCGGCGCGGGTGATCGGCTGGTCAGGCCGGAAGCTGCCGTCCGCATATCCGCTCAGGACGAGCCGGTTGCCCAGATTGCCGATGATGTCACCCGCCCAATGGCCATGGATGTCCGTGAATGCTGCCTGATGCCAGATGACGGAATACACGCTGTTCGTCAGACTGTTGATCCGGGCATAGGTTTTGCCGTCAATCACCACAATGCGTGTCGGCACATGATGGAAGGAACCGTCCGGACCGATGTACACGCCCGTGGTAATGCGGTTCGCATCCACATCGCCGGGAATGGCCACCAGGCGTTCCACAAATTCCTGAAACGCGGAGATTTCCTCCGTCTGATCATCATGGATCGCCCGGACAGTGAATTCGAGCGGCGGAACCACCAAAGCGAGTTCCCGGGCATTGGCGGCATCCTCCACGAACCGGGCCATTTCCTCCTCGGGAATTTCGATTTCAATCCGGACTTTGATTTCCTGCAGATTGCCGCTGCCGAGCCGTTCGGCGATTTCGTCGATCATCAGGTTGTGCGCGGGGATCCTGTACGCTCCCCTGCCCGTGTGAATCTCGATGACCGTCCGTTGTTCTTCCATCCGTTTGACGATCCGCCCGGTGAGTTCTCCGATGACGACCTCGCTGTCCGTGTCCACGAGGATGGTGATGACTGCCTGTTCTCCTTCCTCGATCAGCCTTTGTTCGATCCGGTCCTCGTCCAGCCCGATCACGGTCATCAGACGGCCGTTGTTTTCGGAAGTTGTCATCCTCCCGGCAGCTTCCGGTTTGCCGTTGATGATAATGTCCAACAGTTGGCCTTCGGGTGCGGATTCCGCCGGTTCGGACTCCTCTTCGCCGCCGGTATCTTCACCATCCTGACCGTCTTCGTCGTCCTGCTCATCATCCCGGTCGTCTGGCGGCGCGGCGGGTACCGCTTGCACCGGCGATGAGGGATCGCTTTCGCCGCTCTCATTCCACGCGGTGACCGTAAAGGAATGGGTTACGCCGTTCGTCAATGAGACCGCCGTATATTCCGGCTGCGGCGCACTCCCGTGCTTGACGGGTTCGCCGCCGGGGGGCAGGCTGACGTAGACGTAATACCCCGCGGCCCGCGGCGACGGAGACCATTGCAGCTTGACGTACCCGCTGCCGGTTTCGGACACGGTCACATTCCCCGGGGCGTCCGGCGGCAGCAGCGCCCATTTGGCATAAAGCGTCATATCCGAGGTGACCGGAACCCCGAACTCATACGGCTCGTTCAACTCCGGATCCGCATACCATCCCTCAAACGAATAACCGTCCAGCGTCGGCTCCGCGTCCGGCTCGGCCGCCGCATCGCCGCAGGGCACGGTGATCGATGCCACCGCGCTGCCGCCGTTGCTGTTGAAGCTGATCGTGCATGCGTCCCGCTGCGGTGTCGCGCTCACCTTCGCCGAATGGCCGCTTTCTCCGCCCTCGTCACTTTCCGCCGTTACCGCAAAATAATAGGTCGTGCCGTTTTCCAGACCCGCCGCCGCATACACCGCTTCCGTCACCGTCGCCACCCGGGCGCCGTACGCATGTTCCGATACGCTCATGTAAATGTGGTACCTCGCCGCGCCGGGCGACAGGTTCCAACCGATGGTCGCATAACCGTCCCCGACCCGGATCACGTGAACATTTTCGGGTGCCGGCGGAGGCAGAAGCCTCCATTTGGCATAGAGCGTCATATCCGAGGTGACCGGAACCCCGAACCCGTACGGCTCCGTCAACTCCGGATCCGCATACCATCCCTCGAATGAATAACCGTCCAGCACCGGCTCCGTGTCCGGCTCGGCCGCCGCATCGCCGCAAGGCACGGTGATCGGCTCCATCGCGGATCCGCCGTTGCTGTTGAAGGAGACGGTGCAGACGCCCGGATCCGGCTTGGCGCTCACCTGCGCCGAATAGCCGCTTTCCCCCGCGTCATTTTCCGCCGTCACCGCAAAGTAATAGGTCGTGCCGTTTTCCAGATCCTCCGCGGTATATTTCGTGTCCGTCACCGTCGCCACCCGGGCGCCGTACACATGTTCCGAAACGCTCATGTAAATATGGTACTTCGTCGCGAGGGGAGACGTCGCCCATTCGATCTTCACATACCCGTCTCCAACCTCTTTCACCGCAACCTGTTCCGGCGCGGAAGGAACCCTCGGCTCCCATTTTGCGTAAAGCGCCAGGTCGGTTTCCACCGGTTGGCTGAAATCATAGGCCAGCGTCCCCTCCTCATCCGCATACCAGCCGGCGAAGTCATGATGCTCGCGTTCAGGGTCCGGGCTCGGCTCGGTTGCCGTTTCCCCGCAAATGACCGTCTGCCGTCCCAGCTCCGTTTGATCGGAATCGTAGAACACAACCTCGCACAACGGCAGATTCAACGTGTGGTACAGCGTTTGATTGGTCATACCGGTTGTGAAAACGGCGTACAAATCCGTTCCCGATTTGAGCAGCTGCAATCCCGACACATTGTCCATGACCGGCTCGACCGGACCGTTCCCGATCACCGCGGAACCGGTTCCGTGCAGCCGTTCCGACATATGTTCGAATGTGGACGTAAAGGTGATCAGATCGATTTCATTTCTTGTATACAACAGATAGGGTGTTTGCCCGCCCATGACAAAAGAGACAGAATACAGCACCTGTTGGACATTTGGCTTCGCTTCAAACACCCGCTCCGACGTCTTCACCCATTCTCCGTTCCGCTCCCGGGCGACCGCAAGACGGATGCTGCCGTCCGGAGCCTGGGTTTGCACGATGATCGCCGGAGTCCCCTCTGAAAACGCGAGACTCATTTGTCCCAGAGCACTTCCCGGATACCAGTCACTGATGACGCTCAAATCCGCAACTTCCGCCCACCCGGCCTGCGCATCGTTCAAATCCAGGTGAACGATGCGTCGTTGGGTTTCAAAAGTCGTCATATCCAAAAAACTGTAAAACAGATACAACCGGTCTTGATCCAGCGTGAGCGTAAGAGTGTCAAAAAATTGATCGCTGTCCGGGAAATCCACCGCTTCCCATCCGTCATCCGACCATTTCAGCAGGCGATTTTCCGTCCAGGTAAAATACGACACATAGGGAACCCCCTGATGAACAACGAACCCCGTTTGCATGGGAGACAACTGGAATGTTACATCCTCCCAGGCGTCCTCCCAGTCCGGATTCTCCTCCCTCAACCCGATGCGGCTGAACCGCAGGGCCGTCTCAAAGGCGTTGGCGTCTAACACGCTATAGAGGACATACAGCGTCTCGTCCTCGGCAAACAATGCCGCTTTTTGCTCAAAGACCGTGTCGTTGACCGGAACGAATCGCGGACTTCCCACCGTCACCCATTGCCGGCCGTCAAATTTGCGCACCGTCAAATACCCGTTATCCCAGTAGGCGGTATACAAATTGCCCTCGTGAACGATGGAATGCAAATGATATTTGTCCTCGACCATGTGATCCAGCACGAACCACTCGTTTTCCGGCAGCGGGTCGCCGGTGCGGATCCATTTGGCGTACAGCGTCACCGTTTCGCCGGCATACTCATCCGCCGGGACGAAGGCTTGCGTCACCTCATCGTCCAGATGCCAGCCGGCAAACGCAAAGCCCACCCGGTCTTTTGTGTTTGGCACCGGATCCAGGCACGGCTGCGTCCACTCCACTGCATCAGTTCCATCCTTGTCATACAAAAGGTAGCTGCAAATGAGCCGGGGCACCACCCGTTCCGACAATGCCGACCAGTCGCTCCATCCTTCGCTGTTTTCAGCGGCCACCCGGAACCGGTAGCCGATGTTGTACTCCAGCCCTTCGATTTCCAGTTCGACTTCTTCATCTCCCGCCATCGCCGGATCGAACACGGTCCCGTATGGATACGGGTCCAGACCGCTCTGCTCATCCGGCACGACCATGACCCGATAGCCGGTGATCCCGCTGCCTCCGTCCCCCGGTTTCGCAAAGGTCAGCACGGCGGTCTGTTCATCGATCAGTTCCGCTCCCACATTCTGCGGAACCTGCGGGATGGTGCGCGGTTTGCCGTCCGCCGCGGCGGAGCGCTTGCTCTCCACCGTGCCGTCCGTTGCCGTCACCGCATAATAATACACCTTCCCGTTGGTCAATCCGGTATCCGTGTACGTCGTCTCCGTCACTTCATCGACAAACGTGTCAATGGCATCGGCCGACTCGCCCCGGTAGATGCGATAGCCTGCAGCCCCCGCGACCGGATCCCATTCCAGCGTCAGCGTCCCGTCGCCATGCGCGGTCACCTGCGCATGTTCCGGCGCAGACAAATTCCACACCGCCGCAAGTTCCAGGTCCGTTTCGATCCGCATGGTAAAGTCGAACGGCGTCTCCCCGTCGGCAGTCCAGTACTCGAAGAAATAGTTCGCTTTTTGCGCGTGCGGCGCCGGCTCCGGCAGCGGCTCGCCGCAGGGCAGCGACACGCTCTTCGCAGAGCTTCCTTCCACCTTGGGGTCGAACGTCACCGTGCACCAGGCATCGAAGGTGAGCGTCCGGACTTCCACCGAATTTCCGTTGTTGGAATAGACCACATAGGGTTTGTAGTTGTTCACCGCCAGATCCAGATCATACATCGAGGTTCCCTGCGGATACACCTTGCTGCCGAAAGGATACCATTGGCCGTTCACATGCTTTTGCACGATCGCTTCCATTTCGGCGCCGTTCCAGACCGTATAGGCCACGTGGGGAACGCCATGCTCCCGGTCCACGGTCAGCGCTCCGGCGCTGCCGGGAAACCCGCCGCCCAGGTTCGTCCATGTTTCTCCCGTCCGGTCGTATTTCCACAATTCCAATGTTCCGCCGGGTTGGTCTCCGCCGCTGACGGAAACCAGATAATAAACCGAATCCGGGACGGCGTCCATCGATGCGAATCCGGCGCCAGCGATCTCCTCGGGCAGTCCCACCTCCTGCCAGGCCGGCTCCTCCCCCTGCAAATCCCACCGATACAAGTGCGTCGAATCATTGGTTTCATCACGGAAGGATACAAACAAATGCCGGTCGCCGTCGTAGCGAAGCATGACCGTATTGCTCCGCACGTTCGTGAACAGGGAGAAATCTCCCATCGCCGTCCATTCGCCGGACGGATCCCCTTCGACAGAGAGCCTCTTCACCTTCATCGCTCCAAGGTACCAGCTCTCGCCTGCATCCCGGCTTTCCACATAAGCCACATAGGGGATGCCTTCATGCACCACCATCGAAAAATGATGGGACTCTTCCGCGGACAACGCATCTCCGACCGGAACCCATCCCTCTCCATCGAACTTCATCACCAGCGTCCGCCTATCCTGGGTTCTGTAGACAGCATAGGGCACCTGCTGATCCACATAAATGTCCGGCTCAAAACCGTTCCCGACGGAAAATTTCCGTTCCCCCACCGGGACCCAGGTGTCCTCTTCCCATTTCAGCACCGTCGTCGCCCCGTCTTCCCGGTAGATTACGTAGACGGTATCACCGTCCAGAAACAGCGAAGGACTCAGACCGTGAAAACTGCTGTCCAGAAGCTGCCACGGCCGGTTTCCTTCATCGGTTTTGCCGGCGGGCGTCGCCGATACGACGTTCGTGGGCGGGCTTTCCAACCCGTCGGCCATGGAAGTCACCGCAAAATAGTACGTCGTCCCGTTCCGGAGGGAAGAAATCACCCGTTCCTTCGCGATCAGGTTATAGGGAGCCGTCACGTACTGGGCATCCTCCGCATGAAGCGGGTCGGGCGATGTGCTGTAATAGATCCGATAGGAATCCACTCCGGGCACCGCGTTCCAGGCCACTTTCACGTAGGAATCCCCGGCGCTCGGCACCCAGGCGTTCGAGGGAGCAGACGGGTTGACCTTTTGCACCACCGGCACGCCGAGATAGCCTTCCGCCATGATATTGATCGTCACAAACCCCGCCGCCGGCATCGCCCCGGGGAGAATCGTGATCTTGCCCCCGGCAATGGTGTAATCGACGTCCCTGTAAAGCGTTTTTCCATCCGCCGTGATGCGCTCAATCCGCTCTCTCCAGTCCTCGTTGTCTGCGAACGTGAGCTCGAACGCATCACTCATGCCCTTCTCTAACGGATCCGCGGCGACCGCCGGCGGCGTGTCCAGCTCGATGGAATCGGTGTACGTATACACTTTGTATTGGCCGGTCCCGGCGTCGATCGCCCCAAGTGTCAGGACTCCGTGTTCGACATGCAGGGACAAATAATCGTACAGTCTGTACAAACTGTCAGACGTTCTTTCACTGGAGGGAATCGGACTGCCGAGCATGGTCCAGTTCGAGCCGTCATAACGGGACACCGCCAGATAAGCGCGGGAAAGGTCGCTGTCTGTATACGCATAGGCGACGTACATCAACCCGTTGTACCAGCGGATGACCGGCTGGGTCAAAACGGAAGAGCCGTAGTCCGCCTTTATCCCAAGAGTGCCCAGATGCTGCCAGTTTTGTTCCCCCACATAGACATGAGTCCGGCCGTAAAAATCAACATGCGCCAAATACAGCTTGTTTTGATCAACTCTCGTAGAATAATCACGGGAGTCCGAGGGCACCATCCATTCCGGACTGACGGACGTCATATCTTCCCAGCGGCCGTCCGGAACCGTATCGTCGAATTTGTGCACCAGCGCGTAATAGGAAGTACTCGGCGAGCCCGGAATCTTTCGCACTCGCGACAAATAGACAGCCCCGTCCACCACCTGCATTTCCAGATCCCGTGTAATCAGCAGGCTCGAGTCCAGCGGTTCGTCACCGCCCAGTTCCTCCCATTCGCCGGTGTCCGGGCTGTATTTCATGACATGGGACACATAATCGGTTCCCGACACAAATTCGGAAATGGCCACATACACGTTTCCGTTATCCACTGCCAGCCGGGTCTTGTTGATATAGCCGTAGACCTTGGCCTGGTAGAACAGCCGCTCCCCGACGGGAATCCACATATTCTGGTCCGCATCATATTGGAGAACGGTCACGCCGCTTTTCGCCGGCTGCGGAAGCGGAACAAACTCCTGATAGGCCACATACGGAATTCCGTGATCGACATAAATGGACAGCGCGTCGACTTGACGTTCCGTAATTTTTACGGGACCGAGCTGCACCCATCCGCCGTTTTCAAATTTGTGCACCGACAGCTGGCGCTCGGAATTGTTTCTGTGGGCCGCATACACCACATCGCCGTCAACAAAGGTTGCCGTCTGTCCGCCCGGGTTGAAACTGGCAACCTGCACCCAATCCTCTTCCTGAGCCTCTTCACCCTCCGCCTGGACATGACTCGCCCACAACAAGGCCAAACCGGCGAAGATTGCAGCCATCGACGCGGTCCATCTGCGAAATGAATACATGCCGATCACCCCGAATCACGAAGAATGTTGAAAACGGGTAGCTAACTAATGTTAGTTGTTCCATGCGACGGCGATTCCAATTGTTCATGACACACCAATATAATTGCGATTATAAAACTGCAAGGTGGACCCGCACATCTGCCAAAAGGTATATGGAACAAAAAAAGCAAAAGGTATCCTTTATTTGCGATAACAAAAAGCACCCCCAATAGTTTGCATTGGCTAAACACCAGGGTGGTTTTCCAATGTTCTCTATAAGGGGTGCATCTCTCAGCCTGATTTTATTTTTCATTTTGTCCAAAACAGTTTTTTTCGACTTGGAGGATACCATCTTGCATTTGTTGCAAGTGCAGCTTTACCGGGGGGCGATTGTTGCGGCAATCACGATACTGAGACATAAAAAAGATGCGCATGCGCCATCTTCCTGAAACAACGGCGCGTTTGCGCATCTCGCCGGCGAATGGCCCGTCAGCCACTCGTCAGCATCTGGCCGGTCGGCCATTACTCGTCGGCAAAAACCCTGGTCCACTCGTCCCGTTTGTTCAAAAACTCGCGGGCAAGGGCCTGGGCGCCCTCCAGGCTGTGGTTGGCCGCCCATCCGCACTGCACCACATTGCAGGCCGGCACTTCCGTGGCGGCAAGCACGTCGCGCAGCGTTTTTTCCAGGACGTTGAGGATCTCCTCTTCATCCTCGTGGTTGACCACCGTCAGGTAAAAACCCGTCTGGCAGCCCATGGGGCTGAAATCGACCACGCAGTCCAGATAATTGCGGATGTGTTCTGCGATCAGGTGCTCCAGGGAATGGACGGCGGGCATCTCCATGTGCTCTTTGTTCGGCTGTTTGAAGCGGATGTCGTACTTGCGGATGACGTCGCCGTTTTGTCCTGTCTTGACGCCGGCCAGGCGCACGTAGGGAGCGACAACTTTCGTATGGTCCAGGTGAAAACTTTCCACGTTCAACGGTTTGCTCATCGGGGAGTCCTCCAGTCTGATCAAAATCAGTGCATCGTCATTCCGCCGGTTACGTTGATGCCCTGGCCGGTCATATAATCGGCGTAAGACGAGGCGAGAAACACGACGATGTTGGCCACGTCCCTGGGCTGGGCGGTTCGCCCGAGGGGCACCTGCGAGATGTCCTCCGCCAGGATGTCGTCGGCGGAAAGACCCCTCTTCTGACCGCCCTCCACCCGCTCACGCCGCTTCATGTCTGTTTCGACGATGCCCGGGCATACGGCGTTCACGTTGATCCCGTGCCGGGCCAGCTCCAGGCCCGCCACCTTCGTGAACCCGAGCACTGCGTGCTTGGACGCCACGTAACCGCCCATCAGACGATAGCCGTTTTTTCCTGCCTGCGAGGCAATGTTGATGATTTTGCCGCCCTCGCCCTGGGCAATCAGCCGTTTGGCAAAAGCCTGCGTGCACAGGTATACTCCTTTGGCATTCACATCCATGACCCGATCCCAGTCCGCTTCCCGGATGTCCACGACCCAGTCCATCGTGGAGATGCCGGCGTTGTTCACGAGAATGTCAAGTCGGCCGAAATGCGCGCGGGTGCGCTCAACCAGTTCCTCGACCATGCGAGCGTCGGTCACGTCGGTACGGATATAGATGACCGAAGGATGGTCCTTCAGCCAGTCGGGGGCTTCGGATGCGAGATCGGCCACGGCAACCCGCGCCCCGCACTCAAGTAGCGCTTCGCAAATCGCCCGGCCGATGCCCTGCGCGCCGCCCGTCACGATCGCTGTTTTTCCGGTCAAATCGATGACATACATGCAGCAATTCCTCCTTGATCCTGGCGGGTCTGCTTGCGGCGGACCTATTCGCGGCGCGCCTTGCGGGCCAGATAGATGCCGAGCCTCTGCAGCGCTTCGACAATGATGATCAGCATGACCACAGTGACGATCATCGCCACCGTGTCAAACCGCTGATACCCGTAGGAGATGGCCAGGTCGCCGATGCCGCCTCCGCCGACCGTCCCCGCCATCGCCGTGGCGCCGAGCAGGCCGATCGTGGCCGTCGTAAAGCTCAGAATGAGCGAGCCGAGCGCCTCCGGCAGCATGAAATGCCAGATCACCTGCCATTTCGAGGCGCCCATCGCCTCCGCCGCCTCCAGAATGCCCGGGTTGACTTCCAGGAGCGAGTTCTCCACGAGCCGTCCGATATACGGGGCGACAAAAACGGTCAGCGGCACGATGGCTCCCGATGTGCCGATGGAGGTGCCGACGACCCAGCGGGTGAACGGGATGAGCGCCACCAGCAAAATGATAAAAGGAAGCGAACGGAAAATATTGATGATCGGGTTCAGAATCTGATAAACGATCCGGTTTTCCATCAGCCCGCCCGGCCGGCACACGACGAGGGCCACGCCGATGGCGATACCGATGACGCCGCCGATGCCGAGCGAAACCGCCATCATGACAAACGTTTCCTTGACCGCGGCCACATATTGTTCCAGGGTAACAACCGTCTTCACGGCACCCGCACCTCCTCGATCAGCACGCCTCGTTCCGCCACGTGGCGAGCCGCCTGTTCAATGTCCTCCGGCCGGCCGTCCATCCGGATGATCATGTAGCCGAGCATCGTCTGCTGGATTTCCGTCATCGTCGCAAACAGCGTGTTGACCTCAACCGGAAACCGGCGGATCAGATCGTGGATGACCGGTTCGCTCGCCAGTTTGCCGACGAATTTCAGTTTGAACATACGGCCCCGATGCACGTCTTCCACCGACTGCAGGATGCTTGGCGGCACCGTCGTCTGGATGACCGATTCCACGAAGCTTCGCGTCGTCGGATGCTCCGGATTGCCGAAGACGTCAATCACGTTGCCCTGCTCGATGATCTGGCCTTTCTCCATCACGGCCACCTTGTTGCAGATTTTCTGGATGACGCCCATCTCATGGGTGATCAGCATGATCGTGATGTTGTATTCGCGGTTGATCCGCCTGAGCAGTTCCAGAATGGACAGCGTCGTCTGCGGATCGAGAGCGCTCGTCGCCTCATCGCACAGCAGAATGCGCGGATTGTTGGCCAGCGCCCGGGCGATGCCCACCCGCTGCTTCTGGCCCCCGGACAGCTCCTTCGGGTAGCTGCGCGCCTTGTTGGACAGGCCGACATACTCCAGCAGTTCCTCGGTGCGCTCGCGGATTTCGTGGCGTTTTTTGCCCGTCAGGACAAGGGGCATGGCGACGTTTTCGAACACGGTTTTCGTTTCCAGCAGGTTGAAATGCTGAAAAATCATTCCGATCGACTGCCGCAGTTGGCGCAGTTCCCTGCCGGTGATGCCGCTCAAGGCCCTGCCATCCACCAGGACCTCGCCGCGCGTGGGCCGCTCCAGCCCGTTCACCATGCGGATGAGCGTGCTTTTGCCCGCTCCGCTGTAGCCGATGACGCCGAAAATATCGCCTTTCTCCACCTTCAGCGACACTCCCCGCAGCGCCTCGATGCCCTCGTTGTTGCGCTCATAGGTTTTGTACACATCGCGCAGCTCAATCACGCCCGCTCCTCCTTCCCGGCAAACAAACTTCCCGACGCCTAACCAAACAGTCCGCTGCGCTTCACGCGCTCGATCGCTTCCCGAATGCGCTCCTCGCTGTTGAGCAGGTTGACGCGGACATACTGCTCACCGTTCGTGCCGAATCCTTCGCCCGGCGCCACGACGATGTCCGCCTTCTCCAGCAGCGCTTCGGTGAATGTGCGGGAATTGTATCCGTCCGGCACGCGAAACCAGGCAAAGAACGTCCCCTGCGGCGCACGCACCTGCCAGCCGGCGCTGCGCAGGCCCTCCACGAGCACATGGCGCCGGCGCTCATACAGCTGGCGCAAGGCCTCCACGGAATCCTGCGGCCCGGTGAGCGCCGCAGCGGCGGCATCCTGGATCGCCCCGAAAATGGTGCTGTACGCGTGGGAATGCAGGTGCCGGTAGGCGCGAATGAGCGATGCGTTGCCCACGGCAATGCCCAGGCGCCATCCGGCCATGTTGTAGGTTTTGGACAACGTATAGGTCTCGATGCCCACTTCCTTGCCGCCCTCGATCTGCATGAGGCTGATCGGGCGATGTCCGTCAAATCCGAAGGCGCCATAGGCAAAATCGTGCAGCAGGGCGATGCCGTGCTTGCCGGCGAAGCGGACGCTCTCTTCCAGAAACGGCCGGGTCGCCACAACGCCGGTCGGATTGTTCGGGTAGTTGAGCACGAGCAGCTTCGCCTTCTTCGCCACATCGGCGGGAACGCGCGAGTAGTCGGGCAAAAACCCCTCGTCTTCAAACACGGGGATTTCGTACACATTCGCCCGCGCCATGAGCGCCGCCACCCGATAGGCGGGATAGCACGGATTTGCGGTGATCATCGTGTCGCCGGGATCGAGGACCGCCTGCGGAATGCCCGTGATGCCAACGCCCGTTCCCTGCATGACGGCGATCTCCGTCTCCGGATCGAGCTCGACTCCGTATTCCCTTTTGTAGAACAGAGCCACGGCTTCCCTCAGGCTCCGCTTGCCGAAAAACGGCGGGTAACCGTGATTCTGCGGATCGTCCACCGCTTTCTGCAGAGCCTCGACGATATGCGGCGGGGTCGGGAGATCGGGATTGCCGTTGGCCCAGTTGATCACGTCGACGCCCTGCGCCGCAAGCTCGTCCACTTTTTTGTACAGAGAGCTGAAATAATGTTGCGGCAAGAGACGAACGAGTTCGGATGATGCGAATTCCATGCGGCCAATCACCTTCCGTCATGCGCCGGCCGCTTCATTTGTTGAAGTAGGCAGGCTTGTAGTACCCTTCGTAATCCGGGTTGGAATTCACGTAATTGACGAAGGTGTCCGACTCATAGGCGGCGATGAGATCCTTGGCAAACTGTTCGTTGACGCGGTCACCGTCCACGGTGATGACGACGACGAACGGCGGTTTCAGGTTTTCCAGCCTGAGAGCGCTCGACAGCCTGATGTTGTTGGCGACGGCGTAGTTGCCCTGGATCGCCACCAGATCCACGTCATCGAGAGCGCGCGGCCCCTGCGCCGGGTCCGTCATGATGAAATCGAGATTGAGCGGGTTTTCGAGAATATCGTTGAGCGATGTTTGCAGCGGATCGATGTTGTCCTTGATCCTGATCAGGCCGGCGTCCTGAAGCACCGTGAGCGCGCGCAGCAGGTTCGGCGGTTCGTTCGGCACGTTGACTTTCGCGCCTTTTTTCAGCTGATCGAGCGAATCAATCTTTTTGGAATACAGTCCCATCGGCGGCGTCGGCTGTTCGATCAGCGCCACGTTGTTCAGTTTCTCGCGCTGGTTGATCGACTCCATGTACATGATGTGCTGATGGGTGTTGGCATCCAGTTCGCCGCGGGAAACGGCGACGTTCGGCTGAATGCCCTCGGTGAATTCCCGGATCACAATCTCGTAACCCATGGATTCCAGAACCGGACGGGCGCCGTTTTCAAACATGTCGCGATAAGGCCCCGGGTTGAAGGCAATTTTCAGCACTTTCTTTTCCTGGTTTCCTTGAGCCCCCTGGCCGCTGTTGGTCTTGTCCGAGTTGCTGCCGCACCCCGCCGCCACCAGCAGGACAACGAGCAGCGCGCCAAACAACTGGTACCATCTTCTCTTGTTCATCGTTTCTCCCCTAACCTCCTGCGCTAAAAATCAATAATTACTATAAATCATACCTGTTTAATATGATTTGACATAGAAGTATACTAATTGAGCTTCGGGCAATTGTCAATAGGGTTTGTCGAATTTTTTTCTCAAACGTCTTTGATCGTACACTTCGTCTTCCCAAAAAGTAACAAGCGCCGTCTCCCCGAGAGGAAGACCGGCGCTTGTTTATGCTCGTTACGAATCGATCAGATTTGCCGTTTGCAACAACCGCTGCAGAATGGCCGCCGCTTCCGCCCTTGTCAGTTCGCGCTGAGGAGCCAGCCGGCCGCCTGCGGTTCCGTCATCCGATCCGTAGATGCCTTCCAGCATATGGAAGACGATGTAGTACCGTCCCGCCAGTTCGCGATCAATGGCTGCCGTACAGATATTCCTTGATCATGTTTCCATATTTTCTCATGACGATCGAATCCGCCAACTTGGGCATTGCCGAATTTAACTTGACAAATATTCTTGTGATTCCCTTCCTTAATACGAAGGTTTGCTTTCTTTTCATAAGTTCTTATCAACTCTTCAGCTACCCTTTCAACAGGAACGATCCTGATCCCCATTTTTCTCCACAGATTATGAAAGGGTCTTTCAGCTTCAGTCTCTGTTGGACTAGGGGAGAAGTATGTCACCCGAATGTTTCTTCCTTCCATTTCCAGTTCCCTGTTGACTGATTCGATAAACGAAAAAACTCCCGCTCTTGTAGCCACATCAACTGAATAGTACGGGAAAGCCAATCTCCCGTCACCAAATCCGCCAATATGAATGATTGTGCTTCCTTTTTCATCTTTCAAATTTCTGAGCAGCGTTTTTGTAATCAGAATTGTTCCCAAAAGGTTGATCTCGATCAGTTTTTCTATTTCGTCATAACTATGATCCTCCAGTGATTTTCTGACATCAAAACCGGATGCATTGATGATCAAATCAACTTCGGGTGACCACGCCATGATTTTTTCTGATAACTCTTCTAGACTTCTTGAATCAGTCAAATTTGAAACAGCTACCTTCACATCACCATTCAAGCCGGTTTTGACATTGTTGAGTTTGTCCTCGTTTCTGCCTGCCAACATCAGTCTTGCGCCTTTTTCAGCAAATGCTCGTGAGAAGGCCGCGCCCAATCCACCAGTTGCGCCAATGATGACAACCGATTTGCCCTCCATATTTTTCAACATTTCGATTCCCCCTGTTTCCACCCATGTTACGGCACTATATGTTCCTGGCTATTTTCTCAAGAATGCTTTCGATCAATTTGTAGTGATTTTCGTCATCAACCGTATTCTTGATCAATGATTCGATCCGGCCGTACAACTCTTCGTCACCCTCAACAATTCTCTTCCCTTTGTCAGTTACATGCATGTAATACATGCGTTTATCATCCTTGGACCGGATTTTTTGGACCAGTCCCATCTTCGACAATTTGCTTACTATGGCAGATATTGCCGGCCTGGTCAAGTTTAATTTTTCAGCCACCTCTGAAAAATTGGGGCCTTGCATATAATAAATTGTTGTAAGGTAGTAATAATCCTGGCTGCTGAACTTTTTGGCCTCTGATTCGCTTAGTTGAGATTGAATATTCTTGATCGATTGCATCCAAAGTTTGTTGGCAATGATTGCTATGTAATTGATCAAGTCCAAAATTGTGTGTAAATTCCCTCAGTTAGAATTAGTCACATAATGCGTGTCACTTTAGCGGAAGACCTCGGCCTGTCTTTACGCCATTCCAGATACTCGGCCATATCGAGATACTTTC
>Ga0207866_1002163_pt1 | contig 15145 bp, 14 predicted proteins | sample HigsolmetaAR203D_FD_184835 | JGI IMG/M metagenome (GOLD analysis project Ga0207866, IMG submission 184835) | Ionic liquid and high solid enriched microbial communities from the Joint BioEnergy Institute, USA - AR20-3-D (SPAdes) (version 2) ...
CCCGTGAACTCGGCATGAAGCTCGTCTACCACCATCATGCCGGCACCGTCGTGGAGCGGCCGGAGGAGATCGACCATCTCATGGAACTGACCGATCCCGGGCTCGTCTTCCTGCTCTACGATACCGGGCACGCGTACTACGGCGGCAACGATCCGCTCGAACTGCTTCGGAAACACGTGCGGCGCGTCAAATACGTGCACTTGAAGGATGTCCGGGTCCAGCGCTTGATGGAGGCAAGAGAGAAGAACTGGGACTTCAAAACCTGTATCCGCAATAACGTATTCACCGTGCCGGGAACCGGCGAACTGGACTTCAGGGGCGTGCTGGAGACGCTGCTCGAAAACGGCTACAGCGGCTGGGCGATGCTCGAGGGCGAGCAGGATCCGGCGCAGCACAATCCCTTCGAATACGCGCAGCGCGCCCTGCATTATATCCGGATGCTGGCGCGTGAGATCAAGGGAGAGCAAGCGTAACGGGTTATCGGCAAGAAAGCGGACATTCGGGGCTTCTCAACGGTCCCGGATGTTTTTTTTGCTGTTTCAGCACGGGTTGCGCAAAACGCTTGATTTCAGGATGGCGTAGAACCGCAACATCGCAATCCGGAAGAAACGCGGCGTTCATCGCGGTCCGGGAAGCCCGCCGCCCCTTCCGGTCTGCTGGAGATAGAACAGTTGCATGAGAAGCGGCAAGGACACCAATATCGGCGGATCGTCGATACGCGGCGGACGCAGCGTCAACTCCTGATGCGGCGTCCGCTCGCCGTGTCTGACCACGATCGGGGACGCGGACCGGAAGCGGAGCGTCGAGTCGGGCAGCAGAAGCTCCCGCGCCTGCATGCCCCAGGAGACGGTCGTCGCCAGCAGATAGTAGACGCCGGGCTTCACGCCGGAGAAGCGGAAGGAGCCGCCCGCCCGCACCAGGGTGCCGTAGTCCGGAAGCCCGTCGGGAATCGGCTTGCCGAACAGGCCGACCAGGATGATGCCATTGAACGGCACTTCCGTCCGGAGCGTTCCCTCGACGACGGGGCCCGTTGCCGGTTCGCGCCGGGCGCGCCAGACGCCCGCGTCGGCCAGCCGTTCCAGATGCTCGGAGGCCCGGGCGGCGGATTCGCGGAACACGGCCGGTGTCAGGCCGACGCTTCGGCCGAACCGCGTCGTGAACGTGCCGAGGCTGTTGTAGCCCAGTTCCAGCGCGATGTCCCGCACGGGCAGATGGGTCGACATCAGCAGTTCCTTCGCCCGCTGCAGCCGCAGGGAAGCGATGTACGCCTGCGGCGTCAGGCCGGTCTGCTCCTTGAATATGCGGATGAAATGCCAGGGGCTGTACGACGCAAGGCGCGACAGTTGCTCGATGGTCAGAGGCTCGTGGAGGTTCTCCCTGATGTGGCGCATGACCTCGATCAGTTCCGGGTATTTGTCGAATGCGGACACGGGATCACCCATACCGGCAAATTGTCTTCGGGACAAGCATAGATATAATGTATTATAATGGTTAATTCCATGATTTTGCATATTGCGGAGGGGAAAAACCATGAGCTACACCCGTCCCAACTGGGACCGTTCCGCGCTCGTCACGATCGACACGCAGAACGACTTCACGCTGCCGGACGCTCCGGCCCGGATCGACGGAACGTTCGAGGCGCTGCCCCGCATGGTGTCCGTGCTGGAGGCGTACCGCGCGAAGGGATTGCCGATCATTCACGTCGTCCGCATTTACAAGGAGGACGGCTCGAACGTCGATCTGTGCCGCAGGGAAGCGATCGAGAAGGGGCTGCGCGTCGTGGCGCCGGATTCGGAGGGCGCGGAGCTGGTCCGGGACATCCGCCCGGGCGGGTACGCGCCGCTCAACGCGGAGCGGCTGATGAACGGGGAGTTCCAGACGGTCGGCGTGAACGAATGGGCGATGTACAAGCCGAGGTGGGGCGCGTTCTACCGGACGGACCTGGAGCGGTTCCTGCGCGACCGCGGCGTCGACACGATCGTCTTCATCGGATGCAACTACCCGAATTGCCCGCGCACGTCGATGTACGAGGCGAGCGAGCGGGATTTCCGCGTCGTGATGGTGTCGGACGCCATGTCGCAGGTCTACGAGCAGGGGATCCGGGAAATGAAAAACATCGGCGTGCACGTCTGCACCGCGGAAGAGGCGATTGAGGCCGTCCGCTCGGTTCAGACCGCAAGCCGAACAAGCGGCGGCCGTCCGTAACGGGCGGCCGCTTCTTTCGGTTTCAATTGTCCCGGATGACGAACGAGATCTTCGTGCCTTTGCCCGGGCGCGCTCTCAATCCGCAGCCCGGAGCCGAACACGCGCCGCAGCCGGTAATCGACGTTGCGCAGCCGTACGACGAGCTGCTTGCTGATGCTCTGAACGCCTCGAGCCAGAGCATGCGCCCGCCGAACAGCATGGCAAGGAACAGGCAACACACAACAGGATGTGGCCGAACTTCGTTTGATGCGGCTTCTTGGCGCCATGATGCATGGGGTCGGAACCTCGCTAGGCGGATCGGTCTGAGCGCGTGATCCGGCGCACGGAACAACGGTTTGCGTACGGCATCCGGCTTCACCCGTGTTTCGCCGCCGAAAACATCGTGATATAATGTTTCCATTTGAACAGGCGCATCTCCTTCTTGCGGCAACATCCGGGAGAAAGCGCCAGCATATTGTCCAACAGGAGCGACTCCCGACATGGCAACCCTATTGCTGCTGGTCATTTACCTGGTCTTCATCAGTCTCGGTCTTCCGGATTCCCTGCTCGGCGCGGCGTGGCCCGTCATGCGCCACGATCTTGGAGCGCCGCTCGGCACGGCGGGGGTGCTGTCCGTCACGGTCACGATCGGCACCATCGTCTCGGCGCTGTCCACGAGCCGCGTCGTCCGGCGCATCGGCACGGCGCGCACGACGCTGATCAGCGTCGCTTTGACGGCCGGCGCGCTGCTCGGTTTTTCGGTTGCGCCGTCCGTCGCATGGCTCATGCTCTGCGCGATTCCGCTCGGCATCGGGGGCGGCGCCGTCGACTCCGCGCTGAACCACTATGTGGCGGGGCACTATGCGGCCCATCACATGAGCTGGCTGCATTGCTTCTGGGGCGTCGGCGTGACGGTCAGCCCGCTGATCATGGCCTCGTTTCTGGACGAAGGCGCCTGGCGGGACGGCTACCTGACCACCGGTCTCATCCAGGCCGGAATCGCGGCGGCGTTGTTGGCTTCGCTTCCGCTGTGGAAACGGATGGAGAAGAAGCGGGCCGATGAAGGACAGGCCGGCACGGCGGATCAGCCCGCGGACGGCGGAGCGGGCCCCCGGAACCGGGCCGGCGTCAAGTACGCGTTGACGACGTTCCTGTTTTATTGCGGGGTGGAAGTGACGGCCGGCCTGTGGGGCAGCAGTTACCTCGTCAACGCGAAGGGGCTCGAGGCCGACGATGCGGCGATGTGGATCTCGATCTACTGGGCAGGGCTGACGATCGGCAGACTGGTGAACGGATTCGTGACGTTCCGGTACAGCAGCAAGACGCTGATCCGGGCGGGCGAAATCATCACCCTGGCCGGCACAATGCTCCTGCTGCTGCCATTGCCCGCGGAAGTCTCCGCGGTCGGACTCCTGATCACCGGTCTGGGGCTCGCGCCGATTTTCCCGAGCATGCTGCACGAGACGCCCGTCCGGTTCGGCGAGGCTCACGCCGGGAAGATCATGGGGTGGCAAATGGCGACCGCCTACACGGGAGCCGCCGTGCTGCCGCCGCTGTTCGGCTGGCTGGCCGGGCAGGCGACGATCGGCCTGTTCCCGCTGTACATGGTCCTGATGGCGGCGGCCATGATGCTCGCCACGGAGCGGCTCAATCGGCTGCTCGGACGGCGAAGCGGCGGCGCCGCGTGACCGGCCCGCGTGACCGGCGGGGCAAAAAAATGCAAGAAACGCGCGCGTCAGGAAACCGTATAAAACCGTATAAATGAATGTCAGGTTTCCTGCATCCCGTCGGCGGACGGACCGGCATGGCGGCCGCGGCCCGGGAGCATGGCGAAGCCGTCGATCGAAGGAGGAACGTTCGTTGGACATTTGGCTGGAATACGCATGGGCGCTGCTCATCCTGATTGTTCTGGAAGGTCTGCTGTCGGCCGACAACGCGCTCGTGCTCGCCGTCATCGCGAAGCATCTGCCGGACAATCAGAGAACCAAGGCGATCAATTACGGCATCATCTTGGCCTTTGCCTTCCGGTTCGCGGCGTTGTTTGCGATTTCGTTCATCGCCAACGTGTGGCAGGTGCAGGCAATCGGGGCTGCGTATCTCCTGTATCTCGGGCTCAAGCACGTCATCAAGGACCTGTTCGGGAAGAAGAAAGCGCACAAGGAAGAGAAGAAGGAATCGTCCGGTTCGGCGAAGGGCTTCTGGGGCACGGTCGGCAAGATCGCGCTGGCCGATCTGGCATTCGCGATCGACTCGATCCTCGCCGCCGTCGCGCTCGCGCTCGGCCTGCCGGATTCGCCGTTCGGCGATTTCGGCGGCATGGACGCCGCCAAGTTCGCGGTCGTCGTGCTGGGCGGCATCGCCGGCCTCGTGCTGATCAAATACGCCGCCGGCTGGTTCATCAAGCTGCTGACGAAGCGCCCGGCGCTCGAGACGACGGCTTACGCGATCGTCGCATGGGTCGGCGTGAAGCTGGCGATCATCACCCTGGCCCATCACGACATCGGCGTGCTGGACCACGATTTCCCGCACAGCACGCTCTGGACCGTGATCTTCTACGGCGTGCTCGTCGCGATCGCGCTGCTGGGCTGGTTCTCGCCCGCGAACAAGCCGGCCGCCCGCAAGGCGGAGCAGCATTGAAGGGCTTGAGGGAAAAACGGAGAGGACATCCGTTCGCCCGCATACGGCGGACCGGATGTCCTCTTTTTATCGTTTACGGTTTCAAATAGGCCAGCAGCATTTCCTTCAGTTGAAGAAGCTGCCGGTCGGGCGGGAGATCCTGTTCGAACAGCATGATGTGCTTCATGAGGGACAACTTCCGCGCGAAGGTGGCGTACGCGTTCATGGCCGTGATCATGGCGCCGTGGATGTCGATGTCCGCGCGGATCGATCCGTCGGCTTCGCCTTGCCGGATGACGGACCGGAACGTGAGCGACACCTCTTTCCACACCTTCGTGAACCGCTCCATGCCCTCCATCGGCTCGGAAAAATGCGTCGCGTAATGATCGAAGTTCTCCATGATCTTCACATGGGCCAGCCGGTCCGGATGCAGCAACCGCACGAAATGGTCGAACAGCCGCCCGAGCTTCGCGTACGCGCTGATCGGCTCGGCCGCGACGGCACGGAATACGCCGAGCAGCGATTCCAGTTCCCGCGCGGAGACGGCCAGGATGAGCAGGTCTTTCTTGGGAAAGAAGCGGAACAGGGTGGCGATGCCCAGGTTGGCCTGCCGCGCGATGTCCTGCATCGTCGTCCGCTCCAGCCCCTTGCTCGCGAAAACGGCTTCGGCCGCGTCCAAGATCGCGTTGATCCGCTGTTGCCGGTTGCGGCTTCTTTCCATTTCGTAACGGGTTTTCGGATCCATCGCCTCACCCAGCCTTCGCCCGCCGGTTTTTGCACATGAGGTATTATAGCGTCTGCGCCACCGTCGGGCAACCGATACGCGGCTCCGATCCGGGCGGTTGTCATGTTTCGTCGAATGGTGATATTATTTATATCAAGGTGATAGTAAAACTATCACATTGAATGTCAAACTATCATTTCAGGGAAGGCGGGTGAACGTTCCGGCGGAGGCGGCCGGTCCCGCATTTCGTAAGCGCTTGCAAGAATGGCGGACGGGTTTGCGGGGAAAGGCTATCTCGGGACAGTCGAAGGTTTCCGGGCTTGGCGTATCGGCGTGAACGGAGGAAATCACAAGACGGCGAGCGAAAGCCGCGAAAAGGAGAGATGATCGATGGCAACCAGAAGACCGGCGGCATGGGACAGGGAAGCCGATGTCGTCGTCATGGGCACCGGCGGCGCGGCGCTGACGGCCGCGATTCTCGCGCACGATCAGGGCGCGAAGGTGCTGGTGCTGGAGAAAGCCGCCATGATCGGCGGGACGACCGCGTTTTCCGGGGGCGTGCCCTGGATCCCGATGAACCGCTACATGCGGGAAGCGGGCATCGAGGACAGCCGCGAGGACGCGCTCACCTATCTGCGCCGGCTGACGGGCGGCAAGGAGCCGGACCCGCATCTGCTGGAAGTGTACGTGGACAACGCCCACAAGATGATCGACTACCTGCACGAGCACACGCCGCTCCGGTTCGCCGTGCCGAAGAACTACCCCGAATACTACAACGATCTGCCCGGCGCGCGGGCGGGCCGCTCCCTCGACCCGGTGCCGTTCGATCTGAACCAGGTGGGCGAATGGGGGCCGAAAATCCGCCAGAACCCGACCTTCCCGCCGCTGACGCTGGAAGAGGGCGGCGCGGTCGGCGGCATCGACTTCGCGAAGATCGCCGAGCGGATGGAGAAGAATATCGTCACGATGGGCCGGGCGCTCGTCGGCGCGCTCGTCAAGGCGCTGCTCGATCGCGGCGTCGAGATCCTGACGGAGACGCCGGGCAAGGAACTCGTCGTGAACGACGCGGGCGAAGTGATCGGACTTGTCGCCGAGCAGGGCGGCAGGAAGCTGTACATCGGAGCACGCAAGGGCGTCGTGCTCGCCTCCGGCGGGTTCGAGTGGAACAGGGAGCTTGTGCGCGCGTTCCTGAAGGGGCATGTGACCCACCCGATGTCGCCGCCGGGCAACGAGGGCGACGCGCTGATCATGGCGATGGAGGTCGGCGCGGCGCTGGGCAACATGAGCGAGGCTTGGTGGTACCCGACGATGCAGGACCCGACCTTCGAGTACGAGGGGCATATCCTCAACCAGCTCGGCGGCGGCCGCATGGGTCCGAACAGCATCGTCGTCAACCGCCACGGCAAGCGGTTCGTGAACGAAGGCACGACGTACATGGACATGCCGAAATCGTTCTATGTCTACGATCCGGTCGCGCTGGAATGGCCGAACGAGCCGCCGGTGTGGATGATTTTCGACCAGCAGCTCAAGGACCGGACGATGATCATCACGATGATGCCGGGCGAGGAAGCGCCGGAGTGGGTGCCCCGGGCGGACACGATCCGCGAACTGGCCGAGAAGATCGGCGTGAACGCGGACAACCTCGAAGCGACGGTGAACCGCTGGAACGAGAACGCGCGGAAGGGCGTCGACCCGGACTTCCATCGCGGCACGATGTACTTCGAGAACCTGACCGGCGGAGGCGGAAGCCCCGAGGCGAACATCGGCACCATCGAGAAGCCGCCGTTCTACGCCGTGCCGATCTACTACGGCACACTGGGCACCTGCGGCGGACCGCGCATCAACGAGAACGGCCAGGTCGTCAGTCTGCGCGGCAAGCCGATCTCCGGGCTGTACGCGGCCGGCAACGCGGCCATGGGCGTCATGGGCCAGACGTACGCGAGCGCGGGCGGCACGATCGGGCCGGCGATGACGTTCGGCTATCTCGCGGGCATCGCCGCCGGCAGCGCACCGTCGCGGGAGATCTGAGTCCGGGCGGGACAACATCAACAGAGAGGGTGCAGCAGCATGCCGGACGGCAAGCACACGTTGGAAGTGCCGGTATCCATCGACAAGGTATGGACGTACGTCAGCGACATCGACAAATGGGCGCCGCTCGTGCCCGGTTACATCGAGCACCAGATCATCAGCGACCGGCAGTCGACCTGGTCGTTCAAGGGCGATCTCGGCTTCGTGAAGAAGACGGTCAAACTGCGGATCGACATCACCGAATGGACGGAACCGACCCGGGTGACGTTCGATTTGACGGGCCTGTCGGACAACTTCGCCGGCAACGGATCCTTCGAAGCCGAAGCGATCGGCGGGGACCGGACCCGCATGACCGGCTACCTGAACATCAACGCGAAGGGCGCCATGGGGCCGATGGTCAACTCGATCCTGAAATCGTTCGTGCCGAAGACGGCCGAGGAACTGTCCACGGCCATCGCCGACAAGATTGTCGAAGTCAACCGGGGGTGATCGTACGATGGGTCAATTGGACGGCAAGACGGCCATCATTACGGGTGCGGCGAGCGGCATGGGCCGCGAAGAAGCCCTCCTGTTCGCGCTGGAAGGCGCCCGTGTGGTGGCCACCGACATCAACGAAGACGGCGTGAAGGCCGTCGCGGACGAGATCGTGAAGCGGGGCGGCAAGGCGATCGCGCTCGCCCATGACGTCAGCTCCGAAGAGCAGTGGCAGCGGGTCGTGGAGGCCTGCCTGAACACCTATGGCAAAATCGACGTGCTGGTCAACAACGCCGGCGTATCCTCCGAGACGACGGTGCTCTCCGCCACGGTCGAACAGTGGAACAAGGTCATGGCCATCAACGTGACAAGCGTCTTTCTCGGCATGAAGCACGTCATCCCGCACATGCAGGCCGCGGGCGGCGGATCGATCATCAACATCTCGTCGATCGCCGGGCTGTCCGGATGTTGCGGGGCCGGCCCGTACACGGCGTCCAAAGGCGCGGTCCGCATGCTGACGAAGGCCGCGGCCGTCGATTACGGCAAAGACGGGATCCGGGTCAATTCCATCCATCCCGGATATATCGAGACACCCATGAGCAGCAAGTTCATACAGCATGAGCCGACGCTTCAATATTTCTTGAGCCAGACGCCCATGGGCCGGGTGGGGCAGCCCTCGGAGGTGGCGAAGGCCGCGCTGTTCCTCGCGTCGGACGCTTCCTCGTACGTGACCGGCGTCGAGCTGGCCGTGGACGGCGGCGTAACGGCGAAGTGAAACCCGCGTTGACAGACCGGCCCGCCGGTGTTCACAAGCTGTTCATCTTTGGATGAGCAGCTTTTTTCTTTGTCTTTCATTCTGCTTTCAATAGTGCTACACTAGGGGAGAACGACGGGATTCGGAGACGATTGCTTGACCAATTCGGCGCCCCGGCTTGCTGCGGCGCCTGAATTGTGTCCGCAACACGCAAAATCGGAAAGGTTGGAGACGATCATTCATGGGTGACAGACAGAATCGCGCGGATGTCATCTTGATCGGCGCCGGCATCATGAGCGCGACGCTCGGCACGATGCTGAAGGAGCTGGCGCCGGATTGGGACATCCTGGTGCTCGAGCGGCGCGCGCAGCCGGGCGAGGAAAGCTCGAACGAATGGAACAACGCGGGCACGGGCCACGCCTCGCTGTGCGAGCTCAACTATACCACCGAGAAGGCGGACGGCTCGATCGACATCAGCAAGGCGATCAAGGTCAACGAGGAGTTCCAGCTCTCGCGGCAGTTCTGGTCGTACCTCGTGCGGCGCGGCCTCATCCGCGATCCGCAGCGGTTCATCATGCCGGTGCCGCACATGAGCTTCGTGCAGGGCGAGAAGGACGTCGCGTTCCTGAAGAAGCGCTTCGAAGCGATGTCGGCCAGCCCGTTGTTCGAAGGCATGGAGTTTTCCGACGATCCGGACAAGCTGGCGGAATGGATTCCGCTCATGATGGAGAACCGGAAGATCGACCGGCCGATCGCGGCGACCCGCATCGAGTCGGGGACGGACGTCAACTTCGGCGCGCTGACGCGCATGTTGTTCGGCCATCTCAAGGAGCGGGGAGCGGAACTGCTGTACCATCGCCATGTCGAGGACATGAAGCGCAATGGCGGCGCGTGGGAGCTGAAGGTGCGGAACACGGAAAGCGGCGCCGTCGAGCGGTACACGGCACCGTTCGTGTTCATCGGCGCCGGCGGCGGCAGCCTCCATCTGCTGCAGAAATCCGGCATCGCGGAAGGCCGGGGCATCGGCGGCTTCCCGGTCAGCGGCCTGTTCATGGTGTGCCGGAATCCGGAGCTGGCCGGGCGCCATTACGCGAAGGTGTACGGCAAGGCGGCGATCGGCGCTCCGCCGATGTCGGTGCCGCACCTCGACACGCGGTTCATCGACGGCAAGCCGTCGCTGCTCTTCGGCCCGTTCGCGGGCTTCACGCCGAAGTTCCTGAAGTTCGGCTCGAATCTCGACCTGCTGCGGTCCGTCAAGCCGCACAACCTGGTCACGCTGATCGCGGCGGGCGTCAAGAACATGCCGCTGACCGTCTATCTGATCAAGCAGCTCATGCTGACGAAGGAACAGCGCGTCGAGGAGCTGCGGCAGTTCATCCCGCACGCGCGGGGCGAAGACTGGGATCTGATCGTCGCCGGGCAGCGCGTGCAGATCATCAAGGATACTAAGGCCGGCGGCCGGGGCACGCTGCAGTTCGGCACCGAGGTGATCAGCGCGGCCGACGGTTCGGTCGCGGCGCTGCTGGGCGCGTCTCCGGGCGCATCCACCGCCGTGGCGATCATGCTGGAAGTGATCCGGCGCTGCTTCCCGAAGAAGCTGGACGGCTGGCGGGAGAAGATCGGCGAAATGGTGCCGTCCTACGGCATCAAGCTGTCCGAGCATCCGGACCTCGTCCGCGAGCTGCACGAGGAGACGGCGAAGACGCTCGGGCTCGATCGCAGCGCGCATCCCGCGACGCGGACGCTCGCGTCCACCGCGACCAACTGAAGCGACGGATTTCCATCGAAGTCGGGCAGATTGCGACGGTCATCGCCGTTGCGGTCTGCCTTTTCGCACTTGGCGGCCGGCGGCTCCCCCGGGAAGCCGCGTCGTCCGGATATGGTATAATTACGGATGGAAACGCATTCGCAACACGGAGGAATCGGCATGATGCCCGACGACAAGCTGCGGGTGTTCCCGTTGAGGGAGATTCCGCATCTGAAGGTGCACGGCCGCACGTCCGGCCGGCTGGACCCGCTGACGCTGTTCTGGACGGGCAGCGGCATCGAGCTGAACGTGACGGGGGCCGAGCTATGGATCGAATTCCGGGCCGACTACAACACCCATGAGCCGTGGATCAGCGTGCTGATCAACGGAGCGCCCGTCGCCCGGCAGATGGTGACGAAGGGAAACCGCGCGATCTGCGTCTTCCGCGGCATGAGCCCGGATGCCGTCAAGAACGTCCGCATCGTGAAGGATACGCAGCCGATGGGCGGCGATCCCGCGTGCGTGCTGCAGATCGGCCGCGTGATGACCGACGGCGAATTCCGGCCGGTGCGGGAGCGGCCGTACAAGATCGAGTTCATCGGCGACAGCATCACGTCGGGCGAAGGCGCGATCGGCGCACGGCAGGAGACGGACTGGATCCCGATGTGGTTCAGCGCGGTGTACAACTACACCGCCATGACGGCGGACGCGCTTGACGCGGAATACCGGGTGCTCGCGCAGAGCGGCTGGGGGGTGCTGACGGGTTGGGACAACAACCCGCGCTCGAACATGCCCGATTATTACGAGCAGGTGTGCGGCGTGCTGACCGGCGAGACGAACGCGGCGCTCGGCGCCTTCGAGCGGAACGACTTCGCGGCCTGGCAGCCGGATATCGTCGTTGTCAATCTCGGCACGAACGACGGCGGCGCCTTCCATTCGCCGGAATGGATCGACGAGGCGACCGGCGAGCGGCGCAAACAGCGGCTGAACGACGACGGCACGTTCAATGCGGAAGACCTCGCGGCGTTCGAGCGCGCGGCCGAGCGGTTCCTCGTGAAGCTGCGGGCGTGCAACCCGAAGGCGCACATCGTCTGGGCGTACGGCATGCTCGGCACGCCGATGATGCCGGCGATCCGCCGCGCCGTCGACGCGCACGCGCAACGCGCCGGCGACCGCGAAGTGTCGGTGTTCGAACTGCCGGACATGACGGACGAGACGGTCGGCGCGCGGAGCCATCCCGGCCCGGCGGCGCACGAGGCGGCGGCAAGGGCGCTCGTGCCGTATCTGCGCGGTCTGCTGGACAGGCGGACGCGGCGCTGACGGGCGGCCGGCTCTCGCCGGGAGCGCCGGTCAGCCGGACGGCGGCCGGCCTGAAGGAGCCGGAATAACCGCGGGCCGGCCGGGCCATGATGAGGAGACCGACACTCCGTCATGGCAGGTGCAAACGATGAGCGTCATGTTGCATCCGGTGCTGTCCGCCGCGTACGCGGCGCTGTTCGTCCATGGAATCGCCGCATGGCGCCGCGGCGCTCCCGCGGGCCTCAGTCTCATGCTGCTCGCGGTCACCGCCGCGCTGCTGTGGGACAATCTCGCGCTCACCGCCGGCGCGTGGCTGCCGGCAAGCAAGGGGTTCGAGCGGGCGCATCTCGCCCGATTCTGGCTGCACGCCTGCGTCACACCCCTGCTCGTGCCCGTCTCCTTCACGCTCGTCCGGCGGACCGGCGCGGCATGGACGCGCAGACCGGCGGCTGCCGTCGCCGTATTGTTCATCACCATCGGATTGATCGCTCTTGAGCTTGTGTTTTCGGTGGCGCGCCTCAGCCTGACGCCCGTCCGCGAGGACGGCATCCTGACCTACGAGCCGATCGGGCGCGAGGCGTGGGCGGGGGGCGTGATGATCGCCGCCGTCATGGTCTCGCTGCTCGCCGCCGGATGGATCGTCTTCCGGCGCGGCGGTCCGGCGGCGCCGCTCGCGGGGGCGCTGCTCATGTTGGCCGGCGCGGCCGTGACGCCGCTGATCGGCATGCCGTCGCTGCACAACCTGTTCGAGTTTGTCCTCGCGGCGTGCCTGTGGGCGGGCGCGGCCCGGCTCACAACACACGCACATCGCGGTTCGCAAATCATGGGGGGCTGAATGGCATGAATATTCTCGTGACGCTCAACGCCAACTATCTGGGACCGCTGACGACGATGCTGACTTCGCTTTTCCTGAACAATCCGGACGAACGGTTCACCATCTGGCTCATGCATTCGAGCATTGGCGACGACCAGCTCGAGCGGCTCGGCGGCTATGTCGCGCGGCACGGCAGCAGGCTCGAGGTCATCCGCGTGGACGAAGGGGCGTTCGCGGACGCGCCGGTGCTCATGCACTACACGAAGGAAATGTACTACCGGCTGCTCGCGCACCGCTTCCTGCCCCCCGGGCTCGACCGCATCCTGTATCTCGATCCGGACATCCTCGTGCTCAATCCCGTGCGGCCGCTCTACGAGACGGATCTGGACGGCTATCTGTATGCCGCGTGCTACCACGACAAGTTTTCCGTGAAGGAGATCAACCGGATCCGGCTCATGCCCTACGACATCGATTATTATTACAACTCGGGCGTGCTCGTGATGAATCTGGCGCTGCAGCGGGAGCTGATCCGCGAGGAGGCCATCTACCAGTTCGTCGAGAAGAACCGCTCGCGGCTCGTCATGCCCGACCAGGACATCCTGAACGCCCTTTACTCGAAGAAAATCAAACCGCTGGACGAGACGCTGTACAACTACGACGCCCGCTTCTTCCTGTACTACAAGTTCAAGACGAACGGGCTGTGCGACATGGACTACGTCATCAACCGCACCGTCATCCTCCATTTCTGCGGCAAGAAGAAGCCGTGGAACCGTACATACAGCGGGAAATTCCACGCGCTCTACAAGCATTACGAGCGGCTGACGCAGCGCGCCATGCAGGCCGCCGCGCCCGCGCCGGCATCCGCGCCGGCACCCGCGCCGGCATCCGCGCCTGCGTCCGGGCCGGCGGCCGCGGCGGCGGACGCGCGGCTCTCCACCGCCCCGGACTAGGCACCCGCGCATGGGCGGCCGCATAGGATGGGGAAAAACCCATCCGACGGGAGGGCCTTGCCATGCCGATATCACCGGGCACCCATGCGGTGTACACCGTCCGGCCGGGGGACACGCCGTATTCGATCGCGAATGGATTCGGCTCGTCGCTCGCCGATCTCGAGCGGTCGAACGCGCTGTATCCGCCGGTCACGGACCCCGGTCTCATCTATCCGGGCCAGAAACTGCTCGTCCGCGTGCCGGGCACCTCGCAGGAGAGCGTCGTCCTGCACCAGGTGACGGAAGGGGATACGCTCTACCGGCTGGCCGAGCGCTATTCCGCCGGCGTCGACATGCTGGCGGCGCTGAACCGGCTCGGTCAGCCGGACATCCTGCGGGTCGCCCAACTGCTCTACATTCCCGCCTTCGTGTACGAGGCGGAATCAGGCGACACGCTCTGGCGGATCAGCCGCCGGTTCGGAGCCTCCCTGGGCGAGCTGTCGCGCGCGAACGCGGGACGACCCGGCTTCTCGCCGGACGTGCTCTACCCCGGCTACAAGCTCGTGATCCCGCTGCCGTCGTCGACGAACATCGTCGTCTTCCGGCCGCTGCCCGGTTCGCGCGTCGCCGCGGGCACGCCGCTCGCCGGCAGCGCCCGCGCGTTCGAGGCGAACGTGCTGTACCGGGTGCGGGACGACGCGGGCCGGATCGTCGCGCGCGAGCGGGCGGTCACGGCGGCGGAGGGAGCGCCGGCGTTCGGCGCCTTCAGCGCGCCGCTTGTCTTCGACGCGGCTCCGGGGACGCCGGCGGGCGCGATCCAGGTGTACACGCGCAGCGCGATGGACGGCAGCATCCGGGATCTCGTCGAGGTTCCCGTACTTTTCTGACCCCTTCGCAAGTTGAAACGCCAAACCGTGCATACTACGGGATGGCGTTTTCTTTTTTGTCACACGGCGTTCATGGAATCTCCACAACTCCTGGCCCTTAATGGTCATGCAGCGGCGCGGCCGGCGGATTACGATGGGGGCAGAGAGTCCGGGGAGGCGGTGATCCGACATGCGGAAAGCGGCGGGACGGATTGCGGCGGCGCTCGCGCTGCTCGCGGTGCTGACGGCGTGTTCGCGCGAGAATTTGCAGCAGATCGGCCTGATCGGCATCGAGGGAACGCTCGAGGTCGAGCCGGCGGCAGTCCGGGCCGGCGAAGAGGTGAAGATGAAGGCGGTGTTCACCGGCGTCAAGCTGGACGAGAACGCGAACGTCCAATTCGTCGTCATCAAGGACGGGAACCCGACCACGCTGAAGCATCGCTTCGAAGGCGACAACACGTTTGCCGCCGAATACCGGTTCGGGGAGTCCGGAACGTACGATGTCGATCTCCATCTGTATTACGAAGACGTCCACATCTACAAGAAGAAACAGGTGAACGTGGAATGAGGCGGACGGCGATGGCGCTGGCGGTGTTGCTCGGCGGCTTCGTCGGCCTGGCGCCGCCGGCCGCCGCGGCGGAAGGGGCCGCGCCGCAGCCGCTGCAGCCGCTCGTCGACGCGGCGCCGGAAGGGTCCGTGCTGCGCCTTCC
>Ga0207866_1002165_pt1 | contig 15136 bp, 11 predicted proteins | sample HigsolmetaAR203D_FD_184835 | JGI IMG/M metagenome (GOLD analysis project Ga0207866, IMG submission 184835) | Ionic liquid and high solid enriched microbial communities from the Joint BioEnergy Institute, USA - AR20-3-D (SPAdes) (version 2) ...
CAAGCTGAAGGTAAGCGGTGGTGGATCCATTTTTGTTTTTTCGAGAAACGCGTCGTATATACATGCCTATATAATACCATATATCATCAATAAATACAAGAAAACATCAACAAAACGTGTGCCTATGAAACTTTGCGTTTTTTTTCTATCTTCAGTCCCCAAAAACCTTGCTGTTATGCGATTCTTTATTTTTCATGTGCCTAAAATTGCCGATTTACTGTCGAACTCGGGTATTACCTACTAACAAATTCATTAATGAAACTTTTGTCTCATATATGATACAATAGTATTAATTTAGACCGGGTGCGATATGACAAGGCGCTGCTTCCACTGGCTTCCATTTACCTGCCCGGAAAAAGGTGAATCCGATGAGAATCATTTTGTTGTCGGGCGGTTCCGGCAAAAGGCTGTGGCCGCTGTCCAGCCAGTCCAGATACAAGCAGTTCCTGAAACTCCTCCCCTCTCCGGAGCCGGGCGGAGAACCGATCTCCATGGTGCAGAGAGTTTGGCGGCAGCTGTCGGCGGAGGGACTGCGGCACGCGGCCATCGTCGCCACGGGACGCGGTTCGGCGGACATCCTCGCGAGCCAGCTCGGCGAACATGTTCCGCTCATGGTGGAACCGGACAATCGCGACACCTTTCCCGCCATCGCTTTGGCCGCCACCTACCTGTTGTCGGAAGCGCAAGCCTCTCCCGAAGAGGCGGTCATCGTTTTTCCGGTCGATTCCTGCGTGGACAGCCGTTTTTTCACCCTTGCCTTTGAACTGGAACGGACGCTGGTGACATCCGGGGCGGACATTGTGCTGCTCGGAGCGCGGCCGACGTACCCTTCCGAAAAATACGGGTATATCCTGCCCGAACCGGATGGAGCCGACCGGAATCCTTCATCCTTTCTCAAGGTGCGGCGGTTCATCGAAAAGCCGCCCGAGGACGAGGCCGAAAAATGCATCGCCGCCGGAGCCCTGTGGAACTGCGGCGTGTTTGCCTTCCGGCTCGAGCGCATGACCGGCTGGCTGAAGGAGCGGGGGCTGCCCGGCGATTACAGGGATCTCAAGGTGATGTACCAACGGCTTCCTTCGATCAGTTTTGACCGCGAAATTGTCGAGCGATGCGGTTCCATCGCGGTCATCCCGTACGAGGGCGAATGGAAGGACATCGGCACCTGGGACCAGCTGACGGAGGTGATGCCGGTTTCGAAATTCGGACCGGGCGTCATTCAGGAATCGACCGGCACCCATCTGATCAACGAACTGGACATTCCGATTGTCGTGCTCGGGCTCGACAACGCCATTGTCGCCGCTTGCCACGCCGGCATCCTGGTCGCGGACAAAAGCCTCACCCCGAAGCTGAAGGAATACATCCCCGTCCAGACCCGGCCGATGTATGAGGAACGGCGATGGGGATGGTACAAGGTGCTGGACTGCCAGAAACATGAGGACGGAACCGAGGTGCTGACCAAAAAAATCCGGATCTACGCCGGCCGGAACATCAGCTACCAGCTGCATCACAAACGGAGCGAAACATGGACCATCCTCCGGGGTAGCGGTGAATTTGTCCTGGACGGGCACAGGAGCATCGTCGGGCGGGGAGATGTTCTTCAAATCCCGGCCAGGGCGAGGCACGGAATCCGGGCGATCACCGACCTGGAGCTGATCGAAATCCAGTCGGGATCCGAGCTGAGCGAGGATGATATCATCCGCATCGCGATGAAATGGGAAGACATTTCCGACGGCGGAATCCCCCAGGAGAAAAAGGCCGAAGAGCTGTAGAGGAGCTGTAAAGCGTGAGAATTCGCAAATCCCTGATCGGATACGATCCCGCATCCGTGAGCCGGGAACTCCGCCTTCTCGACTTTCAGGCGGAATTCCTGGAACAGCTCATACAAAAGGAGCACCAGAAAGGCAGCCGGCAAATTCGGGAGCTCGAAGCCCGGCTGATGGAACTGAAAGCCGCAATCAAAGGTCGTGCTTGAGCCATGGGTGCAAGACGAAGGAGAAAATACGCCCTGTTCGGCTGGAACATCCGGGCGTGCCATGCGAGGCTCGCGCGCAAGAGGGAGCGCATCGCCGAGCTGCATGCTGCTCTGGAGGCGGTGCGCCAGGATTACGCGCGGAAAATCGATGTGTTGAATGCGGAAATCGAGCTGTTGACCCGCCAAATTGCGGAGGATTCCGCCAGAAAAGAGCTGACGGCTTCCTCCGTCTTTTTTGCCGCGGAGTCGCATGCTGCCGAAGCGGCCGCCGCCCGGGCTGCCGCCCTCGAAGCGCCCGGCGCGGAAAAGCCGCACGCGGACCTGCCGCCGGCTGCCCAAAATCCCGCCGCCGAACCGCCGGCCGCCGGCGCCGGAGCCGGACCAACCGACGGAACGAGACGAAGGCTTGGCGATCTTTTGCTCGAAATGAAGCTCGTCACCCCCGACCAGCTGCAGCTGGCGATGGAATACCAGGCCAAGTTCGGCGGCAGACTCGGTGATCTCCTCGTGGAATGGGGATTCATCACCGAACAGCAGCTCAAGGAATGCGTTGCCCGGCAGGCGCCCAAGGGAAGGCTCGGCGACCTGCTTGTGCAGGAAAAGCTGATTACCGAAGAACAGCTGCAGCAGGCCTTGAGCTTCCAGCGCAAAAGCGGGGGCCTCCTGGGCGACATCCTGCTCGCCCTCCGGATGGTCGAGCCCGACGATCTGTACCGCATCATCGCCTCCCAGAACAACATCGGCCGCATCGGCCGGGAAATCAGCTTCGACTCCGATATGAAGCTGCCCGAGCAGCTGGCGCGGGAACTGGAAGCCGTCGTCGTCCACAGGTACTCGAACCGCTACCTCGTCGCCGTCGGATCCCCGCTTGGCCCCGAACAGGAAGCGAAAATCGCGGAACTGCTCGGCATGCCGATCGAACAGGTGCTGGCGACGAAGGAAGAGCTGGAGCAGTTCTGGGCGAAACAGTACAACGAGGAAATGATGTACGAAAGCGTCCGGAGATTGGCGGAAAGGCAGCCGGAAAATTCGGCCAGAACGACGATCACGCGGAGGCAGTACCGGACGATCACCGTTCTGGGACTGCTGTTCGCTTTTGGGCTCGTCCGGGACCATTTCACGACGCTGATGGTTCTCAACATCAGCATCCAGATCTTTTATTTCCTGATGACTGTCTTCAAGTTTTTCATCATCATGTTCGGTTCCCAGCGCGGCTCCCAGTTTCGCTTCACCCCGGAGGAGATCGCCGCCATTGATGAGCGGGACCTGCCGGTCTACACGCTGCTCGTCCCCATGTACAAGGAGTCCAACGTCATCCCGAGGCTGATTGAAAATATCGAAAGTCTGGACTATCCGAAATCCAAGCTGGACGTGCGCCTGCTCATCGAGCAGGATGACGTGGAAGCCATTGAGCTGTTGCGCTCGATGAAGCTGCCCGGCTACTACACCGTCCTTGTTGTGCCGGACAGCCTGCCGAAGACGAAGCCGAAGGCGTGCAACTACGGCCTCATCCGGGCGAAAGGCGAATACGTCGTCATCTACGACGCGGAAGACCGGCCGGATCCGGACCAGCTGAAAAAGGTGTACCTGACCTTCCGGGCGCTGCCGGAACAATATGTGTGCGTCCAGGCGAAGCTGAACTATTTCAACAGCGATCAGAACCTGCTGACCCGCTGGTTCACCCACGAATACAGCATGTGGTTCGAACTGCTGCTGCCCGGCATCATGAAGCTGGATGTGCCGATCCCGCTCGGAGGCACGTCAAACCATTTCAAGACCAGCGTGCTCAGGGCCGTCGACGCCTGGGATCCGTACAACGTGACCGAGGATGCGGACCTCGGGATCCGCCTGTACAAACACGGCTACAAAACCGCCATCGTCGACTCCCGCACCTGGGAGGAAGCCAACAGCAAGGTCGGCAACTGGATCCGCCAGCGCTCCCGCTGGATCAAGGGCTACATGCAAACATGGCTTGTGCACATGCGCCGGCCGTTCAAGTTTTACCGGGAGCTCGGCTGGAAGGGCTTCTGGGGATTCCAGGTCATGGTGCTGGCCACGCCCATGCTCCCTCTGCTGAACCCGTTTTACTGGGTGCTGCTCGTCCTCTGGTACGGCTGGCATATGGAGTTCATCCCGCCGCTGTTTCCCGGCGTCATCTATTATCTGGCGGCGTTCGAGTTTCTGATCGGCAACTTCCTGTTTGTGTACAGCCACGTGGCAGGCGTGTACTGGGTCATCCGCGATCTGGAACTGAAGAAGGATCCGCGGTTTTCCTACGGACTGGTGAAATACGCGCTGCTCACTCCGATCTACTGGGTGCTGATGAGCATCGCCGCCATGAAAGCCGCCTGGCAGCTCATGACCCGGCCGTTTTACTGGGAAAAGACGATCCACGGGCTGGACGCGGCCGCAAACGAAGCGGACGAATCCGGGGAAAGCGGGCTGACGGACCATCCGGCGGACTCGCGCGCCGGCACCTGAGGGCATGCAGGGATCCACGCCGCGCCTGGCTCCTGACGCCTGAGACCTGAACGCCATGCCGGTGCCGGAACAAAACATGCCAGCGCAGAATCGGGGGAGGACCATGGGAGTTTTCGGGAAAATGATGAAAACATTGCTCACCTCGCCGGCCTTTTACATCTTCCTGGTTTTTTTCGGCCTCGAGGTGGCGATCGGATCCTGGTACAGCCTCCATCACCATTTTTTGTTCGGGGATGCCATCAGCCGGGTGGTCAATTCGTATCTCGTCATGTACAGCAGGGACCCGCATCTCGCCGCCATCGGGATGATCTGGCCGCCGCTGCCAAGCCTTCTGAACATCCCGATCCTGCTCCTGAAGGACTGGTTTCCCGAGCTCGCGGCCTTCGGATTTTCCGGCATCCTGGTGACGGCCGCCTTTTCCGCCGCCACCGTTTCCATCGTTTACACAGAATTCCGGTTCCATCAGGCCTCTCCCTTGACGAGCCTGGTGTTCGCCGCGCTCATCGGCCTGCATCCGATGGTTCTCCTGTACGGCGCCAACGGGATGAGCGAGATGGTGTTCGGCTGCTTTCTTGCGCTCGCCATTGCGCACTTCATCCGCTGGTCAAGGACCGGTGAAAGCAGGCCGCTCATCTTCCTCGCCTTTTCCCTGGCCTTCGCCTTTCTCGTCCGCTATGAGGCGGCGTTTGTGGCCATGGCGGTTTCATTCGCCATCATGATGCACGCAATCGTCCAGCACCGGGACATGCGATCGCCGGACCGGCTCATCTTTCGCATGGAAGGGACGCTCATCGTCGTGCTCGCTCCGTTCGCCTATACGGTGGCGGCCTGGATTTTGCTCAATTACAGCATCATGGGAGATCCGCTCTATTTTCTCAGATCCAATTACTCCAACGCCAGCCAGACGGGCAACACCGAAGTCGTCGACCCGTCCCTTTCCGGAGGGCTGGAATACTTGAGCGCGCTGCAGCTGGTCTGGATCAAGTCGCTTCCCTTTCTGCCTCCGGTGCTGCTTTTGCTCGCCTTCCGGCTGATCACCGGCAGGTGGAAACGGATGGACACCCTCTCGCTTCTCGCCCTCGTCGCCGCCGTCCCGTCGCTGCAATTTCTGATGCTTTTGACCGGCAGTTCCTTTGCATGGTTGCGCTTTTTCATGTATCCGCTCGTCATCGCCGCGGCCTGGATGCCGCATGAATACGGGCTGTACCGGAACAGCCGCCTGAAGGCGCTGTTTCTGTCCGTGCTGGCGGCAGGATTTCTCGCGTCCGCGGCGCTCACCTGGAACATCATGCAAAACCCCGATCTGGCGCCGGATGAGTACACGGCCCTTCATTTCGAGGGGAGCTCGGTGCACGAGCGGACCTTGTCGGCGATCGAAGCCGCCCGCGCCGTGGACCGGCTCATCGAGGAAGATCCGGACGCCCTCGTCCTGACCGATTCGTTCAGTTCCTATGAAATCATCGTCAAAAGCCGCTATCCCGGGCAGTTTGTCAACTCGACGGACCGCGACTACAGGTTTAAGCTCGAGGCTCCGTGGGAAGGCGTCCGCTACATCCTTGTGCCGAAACCGCAGGGACAGGCGGCTCTGGACAGCATTTCGACAACGTATCCGGGGCTGTTTGAGGAAGGGTATGAATGGACCCGCCATGTGGTCAGCATCGGGGATTTGTGGAAAATCTACGAGGTGATGGGGCCGCCGGCATCCCCCTTGCCCGGAGAGCCCGGAGAGGGCGCCGGGGATGGCGGCGGCGGCGACTAGCGGGGCTTAGGGCTGTTCAAAATTTCATGTTCTTGAACAGCGATTCCGGGATGAGCCGGACGATCCACATGATGTATTTCCAGAAAAACGGAGTGTACACCACATTGCTGCGGCGCCGGACGGCCCTGTATATGTCCCGGGCAACCCGCTCGGGCGAAGCCATGATGCGCCGCGCCAGCCCCTCCATCCCGCTGGTCATGTCCGTGTCCACGAGGCCGGGCTTGACCGTCAGCACGTGGACGCCGCGGGGCGCGAGGCGGTTGCGCAGGCCCTGCAGGTAGACGGCGAGCCCCCCCTTGGCGGCGCCATAGGCGTAGTTGCTCTGCCGGCCGCGGTCGCCCGCGACGGAACCGACCACGGCGATCCAGCCCCGCATTCTTTCTTCAAAATGGTTGGCGAAGGGAACGAGCAGTTCGACGACGGACAGGAAGTTCACCTCCATGCACTCGCGGGCGGCGGAGGCATCCCGGTTCACTTCCGCCGGGTCCGGAAGCGCCCCGTGAAAAATGATCAGGCCGTCCGGATCGAACCGTTCGACGATCTGCTCGTACAGGCGGGTCCCGGCTTCCGGGAGCAGCGCGTCGTAGGAGATGATTTCCGTCCGCACCCCGAACCGGATGCCGAGATCCGCGCCAAGGCGGGACAGCTTTTCCATATTCCGCCCGGCCAGCACCAGATCATATCCGGCCTGGGCGAATTCCCGCGCGGTGGCGGATCCGATGCCGGACGTGGCGCCCACCATGACGATCGTGGCCATTGCATGTTCCTCCGTAACTGTAAGGATTTTCTTTCTTCTCATTCATTGGCCGTTCTTTTGCCGTCAGCTTGCTATGTTTCCGTCAGCTCAAGCCTGCGCGACATCGAGGAAGAAAACCGCTGGTTCGGGTCCAGCCCGCGAAGGATCGAACGAAACCGGTCATGGGAAGGATACATCTCGCGAAAATGTTCGGCGGAAAGAATGGCGTCCTTCCCGAGATAAATGCGGCCGCCGCGGGAAAGGACGAACTCGTCCAGCTTCCGCAGCATCGGGAGAAGCCCCTCGTCGTGAAGCGGCAGGTCGAGCGCCAGCGTGTAGCCCCGCATCGGAAAGGAGAGCAACCCGTCGTTGGCCTCGCCCATGCGCTTCAGCACCGCCAGGAACGACGAGCGGCGCGAGGAGCTGAACGATTCCAGAAGTCCGACGATGCCGTCGAAGGCGCGCGCATCCGGCAGCACCGCCTGGTACTGGACAAAGCCCCTCGGGCCGTATGCCCGGTTCCAGTGCAGAACGGCGTCCAGCGGGTAGAAAAACCGGTCGTAATCGACGATTTCCTCCTTTTTGCGGGCATGCATCAGGTAGTACGCCTCGTTGAACAACCGGATCGACCACGGATTCAGCACCTGGCCGGGCAGTTCGAAGGGCACCCGCCATTGGCGCCTCGGGCGGACGGCGTACGGATCTTTCGCGCCGGTTCCGTACGCCTCCAGTTCTTCCCGGGAGGCGTGGTTGCCGCGCATCAGAATCGAGCGGCCGAGGGAACGTCCCCGCGCCAGGCAGTCGATCCAGGCCACGGAATACTGATACCGGTCGTCATCCTCCTGGAACAGGCGAAAGGCCTCCTCCACATGGTTGGCCGTTTCGTACCGCACGCGCACATAGGCGGACTCCACCCGCATGAGCTTCAGTTCGACGGACAAAATGATGCCGGTCAGACCGATGCCGCCGATCGTTGCCCGGAAAACGTCCGGGTTTTCCGTCCGGGAGCAGCGCAGGACGGAGCCGTCGGCCGCGAGCAGCCGGAACGATTCGACATGCCCGGAAAAGCAGCCGTCGCGATGATGGTTTTTGCCGTGCACATCGTTGGCGACGGCTCCCCCGACGGTGATGTATTTCGTTCCCGGCGTCACCGGGAGGAAAAAACCGCGCGGCAAAAAGACTCGGATGATCTCCTCCAGCGTAACACCCGCCTCGCATTCGAGCAAGCCGGTATGTTCCTCGAACCGCAGCATTCGGTTCATCCTGCCGGTCATGACCACCGACCGCCGCAGGTTGAGCGGAGCGTCGCCGTAGCTTCTGCCCATGCCGAAGGCAATCATGGGGGGGGCGCCCGCGTCCGCCAGCAGTTCCCTGATCTCTGCTGCCGTTTCGGGGCGGTGGACGCGGCACACCTGCCTCGGGTACCGCCCCCAGCCCGACAGTTCCTTTTCAAATCCCGTCATTGCAGGTCACCTCTGTCCGGTTCTTGCGTGGCGCTCAATGCACATAGGTCAGGATGCCAACCGTCATCGCCGCGTAGAAGATCACCGTCACAAGAAGCGGCCTGTCTTCCAGCAGCACGATCTCCGGCCGGCCGCCCTTGCCCGCCATGTGGATGAGATACAGGTAGCGGAAGATGCCGTAAATGACCAGCGGGATCGTCCACATCAGGTGGATCGTGCTGCCCGACGTAAACGTGTAAAGAGCGTAGCACATGATCGTGCATGTTGTCACGATGCTGTTCAGCTGGTCCAACAGCGGCGCCGAATAAAAATCGAGCACCCTGCGGTGCTGGCTTTTTTCTTCCTGGAGCAAAAGCAGCTCATGCCTTCTTTTGCTGATCGCCAGAAACAGCGCCAGCAGCATGGAACAGAGCAGAAACCAGGGTGTGAACGGGACGCCCGCGGCCACTCCCCCGGCGATGGCGCGAATGACGAAACCCGCGGCAATAATCATGATATCGATGATGACGACATGCTTCAATTTCAGGGAATAGGCGATGTTGAGCAGCACATAAAGAAGCATCAACAGGAAAAACATGTTCCCGATGCCCGAGGAAAGGGCCAGCGCGGCGGCGAGCATGACCACGGCGGCCGCCAGGCTCCGGTGCGGGTTGAGCAGGCCGGAGGCCAGGGGTCGATGGCGCTTCTCGGGATGTTCCCGGTCGGCCTCCCGGTCCATGTAATCATTGAAAATGTAAATGCAGCCCGAGACGAGGCAAAACAGCAAAAAAGCATAGCATACCTGCGCCAGCTCAGGCGGACCGATCCGGTTGATCGCAAACAGCGGCGCGGCAAACACGAGCGCATTCTTGGTCCATTGTTTTGGCCGCATGAGCCGGATCAGGCCCGCCAGGCGCACCTTCGGACCGGAACCTCCGGCTGGCGGCTGGCTGGAAAGCATTCCGGTTGGCAATCTGGCAACTTCCTCTCCCAAGGGCTTTGGTCGCAATTTATGGATAATTCTAATCTATAAGAACTAGTATTTTATGACTATATTATATGAGAGATCGGGACAAAAAGGAATTCCAATTCATTCTGCCGGGAGGAAATTCCGGAAGGAAATTGCCACGGTTTCATCGAAAGTCAGGAGCAGATCGAGATCAACAAACGGTTCGGTGGTGGTGATACATGGTCCGTTTTCCCGAGTCCGCGCGGATGGTCATGCGGAGGCTGCTCGGGCGTGACGTGCAATTGTCGGGAGTTTCTCCCGTCTCCGGCGGGAGCATCAACGAGACGTACCGGCTGGACACATCGGAGGGGCCGTTTTTTCTGAAACGAAAGCGCCGGGCTCCGGCCGGTTTTTTTGCCTGCGAGGCCCGCGGGCTGGGGCAGCTCCGGCAGGCCGGGGCGAAGGTGCCCGCCGTGATCGGCTGGATCGATGCGGGTTCCCCAGACGCGGAAGAGCTCGCCGCGGCGGGAGATGACAGCGCGTTTCTGTTGATGGAATGGCTGGAAAAAGCGCCGTGGTCCTCCCGGACGATGGAGGATCTGGGAAGAGGTCTCGCCGCGGTGCACCGCTCGGCGACCGTTCAGCGGCAAGGTGAGGATCATGCCCGGGATCATGCTCGGCAAAAAGAGGAAGCCGGCTACGGCCTCCATGGCGACAATTTCATCGGCGAACTGGCGCAGCCGAACCGGTTCATGGACGATTGGGCGGAGTTTTACGGCCAATTCCGCCTGAAGCCGCAATGGGAACTGGGGCTGCGAAACGGCACGATCGCCCCCGGTTCCGATCGTGCCCGGCGGCTGGAATACGTGATCCGGCATGTGGACCGTTGGATTCCCCGAAGACCCGGGGTTTCCGTCCTGCACGGCGACCTTTGGGCGGGCAACGCCATGGCCGCGCGCGGCGCCGGGGATGCGGATCCCGCCCCTTACCTGCTGGACCCGTCCGCCTACTTCGGCCATCATGAGGTCGACCTCGCCTTTTCCGAGTATTTCGGCGGGTTTTCACCTTCCTTCTACTCGGCGTACCGGGAAGTGTTCCCATGGGACGAGTCTTACCGGGAAAGGAAGCCGCTGTATCAGCTGTACTACATTCTCGTGCATCTCAACCTGTTCGGCGAGGCCTATGGCGCCGATGCGGACGCGATTTTGCGGCGCTATGCCCCCTAGCACCCTGGTCCCGAGCCCCCGCTTCGGCCGCGCCTTTCCGCATGCAAAAACAAGCCCCTGCGCAATGGCGTGCACAGGGACTTGTCCTTTTTTCACTGGTTCAGCAAATATTTCTCCCCGGCAATGCCGGGCGAGGTCATCTGATACGGATCCAGGATGTCGTTTATCTCTTCCTCCGTGAGCAGTCCTTTTTCCAGAATGATGTCGCGGATCGGGATTCCCGTCTCCAGCGATTCCTTCACCAGCCGGGCCGCCACTTCGTAGCCGAGATGCGGGTTGAGCGCCGTCATGATGCCGAGACTGTTGTCCACGTACGATTTGCAGACGTCCCGGTTCGCCTTGAGATCGGCGATGAGCAGCCGGTTCAGCACATCGAATCCGTTTTTCATGATTTTGAGGGAATGGAGCAAATTATGGGATGCCACCGGCATCATGACGTTCAGCTCAAACTGTCCCGCCTCGCAGGCGAGACTGATCGTATGGTCGTTGCCGATGACCTGGAAGGCGATCTGGTTCATCACCTCGGCGATGACCGGGTTCACCTTCCCCGGCATGATCGACGATCCCGGCTGGCGCGGGGGCAACGACAGCTCGTTCAGGCCGGCGCGCGGCCCCGAGGCCATCAGCCGGATGTCGTTGCACATCTTGGACATGTTGACGGCGCACACCTTCAGGGCGGCGGACAGTTCCATATACGCGTCCGTATTCTGGGTCGCGTCGACCAGATTGCCCGCCCGCTCCACCGGCAGCCCGGTAATTTCCCGGAGCAGCCGCACCGTGCGCTCGATGTATTCCTCGGAAGCGTTCAGGCCGGTGCCGACCGCCGTCGCCCCGATGTTGACGGCGAGCAGGTCCCCGTTCGCCTGGGCGATCCGCTTCAGGTCCCGGCGCATGAAACCGGCGTAGGCCGCAAACTCCTGGCCGAGCCGGATCGGCACCGCGTCCTGCAGGTGCGTGCGCCCGACCTTGATGACATCATCAAACTCCTCCGCCTTTGTTTCCACCCCTTGGACCAGTTCCTCCAGCTTCGCAATCAGCTGCTGCGTCAGTCGGTAGGCGGCGATGCGGATGGCCGTCGGAATCGTGTCGTTGGTCGACTGGGACATGTTGACATGGTTGTTCGGGTTGACCTCCACATACCGCCCCTTCGGCAGACCGAGAATTTCCAGGGCGCGGTTGGCGATCACCTCGTTCATGTTCATGTTGAGGGATGTGCCGGCGCCTCCCTGGATCGAATCGACGATAAACTGGTCGCGCAGCGCTCCCTGCCGGATCTCCTCCGCAGCCTGCACGATCGCCTCTCCCGTGCGACGGTTCAGCCGTTTCAGCTCCATATTCGCCCGGGCGCAGGCGATCTTCACCTCCGCCAGGGCGGTGATCAGCTCCGGATGGACGCCGATGCCGCTGATCGGGAAGTTTTCCACGGCCCGCATGCTCTGGATGCCGTAGTAGGCCTCTTCAGGAATCATTTTTTCACCGAGAAAGTCTTTTTCCACGCGATATCCCATGAAGTTCCTCACCGCTCCCATGATGTTCTCAGGACCATTATACAGGACTGGCCATGGAAGAAAAGGGGGATCTTGTCATTTTTCATGTTCCTTTGCTTCGCCGGTGTCCAGAGGTTTCGCGCGGTACACAAAAAACGACAGGATCAGGGCGAGCAGGGCGGCGGCAAAGGAAATCCAGTAGACGAGCTCCACTCCGCCGACCATCGCCTGGCTGACCGCCAGCGGATCCTCCGGCAACCCCGACCTGCTCAGGATGCTCTGCTGCCTTGCGCTCATGATGCTGACGAACACCGACACGCCGATCGCCCCCGCCACCGGCTGCAGAGTGGTCATGATTGCCGTGCCGTGGGGATAGAGCCGCTTGGGCAGCTGGTTCAACCCGTTTGTTTCCGCCGGCATCATGATCGACGACACCGCCATCATCAACAGGATGTACCCCGCGACCACGTACCATACCGGCGTATCGATATCGAGCCTCGTCATCCCGAACATCGTGACGGTCAGGACGAACGTGGCGGGGATCATCAACACCTTCGGGCCGAACCGGTCAAACAGCCCGCCCATCACCGGCGACAGCAGTCCGCTCAGGATGCTGCCCGGCAGGAGCACCATGCCCGCCGTGGAAGGCTGCAGGTTCATCGGTCCCTGCATAAACATCGGCAAAATAATTTCCGACCCAAACATCCCCATGATGATGATCAGAAACATGATCACCGAATGAGTATACATCGGGTAGCGGAACACCCTCAGATCCATCAGCGGTTTGTCCAGCTTCAGCTGCCTGATGGCAAACATTAGCAGGCTGGCGCTGCCGACCGCGATCGGCATGTACGCATCGGGGTTCAGGAAGCCATTGGCCGCGCCGCCCGCGGTGCTGAACCCGTAAACGAGGCCGCCGAACCCGATGGATGAAAGAATCAGGGACAGCACATCGATGCGCGGTTTCGTCACTTCCGAGACGTTGATCAGGTATTTGCAGGCAAACGCGATGGAAAACAGCGCAAACGGCAGGACGGCGATGAACAGATAGCGCCAGCCCAGATACTGGACGATGAGGCCGGACAGGGTGGGACCGATCGCCGGAGCGAACATGAACACGAGTCCGACCATTCCCATCACCTTGCCGCGCCTTTCCGGAGGAATGATGAGCAAAAAGACATGAAAGATGATCGGAACGAGCAGTCCGGTGCCCACCGCCTGGATGAGTCTTCCGACCAGCAGCACCGGAAACGCGGGGGCCATGGCGCAGATGAGCGTGCCCAATGAAAAGATCCCCATCGTCCCCAGATACAGCTGGCGGGTGGTGAACCACTGCATGAGCACCGCAGACAGGGGCGTGACGATGCCCATCACGAGCATGAAGCCGGTGACCATCCACTGCACGGTGGTTTCGCGGATGCGGAATTGGTCCATCAGGGTGGTCAGGGCGATGTTCAGCAGCGTTTCATTCAAGATGGCGAAAAAGGCGCCGATGATCAGGGATATGATGATCGGCATGACCCTTGCGTTTGGGTCATCGGCGAGAAATTCGTAGGTTCGGGGTTCGTCCCCCGGTTCAGCCGTTTTTCCTTGTTCGGTCGTTTTTTCCGGTTCCATCGCCGGATTGTTTTTTGGTTCCTTGTGCCTTGACATTTTTTCTCTTTCTCCTTTTTTTGCAGCAAATAAAAAAACAAGCTATTTCCCATAGCTTGCGAGGCGGCAGACGAAAGTGACATCCGATGTTGTCCGTTTGGTCTCCCCACACATCACCCGAATCGTTGCCGATAGCGTCGCCAAAAGCGTCGCCCACGAACATCGTCTGCAACAAAAAAGGAGGAAGGCACCGCTCACCTTCCCCCTTCCATAATCAAATTGAATGAAAAGCGGCAGACCGATCCCGTTGACCCCGCAAGCCAGCGGAGTTGTACGCTATTCAGTTTTCGGCGTTTTCGGCCTCAACAGCGCCACGGGATTTGAAGAAAAACATGGTCTGCACCCTCCAAACATCAAAATATTGCTCATCATACCATAAGTTGCGATGAACTGCAATGGGTGATCAGTTCCCGGAACAAGCGCAAATGGCGATCATCCGCTTTGTAGATGTACTCCGGGTGCCACTGGACGGCAAGGACGAACTTCCGGTCCGGCATGTGGACCGCCTCAATGAGACCGTCTTCCGATGAGGCCAGGGGCGCAAGCCTTTCCGCCAGCCGTTTGATTCCCTGATGATGAAAGCTGTTGACCATCATATGCTCCTCGCCCAGGATGCGGTGAAGCGGGCTATCCTTCACGATCGTGATCCGGTGGACGGGACGGTCATAGGGCGGCCGCTGCCGGTGTTCGATGGTGGCGGTGGACGGCCGCTGCGTGTTGAGATCCTGATACAGAGTCCCTCCCAGCGCGGCATTGATCAGCTGGATGCCGCGGCAGATGCCAAGGACGGGTTTGTCCAGATCGATCACCCGCTCGAGCAGCGTCCGTTCCAGCACATCCCGCTCCTCGCAGATTTCCCCGCAGCACGGTTCCTTCTTTTCGCCGTACATTTCCGGATTGACATCCTGCCCGCCGGTGAACAGAAAGCCGTCAAACACGCGCGCCATGGAACGGATCGCGTCCTGGTCAACGGTAAGCGGCAGCATGACCGGGATGCCTCCGGCCGCCTCCACAGCCTTCATATATCCCGGCAGCATCCAGTAGCTGTCCTTTTCCGAATCATAAAGTGGAAGAACGCCAATGTAAGGTTTTTTCATCGAATGGTCTCCTTCGCGAGCCGATGATTGGCAATTTGGTTGGAAATTAAAGAGGATTTACTACAAATTATACACCGCACGCGAAGGGTGTGTAAACTAATCTTACATGATAGTTGTTCGTCTTGCGTTTCGCCTGGGCTGTGAGAGTAGAAATTTGCTTCTCTCAACACGCCAACAGCCACCAATCTCCGCCCGAGAGAAGCATTTTGGACCTCTGTCAAGAAAGTGGACACTCAAAAATGGATTAAGTGGCAAACTGCATCGCAAATCGAGCCGGCGTCAGGTACCCAATGGAACCATGGATTCGTTTTCGGTTGTAGAAAAACTCAATGTA
>Ga0207866_1002171_pt1 | contig 15122 bp, 13 predicted proteins | sample HigsolmetaAR203D_FD_184835 | JGI IMG/M metagenome (GOLD analysis project Ga0207866, IMG submission 184835) | Ionic liquid and high solid enriched microbial communities from the Joint BioEnergy Institute, USA - AR20-3-D (SPAdes) (version 2) ...
TTACGCATCCAAAGAATTGTACAGCAAGCTGAAATTGTCCGCGCATCCAACGGTCCGGCTCGCGCTCGGAAAAAAGAAAATCCGGACGCCGGTGAAACGGATCAACCGGGCGGGGATGCACCTGTATGTTCCGCTGACGATCCGCGCGCTGATGCGCATTCCGCGCATGGGCGAAAGTTTCGTCATGTCGCGGGAAGGGGAAGTCAAACTCGGCCCCCTGATCGGCATCATGACCTCTTCCGCTACCCGCAGCGCGAACCGTCCGTTCGGCAGCCGCACGCCGTTGATCCGCACGTTTTTGAAGGCGGGCTCCAAAAAGGCGTTTTGTTTCGCGTTTCACCCGAGCGACATTGATTGGAACAACGAGACCGTTCTCGCCTATTTTCTCGACGCGAACGGAAAGTGGCAGAAAAAGACCGTCCCCCTGCCCGATGTGATTTACAACCGGCTGCCGAGCCGGAAAGCGGAAAAATCGTACGCGATCATCGGCCTCAAAGAGCGGTTCGTGCGCCGGAACATTCCCGTGTTCAACTGGAGCTTTTTTGACAAATGGGACGTGTACCAACTGCTGCAAAACGACGCGGAGGCGTCCGCGCACGTGCCGGAGTCGTACATCGATCCGTCTCCCGAACAAATCCGCAATTTGCTGGAAAAGCATCATTTCATTTATTTGAAACCGACGGCGGGCAGTCTCGGCATCGGCATTTACCGGTTGACGTACCACAAGTCGAAAGGCTATTTCATTCGTTTCCGTCGCGGCGGCCGCAACGTGCTCCTGCGGTTTAAGAAATTTTCCTCCCTGCTCAAAATGCTCGGCCATTCCCGCGGCAGGATGAAAAACTACGTCGCGCAGCAGGGCATCCGTCTGATCGAGTTGAACGGCAGCCCGATCGACTTTCGCTTCCATATGAACAAAAACGGCAACAACGTCTGGGTGGTCGGCGGCATCGGCGCCAAGCGGGCGGGGAAAGGCAGCGTGACGACCCACGTGCGAACCGGCGGGCAGGTGATGGCTCCGGAGCAGGCACTGTCGAAAATTTATGACCCGGACAAAGCGCGCGCGCTGTTGCAGGACGCCAAGGAAACCGCCATCAAGCTCGCGCGCGCCATCGAGCGCAACTATCCTTACCGCATCGGCGAGCTCGGGTTCGATATCGGCATCGACAAAGACGGAAAAATCTGGATGTTCGAAGCCAACGCCAAACCCGGGAGGTCGATTTTCAAACACCCGTCATTAAAAGCCCAGGGAAGGGAGACCTTGTCTCTCATTTTTGAACATTGCCTGTATCTGGCAAGGTTCCGTCGCGATAAGGGAGATGATTGACATGCCTGTCGTCGGCATCTTGACCATGCCGGATGAGTCCCAGCATTTCAGAGGAAACCGCGCCAACTTCATCGACATCATCCGCGAAGGCAAGCGCCGCGGTATCCCGGTGTACGTCGTGACCGCCAGAGATCTGAACCCGCGTCTGTCCCGGGTCGTCGCCTACGAATACCATTTTGACAAAGGCCAATGGAAAAAGACGTTCGCGCCCGTTCCCGACGTCGTCTACAACCGCATACCCGAACGGGAAGACGAGCGGCGGCCGGAGGTGAAACGGCTCATTGAGGAATGTTTGCGCAGCCGCCGCATCCGTTTGTACAATCCGTATTTTTTCAACAAATGGCAGCTGTTCGTATGGCTGTCCGCTTCCGATAAGACCCGGGGCTATATTCCGACCACGGTCAAATATTCTCCCACGGTCAAGCTGCTCGATCTCTTGAAGTCCCATTCGCTGTTGTACTTCAAGCCGGCGCGCGGCAAGGCCGGCAAAGGGATCATGCGCGTGGAACGGGTAACCCGGAACGGCAAGAAACCGAAGTACGTCTTGAGCGTCCAGGAAGAACGCAGCAGCCAGGAGTTCCAGTTCCCGTCGCTGCCGCTGCTCCGAAGATATTTGGATAGCGTCATCGGCAGAGAAGACTATATTGTCCAGCAGGGGGTGAAACTGTCCTCATTCAAGGGCCGTCCGTTCGACATGCGGGTGCTCGTGCAGAAAAACCGGCGCGGTGTCTGGCAGGTTTCGGGCATCGGCGCACGGATGGCAGGAGAAACGAGCATTACGACCCATGTGCCCCGCGGGGGCTCGATCGACAATCCCGCCAAGCTTTTGCGGGGCATTTACGGTCGCGCCCGCACGGTGCGGATCTTGAGGTCCGCAAAACGCATGGCGCTCACCATCGCCAAACAGATCGAGAAAAGCTGCGGGCACAATCTCGGGGAGATGTCCATGGATCTCGGCGTGGACCGCCGCGGGAAACTGTGGTTTTTTGAAGCGAACTCCAAACCGATGAAGTTTGACGAGCCGCACATCCGGAAGCGGTCCTTGAAGCGGATGTTTGATTACGTGCAGTATTTGTCGTCCGGAAAACAGCAGCTTCGGTCCATTCCGGAAATGATACACGATCTCTAGGCTAGGCGGACAATTCTGGGACCAAAGGAAGGTGTTTCTTTTCCATGAAAACCCCGCTGCTCGGCATCATGGCGCTGTATATGAACAACCGCAAGCAGCTGGAGGAACGGAAATTTTTCGCCAAATTGATTGCAGTCGGCCACAAAATGGGGATTTCCGCCTACGTGTTCACGCCGGAGGATGTGGATGGCAGGCAGCGGCAGATTCTGGCCCACTGCTACGATCTGAATCGCGGAACTTGGTACCGGAAGACGATGCCGTTTCCCGACGTCGTCTTCGACCGGTGCCGGTATCAGGCCACTCCCCGCTTCCAGCAATTGAGACGATTCCGGGCGAAATATCCGAATCTGCTGTACATGAACCGGCCGATGGCCAACAAATGGGCCGTGTACCGGGATTTGCGCGAACACGACTCCATCGCGCGGTATTTGCCGGAAACGGAATTGTTCCAGAGCGTGGAGCAGTTGAAAGAATTTCTGGACCGAAAAACGTCGGTGTATTTGAAACCGATCAACGGGACCGGAGGACGGGGCATTCTGCGTGTCGAAAAGCTCGGCCCTCACCAGTATCTCGTCCAGGGCAGAGACGCCAAGCGGCGCATCCTGAGCGCCAAGAAAGCGGGGCCGCTGCTCTTGAAGCAGATGCTTTCCGATCTCTGCAAGGAGAAAAAGTACCTCATTCAAGAAGGGATCGACACCCGCCTGTCCAACGGGCGCGTGCACGACTTTCGGGCGCTGGTGCAAAAAAACGGATCGGGGGAATGGCGCCTGACCGGCGTGGCCGCCCGCATCGGGCCGTCGGGCAGCGTCACGTCCAATCTGCACGGCGGGGGCCGGGCCGTACGCATGGACGCGCTGTTGCGGAGCCGGTTCGGCAAAGCGTCGACGGTGCAGGAAATTCAGGAAGATATGGAACAGCTGTGTTTGAAAGTGGCGAAGGAACTCAACCGCAAATACGGCGCGCTATGCGAGCTCGCCCTCGACATCGCCGTCGATCGCCGCGCCGGCGTGTGGCTCCTGGAAGTCAATCCGAAGCCCGCCCGCGAAGTGTTCGCCCGCATCGGCGACAAATTGACATATCTCAGGGCGATCCGCCGGCCGCTGGAGTATGCGCTGTGGCTGTACCGCCACAAACGCTCGTAGCCGCAAATCCTTTGCCGCAAGCCCACATAAATGGGGGCGTTTCGATACCGGCATCATTCGGTGAAGGCGCCGCCGAGATGGCACCGCCCATCAGCGCCATCCACTCGCCGTTTCCACCGCCGCCATGTGCATTCCACTTTTCGGGTGGCGACACCGCCAAACGGCACAACAGACCGCGGTTGCTATCGTCACCGTCTGCCCTCCGTCCGCTGTCCGCCTGATTCGCGTGGAGGCGGCCGGAATTACATAACGAGCAGTTCGTCAAATCTCGTGATGACCCGGTCCGCGCCGTCCAGTTCGCCGGCTTTTCCGAATTGGGCGTAGCTGCAGCCGATCACGGTCAACCCGTTTCGCTTGCCCGCCTCCACATCGGAAGAACGGTCGCCGACCATCCACGCCCGTTCAATCCGGTGACGTTCCAGACAAATGCGCACGAGATCCACTTTGGAAGCGGTGCCGTACTCCCCGGCGCTGTATATGCCTTCGAACAGCGAATCGAGTCCTTTGTGGTGGACGACGCCCTTCACGTAATGTTCCAGACCGTTGCTCGCCACAAACAGGCGGATGCCGCGACGATGCAGCTTGTCCAGTGTCTCCGCCACACCTTCGTACAATTCGCCTTCCCCGCGATGCAAACCCTCGAGCTGAAAATGAAGAAGCCAATAGTCCGCGCGCCGATGCGCTTCCAAAGAAGCTTCGGGCATGACGCGCCGCCAAATTTCGGGAAGCAATAGTCCCAGGCTGGAGAGGATGCGCTCTTCCGGCGGGGTATCCCCGTTGTACAATCCTTCTTCGCGCAGTTTGTCAAATGTGGCGTGATATGCCGGGATCAGCAGCGATTCCGTCCGAAACAGCGTGCCGTCGAGATCGAACAGCATCGCTTCCGGAACATCCAAACGATGGGCCATGGCTCTCTCCTTCTGATTTTTTTACATGAAACATATCATGCCGCCGCGATTCGGGCAAGTGTTAGGTGATATTTCGCTTCCCCGTTTTTGATGGAGTCCGACATCCGATCGGTTGCTCCCATTTTGCGATGGTATCCGATGGATGCCCCCATTCCCGGATTCGTCCGACCGTAGTCCGGTTTTCAGCCCCTTCACGATGGCCCCCAACGGATTTCCGAAATTTTTCCGATCACCATGCGGTCTTCGTCGCCCATTTTCGATCGCAAGCCACGGCCGCTCCCAAATCGCGTTTCCCACAAATCTTTTTCCGCATAGGATGAATGGACGATGTCGGCACCCTTACATTTCCCGCACGTCATTTTTCACCTTCACGACATCTTTCAACTTCATGACATGATTCACTTATGGAAAGGACGATTGGATATGGAAATTCCGATTTCGGGATTTGTCGTTCATTCGGGGGAAGACGGCAGACATACGCACCAACTGTACATCACGCATTGGAACCAGCGTCCCGTGCATACGCATGACTTCGCCGGCGCCACTTCTTACGATGTCGGACACCGTCATCACTATGCCGGAAGAACCGCTCCCGCTCCGAGCGGCATCGACCATACGCATCGTTTCGAAACGGTCACCACTTTTGACGACGGTCACCGGCACCTCATCAGAGGCGTGACGGGCCCTGCCATCCCTCTGCCCGGAGGAGGCCACATCCATTATTTTGAAGGAGTGACCACGGTCGACGGGCGTATCCCTCACGCGCATATGTATCGAGGGCAGACCGGCCCTGCGATATGATCATCGCTTGTCACGAGGGATTCGAAAAATGAAGAGCAGCCTCTCCTCTCGAGGCCGGCTGCTCTCCTCCTTCCCGGTATCGGATTCTACAAACGCTTGCCGCGGCCTGCGGCTTCGGATGATTTTTATTCAAACGGAACCCATACGGCGCCATTCCTGGAACTTTCCACGCATTTGTCGATAAACCGGACGCCGCGGACTCCATCCCGCACATCCGGAAATTCCAAATCTTCTTCGGACAGCGGCTGACCGCTTTTCTTCTTCCATAACGCATTGGCAAACGACAAATACACGTTGGCGAACGCCTCATAAAGCCCCTCGGGATGCCCTCCCGGTATCCGGTTGTAACGGGCGGCCGTCTCCGTCATCTTGTCGCGTCCTCTGGACAAGATTTGCTTGGGCTCATGCAAATACGAAACTTTTAAATAATTGGGGTTTTCCTGCTCCCATTCCAGCGAACCTTTGGACCCGTAAATTCGGATTTTCAACGCGTTGTCGTGCCCGATCGCGATCTGGGAGCACCAATAGATGCCGCTTGCGCCGTTGTCGTACTTCAGCATAATGGAAGCGTTTGTATCCAACTGTCTTCCTTCCCCGAACACATCCAGTTTGGCGCACAACGATCGGATCTTCAATCCGGTCATGTACGACACGGTGTTTTCAATATGGCAGCCGATGTCGCCGACGCTTGTCGACTTCCCTTGCTGGGCAGGATCCAAACGCCATCCGACCTTGGCTCCTTGATTTTCAATCAGCTCCGTCAACCACTCCTGCGGGTATTCCGCCATAATCATGCGAATTTCGCCCAACTCTCCGTTCCGGATCAGGTCCCGGGCGTGTTTCACCATCGGATACCCGGTATACGGATAGGTTACGCAAAACAACAAATCTTTTTGTTGGGCGAGACGCGCCAATTCCTCCGCTTCTTCCGGCTCGATGGTCAACGGTTTGTCGCAGACGACGTGAATGCCGTGATTCAAAAAGGTTTTGGCGATGGGGTAGTGCAAATGGTTCGGCGTGACGATGACGACAAAATCGATGCCGTCTTCCCTCGCCGCTTCTTTTTGCGCCATTTCCTCATAAGTGCGGTAACATCTTTCTTCATCCAAGCCCAGCATTTTGCCGGTTTGCAAGGTGTTTTCATAATCGCGGGAAAACGAACCCGCTTTGAGCGCGCATTTTCCGTCAAATGCCGCAGCTTTGCGGTGAACGTCCCCGATAAACGCTCCTTGCCCGCCGCCTACCATGCCATACGTTAATTTTTTCCCCGCTCCTTCCAGCTTTGCCGCATACACCATCTCCATCCCTCCCAAAATCTTCTTCCTATTATCACGTTATATCGCTATGGACCCGACGTCAACAGGAATCATGGCGCCGGACATGTCGGATGCGTCAACCCGCCGACGCCGCCCTTACCGGTCGCTCTTACAGCGCAGAGCATACCCGTAAAACGAACATCCCGCAGCTTCCCGGAACGCCGCGTCGTTTCGCTCTATTTGAAGGCCCCTTCCGTCAACCCGGCGATAATGTGCCGCTGCAAGAAGCCGTACAGGAGGATAATCGGCAGCATGGTGATAAAGAAGCCCGCGAAAGCCAAATTATAGTCGAACGAATATTCACTCTTAAAATTGTATATGAACAATGGGAGCGTCCAATAATCGGGATGACGGTTCAACACGACAAGCGGCAGCAGAAAATCGTTCCACACCCAAAGCGCGTTCAAAATGAGCAGCGTGACGATGATCGGCCGCATGAGCGGATAAATGATGCGCACAAACAATTGTCCGATCCCGCATCCGTCGATTTTGGCCGCTTCGTCCAATTCCAGCGGAATGTTCTTGAGAAACCCGACGCAAAGAAATACGCCCTCGGACAAAGCCAACGTAAGATGCATCAAAATAAGGCCGTGCTGATTCAGCAAATGCAAATTGAACAAATGCCGGAAAATCGGCAGCATGATCGTCTGAAACGGAACGAAAATGCTCGACAAGATCAGCGCGTACAACAAACGGTAATGCCGTTTGTGATAATTGCGCGAGATCGCGAAGGCGGCCATCGGAATGACGATCAACATCAGCAAGACGGACACGCAAGTAATATAGACGGAATTGGTCAAATACGTAAAAAATCGTTTTTCCCGAATGACCTCTTCAAAATTGCCCAAATACAGCCGCGAAGGCAAGCTGAAGAAATTTTGCGCCGATTCGGCCGGCGTTTTCAAAGCGACCGTGATCGTTACGTACATCGGCACCAAAATGAACAACATGCCGACGACCAATACCGCGTAGCGGAGGATCAGCGGAAGCGGGCGATAGCTCACAGTTGACCCGCCTCCTTTCGGGAAAGCAGACGAATTTGAATGAGCGAAATGATCAAAATCAGACCGAACACATAGATCGATTCGGCCGTCGCGTAACCGAATTTGTTTTCCTGCATTCCTTGTCGATAAATCAAATAGCCCATCGATTCCGTGGCCCGTCCGGGTCCGCCGTCCGTCAAAGCGACGATGTAATCAAACACCGTAAGTCCTCCTTTGATGGCCAAGACGGCATTGACCATCAAGACCGGAATGAGAAACGGCAGCGTTACGGAAAAAAAGCGCTGCATCGGCGAAGCCCCGTCGATGGTCGCCGCTTCCAGCAAATCTTTCGGCACGCTTGTCAGACCGGCGAGAAAGATGACCATCGGCACGGCGACCCCTTGCCACACATTGGTAAATACGATGCCGTAAATCGCCGTTTGCGCGTTCCCCAAAATGTTTTTGGACAACGCCTCGATGCCGAGTGCTTTGCCGATGCTCGGGACAACGGCATAGTAAATCTCGTTGAAAATGAGACCGACCGTAATCATGCTGAGCACCGCCGGAAAAAAATAAACGGAGCGGATCAGCGAGCGGAATGCGAAGTTGCCGTTCAACAGGAGCGCCAATACAAGCGCAATCGCAAGCCGCAACACGACGACGAGGACGGTGTAATACAGCGTGAAACCCGTCGCTTTCATAAAGCGGCTGTCTTGCAAAATTTTCACGTAATTGTCCAGTCCGACAAACTGGTACGTAAGAGAATAGCCGTTCCAGTTCGTCATGCTGTAATAGACCCCCATCCCCAACGGAATCACAAAAAAAATCAAAAACAATACGAGGGCGGGAGTGAAAAACAGAAAATATCCGAGCCCCGGTCTCATCGTTACCTCCTTGGCCGTGAAAGTTTGAAAAGCCCCCGTCAACGGACGGATCGGGGGCTTTTTTGAAACGCGTTGTTATTGGTTGTAGCGGTTGTAAAAAATCGTATCCAGATTTTGCAAGTAGCTGTCGATATCCCCGACCGCAAACATTTCCTGCGTCGCTTTTCCGACTTCTTCCGCCACCCCGGGAGGCCATACGGACATGATCGTCGGATACACTTTGCCGGCGTCGATCAGTTCGCTCAATTTCGCCATCTCGGGAACGTTGTTTTGCACCCCTTGGACGGCGGCCGGATATTTACCGGCATCGACATACACTTGCACGTTTTCGGGAGCAGCCATGAATTCGACGAACGTTCTGGCGGCTTCTTCGTTTTTTCCGCCTGCCGGCAACCCGATGGCGGTGTCCACCGTTACTTGCAGCTTCGTATCTTCCGCATTGAGCGCCGGGAAAGGGAACATGGAAAAATTCAAGTTCGGATTGGCGTCTTGAATGGACGGAATCGCCCAAATGCCCGTAAACCACATGGCGCCTTTGCCGTTGGCGAATTCCCGCAACGCGTCTTCATATCCCGTGCCCAGCGAGTCTTGCTGGCCGTACTCGCGGAGTTGCAATATTCTTTCGGCCAGCGCACGAATTTGCGGATGTTCCGTAATATGTTTGTTTCCGTTCATGACGTCGTCCAGAAATTCGGAAATATTGTCCAGTTCCATCCCCATCTTGAAAACGACTTCCTGGCGAATGCCGTTCCAATCTTTGTCATGGAAATAAAACGGCGTATATCCGGCGGCCTTCAGTTTTTCCGCGGTTTGAATCAACTCATCGTACGTTTGCGGAATGTCCAGATGGAGTTCGTGAAACAGATCGACGTTGTAATAGACGCCCATCGTCGCCAGGGCGATCGGCACCAAGTAATTTTTCCCATCGATTTGGCTGAGATCGACAATCGCCGGGTTGATGTTCGCCAACAGCGGATCTTGCGTCAAATCCACAACGCGGCCTTCTCTGACCAACTCGCGGAACACCGCATTATGCGGATAATGCGTGAACACGTCGGGCGCGTCGTTCGTGGACAAGCGGATGGACCAGACGTTCTCGGGATTCGGAACGTTGTTTTGTTCCACGTCGATGCCCGGATGTTCCGACTCGAACTTTTCAATGAGCCGGTTGACGACGTCCACGACTTCGTTTTTCATTTGGAAATATTCGATTTTCACCTGTGCGGCACCGCCGTTTTGGGAATCGCTTTTTGTCTTCGGCGTGGTGGTCGATCCGCCGCCCGACTGGGATGTTCCCTGGTTTCCTCCGCATGCCGCCAAAAGGGCCAGGGATAGAACAAACATCATGAACATCGCGCGTTTAACCGTTTTCAAAACGATTCGACCTCCTCCTTTATACCCGCCAATCGTGCGTCGCCGAATCCGTTCGCGGATGTTTCCGCCCCCCTTCCCCCGCGTCCGGATCCGTACGCAAGTGCTGCGGCTTTATCGTTTATTATGGGAGGACGGCGCAGATGACGGTATAAAATAAATGATTTTCCGCATATGGGGAAACAGACTTTTTTATTGGGCGGAAGTTTTCGCTTTGCCCGGCGTCGTACCGTAAAATTTTTTGTACAACTGAATGAAATGCGAACAATCGTTGAAACCGACCGCGCCGGCGACTTCCATAACAGTCAAGTCAGGGTTTTGGGTCAACAACTCTTTGGCTTTTCGCATCCGTACGGAAGCCAAATAGTGGGAGAAGCGAATCCCGCTTTTTCGCTTGAACAGACGGCTCAAATAGGTCGGATCGACAAAATAGCGCGTTTTGGCCAACTCTTCCAAAGAAATGTCCTCCTGATAATGCCGTTCCACATAGCGTTTCAAATCTTCGATCACGTTCACATTCGTTCGTCCCCTGCCCAGACGGCTCGCCACGGTGCGCACGGATCGGATGAGGTCGTCCGTCAATTGCTCCAGGGAGACGTATTCGTTAAGGTCGGGCCACTCCAAGTAAGCTTGCGCGGGTTCCTCTTCGTCTGCCGATTGTTCGATCAAAGCGTTCATCACGGCCGTGATTTTGCCGAGAAAATCGTGCAGCATGTAGACCGAAAAGAAATCTTTGCGAACGATTTCCGGCAACGAACGAATCATGTTTTCCGCTTCGCGTGTTCGCCACTTGGCCATCTTGTTGTACAGAATCGAACCCCACGATTCGATCCAGCCGTTGCGGTAAACGCCGAGCTTCCAGGCGTCATCCGCATGGAACACGCGGTCGTCGCCGCAGATCAAGCCGCACATAACGGCCTGTTTGGCTTCCCGATGCGCGACGGCCAGCGCGCCGGCGCCCGTGTGCAGGTCGCTCGTTCCGGCAAATATCCGGTGGCCCGTCGAAAGCCGAAACGAGCGAAACCATTCTTCAAGGCGTGCATGCAGCGACGGCGTCCAATCGGCAGGCGAAGCTCCGTCAGGCGCAATCCACGCCACGATCGAATGGGCGTTCGTTTTGTCGGGAAAAACGATGCGGCGCAGGCCGCGCTCGGCCAACATCCTCCTCGTTTCCTGCACCACGTTCTCCCGCGCAAGGGGAGACGTGCGCAACACGACGACGATATACGGGTCGGAAAACAGGCCTTCCGCTTCTTTTGGCGGCACACGGTGATAGAAACAAGCTTGCACGATTTCCTCTTTCCGCTTTTCGTCGGACAAGGCGATCTTTGTTTTGCAACGTTCCAGCGTTTCGAACAGCTGCGCGTGATCCACCGGTTTCAGCAAATAGTTTTCGACGTTGTAGCGAATCGCTTGCTGCGCATAGCTAAAGTCATCGTAACCGCTGATAATGACCTGGGTGATGTGGGGGTATTGCTTGCTGATGACGGCCGCAAGCTCCAGACCGCTCAAATACGGCATGCGAATGTCGGAAAAGACCATATGCATCCGGTTTGCTTGCAATGTTTCCAGCGCTTCGCGGCCGTTTTCCGCTTCGTACACTTGTTTGGCGTGGCCCCAGTCCCGGATCGCTTGCACCACCGCTTTTCTGGCGAACAGTTCGTCATCGGCCACCAAAATGTTCATACCGCCTCGCCCTCCCCTCGGTCCCTATCGGCGGGAATCGCCATCTCCACACAAGTTCCGGCATGCGGTTTGCTCGTGATTTTCATCCAATACGCATCTCCGTAAAAATGTTTCATCCGAGCGTAAACACTCAATAAACCGAACCCCGGCTTGTACGTCTCCATGTTTTCCAAATGTTCCGCTCGAAACGGTTTGGAAAAAACCGCATTCAGTTCCTTCACCCGCCCTTCTTCCATGCCGATTCCGTCGTCTTCCACCACAATGTTCAGCAGGCGGTTTCGTTCTTTTACGGCGATCCGCAACACGCCCGAGCCTCCTTTCGGTTCGAGACCATGGTAAAACGCGTTTTCCACAAGCGGCTGCAACAAAGACTTCAACATTTTGCATGCGTTCGCAACCGCATCCACCTCATAGAGGACTTGAAACTTGCCGGGAAAACGAACGTGCTGAATGGCGACGTAATTTCGGACCTGCTCCAGTTCCTCGCCGACGGTGACGACGTCCGGCGCTTTCAGGTTGTACCGGTAAATGGCGGACAAACATCTGGCCGCCTGCGAAATTTCTTCGATGCGGTGCAATTGCGCGATGGAATGGATCGCGTTCAGCGTATTGTATAAAAAATGCGGGTTCGTCTGCGCCTGCAGCATGTTGAGCTCCGCTCGCCTTTGCAGCTCGCGGGAGCGGATTTCCCGCTCGACACTTTGTTGCAGCCGCACGATCATCGCATTGTAATTGCGAATCAATCGTCCCATTTCATCGCGGGGATTGTATTTGAGTCGAATTTTTCGCATATTCCCGGTATCGACCGATTTCATCGCGATGATCAACTTTTGAATCGGGCGAATGAACCGTTTGGTGAAAAAGAAAGCGAGAAAAACGGCAATCGCCAAAGCGACCACGCTAAACAGGATATAATTCCGCGTATTGACGAGAAACATCCGGTCGATCAACCGCTGCGGCATATATTGGACGATCGTCCAGCCGGTGGATGTGTTCCGGACGGAGTTGAACAAATACGATTCGCCGCCCACGCGCAGGTGAACGACCCGTTCGTCCGACTGCCCGCTTTGTTTGGCGAAGCGGGAAACAATATAACTCTCGCTTTCCTCATCCAAGCTTCCGGACCGTAGATGGGAACGATAAATGACCCGGTCTCCCGATATGACGATCGTTCCGAATTGCAATGCGGCATCGGAATCGGGAATATTTTCGAGCATTTTTTCAATTTGGCGAAATTTCACATCAAGTTTGACAATTCCAAACGTGTTTTCGTCCGTTCCGTTCACGTCCGCGCCGCCGTTCAAATCGTTCAATTTGCGGACGATGGAAACGTATTGGTCCTTGTTTCCGCTGATCGTGCTCACATACGGGTCCGATACGACGATCTCGCCCCGTTCCAGCCTCTCGCCGTCCACGTGCTCGATAATATAGTGAATATCCGGATCGCGGGCGGCTTTGCTGCCGTAAAGGCGGCCGTTGGGAGCCAGTACCGTAATGGCGGTGAGGTTGCCGTTCATCAGCACAAACTGATCCATCGCCTGCTGGATGTAGAGAAAATCTTGCACAAACTCCTCGTTGTTTTGCACGTATTTTTTCCGGAGAATTTGTTCCAGTTTAAAATCGGTCAAATAAAAAAAAGAATTTCGGGCCACATTGGAAATGACTTCGTTCACGATCGCGTCGGTGCGATTGGTAAACTGGTTCAGCAAATCTTCGTAGTATTTGCGCGTTTGGGCGTACAGATTGACTCCGTAAATCAGCAGGGCCGCAAACACCGGAATCACCATGACCAGCAAGTAAGAAAAAAGCAGTTTGTCTCGGAACTTGAACCTCGCCATAGAGCGCACTCTCCTCGCTTCCTCGAAACCGTTTTCATTTTGCCGCAACGAAAAGCGCGCCAACGCTTTTCCATGCGTCTTACGGAGCATCCCTTCTCTTGCGACTCGTTGCCCGCGCGCCGACGGCCGGGAACCGGTTTACGATTTGCGGCTGTCTTGCCATTCCCAAAGGTGCTTACTCGAGGTCGACACGCCGATGACGCCGCTTGCCATGGCGTCCGTCAATTCGCTCCATTCGTTGATCAGCCCCGGCGATGACGGGAACGCGCAATTCGTCCCTGATCCGTTTCATCAGATCCGCTTTCGTGCATGCCATGCCCGGCAACAACTCGATCGCATCGGGTTGCGACGGTTGTTTGTTCATTTTGAGCCACCCCCCGCTTTGTCAGCACGTTTTCGCCGATCACGTATACTTTGGCTCCGGGATGATATGGTTTCAAATAGTGTATGTTGACAACGGCCGGGCTAAGCACGTTCGATAACTGTCCGTTCCGTCGATCAGTTGATCTCCCAAGCAAATCGTGCCGTCAAGATCAAAAGACATAGCCGGAATAAGGAAGCATGTCCCATCCCCCTCTTACGCTCCACGGTTGTGACGTATGATGCAGCGTTTTTGGGACAAAAGAAAAGAACCCGAAAAAACCACAACACTCCCCTACAGGGAGATGTTGAAAAAAAAACGGGTTCTCTTACTACTCTGCCCAAATCGCTATGATGTCATATATTTACATAATAGATCAAAACTGCCTATTTTTACAAGACAATGCGCAAAAGAGCTTTTTGCGAAATGCCTTGTGCGATCCGGCGGCTAAATATATGTTGCAAGCGGAAAATGAGAGTGATAATGTCATCTAAAATAGATAACATTTTCCTCTACTGGGGGCGTTTGGAATGTATTTGGAAACAGATCGACTCCTCATTCGTGATTTTGAAATAAAAGACGCGGATGCTTTATTTAAATTGAAATATGATAAGCGGATTCTGGAGTTTTTGCCCGGTCTTATTAAGCGTGATGCCGGTATCGATGATATTAAAGAAGCAATTCAATATTTTGTCAGCGTTAAGGATACGGGCAATTATGAACACGAGGTTTTATATGCAGTGGTACGAAAAGAATGTAATACGATCATTGGGGCGCTTTCCATATCCGATCATCCGTTTCTTTACGAAACACAAGTCGGTTGGATGATCCGTCAAGAATTTTGCCAAAGAGGCTATGCTTCAGAAGCAGCAAACGCATTTACTGAACATCTGTTCTCTACCCATCACTACGATTACGTTATCGCGATTATGGATGTTGACAATCCGGCCTCCTATCATACGGCATTAAAAAGCGGGTTCAAGCTGTTTGAAAAGAGAACGGTATATGATTACAAATACGGCAGATATGGCGACGACTACTACTATTTCCGAAAATTCAATCCGAAATCGGCAACAAAATACCGATTCTACGGTGATCTCGAATATGACGGACGTCACTCGTAACTGAAATAGGAAGGACAAAGGCAGTATGGATGAAATAACCCTCCGTATAAGAAAAAAAGTCGAGGAATTCCTGAATGTGCAAGTGAATTCAATCGAAAGAATAGAAAATGTCCCCAATAATACTGTCTCCTGAAACCGTGATCCATCAAATCGAAATTGTGAGATAATAGAAGGAAATGAATGATTGATGGAGAAAAAGTAGGATAATAGTGGAATTCTACTTCTCACCATCGAGGTGCATATATGAAAATCCAA
>Ga0207866_1002175_pt1 | contig 15104 bp, 10 predicted proteins | sample HigsolmetaAR203D_FD_184835 | JGI IMG/M metagenome (GOLD analysis project Ga0207866, IMG submission 184835) | Ionic liquid and high solid enriched microbial communities from the Joint BioEnergy Institute, USA - AR20-3-D (SPAdes) (version 2) ...
TCTACACCTCTAATCCAGGGGGCTGGCCCCCAGCGATATATCGCGAAAGAATGATGTCACAAGCAGCTTAATAACGGGGTTTCAGTATGAGGGTGTTTTCAAACTGCACTTTTCTTGACAACTCCAGCCTGTATTCACATACAAGTACAACGACAAGACGCGCGGCGTTATCACGAAGCAAATCAATGACGCACCCGACATCCACATGTTCGGAACTCTCGTAACGTCGATCGGTGGCGGCAGTTGATGCATGGAGAGGCTTTTCCTCTCCATGAAAATAACAATAAAACTCACAAGGAGAGATGCGAAATGAAGAAAATGTGTACTATTATGCTTGTACTTCTGCTCGTACTAACTTTGTTTAGTGGAACGGCTTTTGCCGCAGACCCCGTACAACTCGACGAAGGAGATCTCACCTGGTCGGATAACGGCGATGGGACTGTAACTATTACAGACTACACGGGGACAGCTAAAGACATCATTATTCCGGATACGCTGGACGGCAAATCCGTAACTGTTATAGGTGATTATGCATTTTGGAACAACAGTCTCACATCGGTTGTAATTCCAAGCAGTGTAACGACCATAGGTAATTATGCATTTTCCTACAACCAACTCACATCGGTCACGATTCCGGACAGCGTAACGGTCATAGGTGATTTGGCATTTTACGGTAACCAACTCACATCGGTTGTAATTCCAAGCAGTGTAACGACCATAGGTAATTATGCATTTTCCTACAACCAACTCACATCGGTTGTAATTCCAAGCAGCGTAACGACCATAGGTCGGGGTGTATTTGCAGAAAATAAACTCACATCGGTTACGATTCCGGACAGCGTAACGACCATAGGCAATGAGGCATTTTACCGTAACCAACTCACATCGGTTACGATTCCAAGCAGTGTAACGACCATAGGTGCGAATGCATTTCAAAACAACCAACTCACATCGGTTGTAATTCCAAGCAGTGTAACGACCATAGGTGGATATGCATTTGCAGAAAATAAACTCACATCGGTTGTAATTCCAAGCAGCGTAACGACCATAGGTTGGGGTGCATTTGCCTACAACCAACTCACATCGGTTACGATTCCGGACAGCGTGACGACTATAGGAGAGAGAGCTTTCGCCGCGAATGAGCTCAAGATAGTAGCGATTTCGAAAAACGTGACGAGTATTGAAAACTATACTTTTGAAGGCAATCAACTCACCAGCGTAACGATTCCGGAAGGCGTGACGAAGATTGGCGATTTCGCTTTCGCCCACAATAGTCTCGAAATCTTGACGATTCCGAATAGCGTGACGAATATTGGCGCAAGGGCTTTCTCCGGGAATCAACTGACAAGCGTCACGATTCCGGACAGCGTGACGAGTATTGGCGCATGGGCTTTCTACAACAATCAACTGACAAGCGTCACGATTCCGGACAGCGTGACCGAGATTGGCGATAAAGCTTTCGACGGAAATCTGCTCGACTTTGTGGTGATCGAGAACGATGGCATTCAATTTAGCGGTGATTCCATTTTCGGTGACGGCACAACTATCATCAGTTCGGACTCATCCACTGCGAAAGCGTACGCCGTTAACCATGGACTGCCATTCCTTGATATCGACACCATTCGTTTTCAACCCAATGGGGGATGGGCAAATCAAATTCATGTGGAAGTGAACGCCCCGAACCAGTCAAGCGCCCATTACCTTTGGAGCACATCGAAGGCAATGCCGGACTTGGACTTGACAAACAACCATGATTGGGAGGCATTCGCAGGATCGCATCCTGCCCCCCCGCCTTCCACAACGAGCGAATGGTATTTGCATGTTCGGGCAGAAGTCGCGCGCGATTCCAATCACCCGTCCAAGGGCTTGATTTGGGTTCGCCGGTCAAAACCCTTTTCCCTTGATCCCACTGCCCCGAGCATCGTTTTGAAGAACGCACCAGTTGACTGGACCAACCGGGACGTGGAAGTGACGGTAGAGGTTGATGATGCGCATTCGGGTGTGCTTGAAGTCAAGTACGCGTTCGGTCAGCAAGATCTGGACTATTTCGCAAACAACGGAATCGCCTTGGATGTGTCAAACCTGCCGGCGCAAATCACCGTCACGGAGAACGGTTGGCTGACCGTTTATGCGAAAGATCGGGCCGGCAATGAGGCGATCGAACAAATCGAGATTAAGAATATTGACCGGGTCAAGCCTGTCATCGAGCTGAAAGCTTCGACTGACCCGACCAACCGGGACGTGGAAGTGACGGTAGCGGTTGACGATGCTGAATCGGGATTGGCCGAAGTCAAGTACGCGTTCGGTCAGCAAGATCTGGACTATTTTGCAGACGGCGGAACAATTCTGGATACCTCAAACCTACCGGCGCAAATCACCGTCACGGACAACGGTTGGCTGACCGTTTATGCGAAAGATCAAGCCGGCAATGAGGCGATCGAACAAATCGAGTTGAAGAATATTGACCGGGTCAAGCCTGTTATCGAACTGAAAGCTCCGACCGACCCGACCAACCGGGACGTGGAAGTGACGGTAGCGGTTGACGATGCTGAATCGGGATTGGCCGAAGTCAAGTACGCCTTCGGTCGGCATGATGCGGCTTATTTCACAAACAACGGAACCGCCTTGGATGTGTCAAACTTGCCGGCGCAAATCACCGTCACGGACAACGGTTGGCTGACCGTCTATGCGAAAGATCAGGCCGGCAATGAGACGATCGAGCAAATCGAGATTAAGAATATTGACCGGGTGAAACCTGTCATCACGTTGATCGGCGATACGGTCATGCGGGTGACGCGCGGCTCCGACTTCACGGATCCGGGTTACACGGCCACGGATGACGTGGATGGTGACATCACGGCACAAGTTGTCGTCTCCGGCGATGTTGTCGATACTGGCAAGACAGGAGAGTATACGATTCTGTATGATGTGACGGATGCGGCGGGCAATGCCGCAGACCAGGTTAAGCGCAGGGTGCACGTGTATGTTCCATCATCGTATAGCGGCGGAGGGGGGGGCGCTCAACTGCCGACTCAGCCGAAGCAGACGGTCGTTTATGTTGGGGAAGAGAAAACGATCCAATGGCAAGATGAACTCATCCTTTCCATCCCTGCGGGAGCTACCGAGCAAACGATAATCATCACCATCTCGCAGGCAGAGGACACGGATGCATTATTAGCTTCACTGGATGAGGGCCATACCATTATCAGCGCTATCTATGAAATTGTCAAAGACAAGTCAGGCGATTTCCGGAAGCCGGTGACGCTCTCGATCAGGTTCGACCCCGTCAAAGTGGGGGAACATCAGACTGTTTCCATTTTCTACTATGACGAAGAGGAGCAGAAGTGGGTCGACCTCGGCGGAAGCGCGGACGGTGAATGGGTCACGACAGAAATCAATCACTTTGCAAAGTTCGCCGTTCTTGCAGTCGATGCGGAGATAGAAATGCCGTCAGAACCTACATCGGCCTTGCTGGACATCGCCGGTCATTGGGGAGAAGTTTACATCCTGGAAGCAGTGGAGAAAAAGCTCGTGCAGGGTTATCCCGACGGCACTTTCAGGCCGGATCAACCGATCACCCGTGCCGAATTCCTCGTTATGCTGGTGAAAGCCCTTGGTTTGAAAGGAGGGGAAGCAGCGCTGCCCTTCACCGATCGTGACAAGATCGGGCCATGGGCCAGGGAGGCGGTCGCCATTGCGGTGCAGGAAGGAATCGTCACCGGATATGCCGACGGTACCTTCCGCCCGGATGCCTACATCACCCGCGCGGAGATGGCGGTGATGATCGCAAGAGCGCTGGGAATGGCCGTCGGCGCTGAAATTCGCACCGCCTTTGCCGACGACCAGGAGATTCCGGCGTGGGCGAAAGGCGCTGTGGAAGCCTTAAGGCAGCAAGGCATCATTCAGGGCCGCGAAGGCAATCGTTTCTCTCCCCGGGACACCGCCACCAGGGCCGAAGCCGCGGTGATGCTGCTAAGAATGATGGAGTATGGCGATTAGGAGTTGGAACGAACAAGGGGTTGTCCCATAAGAAAGCGAACTGTCGCATCTCATCTAGTCATTGCGAACTAACAATATTACCGACTCTACATGCCCCGTCTGCGGGAACATGTCCACCGGCTGCGCTTCCAGCGCGCGGAAGCCGCCGTCTTCGAGGATGCGCAGGTCCCGCGCGAGGGTGGCGGGGTTGCAGGACACGTACACGACGCGCTTCGGTCCCATGGCGATGATCGACTCCAAGAGGCGCCGGTCGCAGCCTTTGCGCGGCGGATCGACGACGATGAGGTCGGCCCGGATCCCCTGTTTCCGCCAGCGGGGAAGGACGGCTTCCGCCTTGCCCGTCTCGAAGGCGACGTTGCGGATCCGGTTGATGCGGGCGTTGAGGCGGGCGTCTTCGACGTCCGGCACGATTTCCACGCCGTACACGCGGCGGGCATGCCGGGCGAGAAACAGGGAGATGGTGCCGATGCCGCAGTAGGCGTCGATGACCGTCTCTTCTCCGGTCAGGCCGGCATATTCCAGCGCCTTGTTGTACAGTTTCGCCGTCTGCACCGGGTTGACCTGGAAGAAGGAACGGGGCGAAATGACGAATTCGATGTCCCCGATCTTGTCCCGGATCGTGTCGGCGCCCCACAGGACGACGGTGCGGTCGCCCATGATTTCGCCGGATGGCCCGGTGTTGACGTTGAGGCACAGGCTGGCAAGGCCGTCGATTTCCGCGCGGAGCAGACCGACGAGTTCATCCTGGCGGGGCAGGCGGTCGCCGGTGGCGACGAGCACGACCATGAGGTCGCCGGTGGCGAAGCTGCACCGGACGACCGCGTGGCGCAGGAGGCCGCGGCGGGTTTGCGGATTCCAGGCCGACAGGCCGAGCTCGTCGGCGATGCGCCGCACCGTGTTGATCGCCTTTTCGATGCGGGAATGCCCGAGCGGAAAATGATCCGACTCAACGATGTCCTGCGTGCCCGGTGCATAGAAGCCGGTAACAAGATGCCCGTTTTTCTGGGCGAAGGGGGCATGGATTTTGTTCCGGTAGCGGACGGGATTATTCATGCCGATGACCGGATGGACCCGCACATGGTCCAGCCTGCCGATGCGCTGCAGGCTGTCGATGACCATCTGCCGTTTGGCTTTCAGCTGGGCTTCGTATCGCATGTGCGAGAGCTGGGCGCCGCCGCAGTTCTCATGCACCCGGCAAAGCGGCGTCACGCGGTCCGGGCTCGGCCTCCCGTTCAGCCGGCTGATCGCCCGCTCGCTCGGCGGGGACCTGGTTCTGGCGAAAAGCGACGGGCGGGGCAGCACGTTCACGCTGATACTGCCGCGCGAACCGCGCTGACGCGGCAAGCCGTTCCGGGATGGACCGAAAAGGCCGAAGGGGGGCAATAGCAGAAGCGGGCATGCAAAAAGCCGCCGGTCCGGCGGCTTGTTCCGTCATGGGCATGGCCTCCCAGGAGGGATTCGAACCCCCGACACCGCGCTTAGAAGGCGATCATTCGTATTGCCCCCGTTGAGGTCTTTCCACTCCCATCCCAAAATACCACGAATCCGTGTCCTACGCGATCTCTGCCTACATCGGGGGCATCTCCCTGTACACACTTGCAGTTTTGCACGGGCGTATCCGCGCAAACACCGCGCTAACAACGGAATGCTGCAAACACTTACACACCATACTGAATACGAGCGCCAGTTTGTATGTCGGAAATTGGTTTTGGAATATCTTGATAGCGAGGGTTCATGCATAAGGGGCATTGTTCCGTCCATTGAAAACCCTATGCTTCGCTCAGTTTGATTCAGAGCAAATGAAATCACGAATTCAGGAGTACAGGGGCTAGCGGCAGAGTGAGCAGCAGGGCGTGTACACCACCTATCACCCTAGCCGCCATCCCTGTAGTAATGGATACACCGACACGCAGATTTAGGGAGCCACTTCCGGCTCCCCGCGCTTATGGTGGATGTTACAATGCCGTGTATTCCGATTCAGTGCCCGGCGGTTCCAACAGCTTTCCGAAACTCTCCGCCGCCGCCGCTTGCATATTTGGCAACAAATGAGAGTAAGTGTCTAGAGTAACTTGAATCGAACTGTGCCCCAAACGCTCCGATACTATCTTTGGGTGTGTACCTTGCTTTAACATCAGCGTGGCATGTGTATGGCGCAGGTCATGGAAGCGAATCTTTGGAACTCCTGCTCTTTTTAATAGAGAGTACCAAACCCTTGCAAAATTACGAGGCGATACCGGTGTTCCAACTAATGTTTGAACCACAAGGCCGTGATCTTCGTAGCGTTCAGCCGCTAGCTTTTCTGCTAATTGCAGTTTTCGATGCTGCTTTAGCGCTCGGATTACGTTTAATGGCAGTGCAATGGTTCTCCGGCTTGATGACGTTTTGGGTTCACCCAGCATAAAGCCTTTATGGTCGCGTGCTAAAGCTTGTGACACGGAAAGTGTAGCTTTCTCAAAATCAATATCTTTCCACCGAAGCCCTAAAATTTCGCCTTGTCGCATACCTGTGGATGCGGCCAAGAGGAAAGCAATATACAGCCTATGGGATCTGGCGATTTCCAAAAATGTTCTGAGTTGCCCTTCATCCCATACACGAAACTTTTCTGCTACAATTTTCGGGGGTTTAACTAGATTCGCAACATTCTTCGTGACTTTCCCCCACTTATATGCGTCCTCAAGTGCCATTTTTATATTGCGATGACAATGTACTACAGATTGGCTAGATAATTTGTTCAACATGTCATCATACAGGCTTTGAAGATGGATTGGAGCAACCTTTGAAATCGGTATTGCGCCCAACCGGGGGATAATGTAGTTATGAATGAGCCATTTTGCTGTTTTGAAAGTGCCAGGACGAACTTGGTTTTTTCGATGCTCAAGCCACGTCAAAAGGAAATCGCCAAAAAATTCATTTGACGGTTCCGTGTATTCTCCTGTTCGACCAAGTTCGGCAAGTACATTAGCCAGTGCGATTTCTGCTTCTTTCTTAGTCGCAAATCCACTTTTCCATTTCTGCTTTCTTTTTCCCGATTTAGGGTCTTTCCCAATGTCAATGACGAAAGCCCAAGACGATTTTCGTTTCGTTATACACCCTCTCATTGCTATCTACACACTCCTTGTAGAAATTCCCACAAGAAAGTAAAGCGCGCGTAGAATTATCGCCACAATTACAGGTGTATTTCGCCACTGTTCAATTGGGAAAATGCGGTTAAACCGAGTTAAACCGAGTTAAACCAAGTTAAACCAAGTTAAACCGAGTTAAACCAAGTTAAACCAAGTTAAACCTGGTTTAACTTTTCCCGAAAAGATGTCTGTTGTCGTCAGTTTCTCAAAACCTTTAATGCATTGATTCGTCTTTTCCAGCAAGGTCTTTTTGGGACTGAAAAAGTCTTTTTGGGACTTGATGGGACTCGAAATACTTGTGCGCATACATGACTGTATGTTTTAATTGGGGTGAAAATTTACAAAATATACCAAATAGAAGGGGTGGTAATTGTGGGCGATTACTACTTGACTACATCTGAACTTTGTGAAAAACTGAAAATATCGCGGAAGACAATATACAGGATGCGAAAAAGAGGCATGCCATGTGTGATGGCGGGACGAGTTCCGCGCTACCCTTACGAAAAAGTTCTCGAATGGCTGCAATTTCAACAATCCACGTCAACCAAAAGCAATGAAAAAGAACTGGTAAACGTGTAAAACAAAACATGTAAACTTGTAATCAAAGTTCAAAAAAAAAGCAAGCCATGTAATGAGTGTTGTACAGAACACAGAGCAGAGGAGTTTCTGTATCTGTGTGTATTCACACCTCATGACATGGCTTTTTTGTTTCCCCAAAATAATTTAGGCTCCGACAGATGTCGAAGCCCTTAAGAGAATGTAGTAAGGTGTGCCGTTTTGCAACGATTTGTTTAGTTTCAATTAAATCATTCCGAGCAATTCCGTGTCAATTATTTCAGCATAATAGCATAACGGCACGCCTTCGAGAAAATCGAAGGAGGAACTGGATAGAATGAAACATTTTGAACTTTTCAAAAAATCGCTCTCGGCACCATTGACGTATTCTGGTTGCATAAATCAGGCTGTACAATATTTGAACCTTTCGATTACTTCAAAGCGTGGTGACACAGACCCTACACATCAGGAAGAGCGGAAAGCGATCATAGGGCACATTGTTGAACAATTTCCCGACAAAACTGAGGAAGAAGTAGTCGTCGATATTGTTAATCACCTGAGTATCCGACCTGAATCTATAGAGGATTTCATGTATTTCCACCATCGGGATTTTCCGGGACACAAAGCTTGCATCGTTCCAGCAAATTCTATCGATGCAGCGAAACTCGGGTTGCACATAAGTGCGCACATCGTTGGGGAAAAAACAACCGGCATATCACACCGCGCCGTTGAAAAAAAACTTGAACCTGCATTTACGATTGGATACTTCGACCATAAAACTAATCAATGGAGCAGCTTCCGAGTTCAGAGGACGGATTTGTATACAATGTCTAAAAAGTTCATCGAAGCCTTTATAGCGGAAGAACTCCCATTTGTCCATATTAATTCGAAAAACTCGGATTTTATCTCCGTAATGAAGTATTTCAGAGAATATGAGCGTATCAATGCGCCTTATATCCCGCGGCTTGTACAGTGCAATCGAATCGGCTGGAACGCCGAAAAGTCCGTGTTTATCTCACCAAGAGACAAATCCCAAATTCTTGTGTTTGAAAACCCAGAGTTTCAGTCCATCGTAGAAGAAGGATACGTCACAAAAAGCACAACCGGAAAAACAGAAAACATCAATAATATGCTTGCTACACTGAAGGAATACCCGTTGGCACTTGCGGTATATTCGTCTGCGTATGTCGCGCCTATAATTAACGGCTCGATTCTGAATATGGGTGGGCTAACAATAGACCTTCATGGCTTGCCGGGGAAAGGAAAGAGTTTGTTGCAGGCAGCAGCATTGAATCCTATCGGAAACTCCGAAAAAAATTCCAAACTGATCGATTCATGGGCTGGTTCTTCTATTTCGGGTCTGAGTTCTCTGATTGCGTTCCATAATAGTCACGTGGTTGTTCTTGAAGAAGGACATTTAGCGGACTCAAAAGTTGCCACGCATATTGTATATAACATTCACAACAGCAACATGGCTGTAAAAGCCTCAAAGGATGGACAGCTTCGTGCAAAAACCAAAATGTCTTCCATACTCGTTTCATCGGGAGAATTTTCGCTGCTGAACCACATTACTTCTAGCGGGTCAATGCGGCGCATATTGCCAATCAACATCGCGGACGTTTTTGGGGATGATTTTGATACAGAAAAACACGAAGCATTCAAAATGAAGCTAGCGGAGATTTTGGGCCAAAATTATGGGATCACAATAGATGATTTTGTCCAATACGCTGCGGCAAACAAAGAAAAACTGCAAGAGCGGTTCAATAAATACAAGGCACTGTATCGGCCTGACCGAAAGACGCTTGAACCGCAGCAACAAGTCACATTTGACAGTTCTGAAAAAGAATCGGAATCCGAATCCGAATCCGGTAATGTTATTCCGTTCCAAGTCATTGTAAAGCAAAAAACGTTTGATTTGCGTTTGCTGTTCGATGAAGAAAAACATGAAACGTTTTCGAATTACATTGCTGCTGTCCATTTGGTTTTGGATACGTTGTTTGAGGTTTTTGATATATCTTCGATTACAAAAGAGGAAGTCGCGTTGGCCTGCCAAGCCATGTATGATTACTGCTATGGACTTTGTATCAGTGAAAGTAAAGAAATTGACGCGCTTGCCGAACTTCACTCGTGGAGTGTTACGAGAGCATCTCGCAATTTTGCGGGCGATGGAGGCAACGGCAACCAAGACCAGTATGGAAAGTTCGCTCAAATCACAATAAATGGCATTCCTGAAGATGTCCTGATAATAGCAAAAAAAGAAGTCGAAAACTTTCTTTCCCAGAAAGGATACAATGCCTCTAACACAATATCGATATGGAAAAAGCTCGGCGTACTCCACGCAACTAAAGAGAACAAAGGAACTAAAGTCAAACCGAAGTTCACGAATGCCTGGACTCGAAAACACGTCATCGTTCCCGGTGGAGCAAGAGTCGAATGCTACGTATTTATCCTGAGGAAAGTTGAGCAGGTAATTGATGCAAGTACAGGCAGTGCAAATGGCGACACGACCAAGACGTACACACTCTCTCACTACAAGCAAATGAAAGAACTGCAAGCTTGAATCTTTCTAAAGAACCTCTCAGCTTACAGATGCTGGAGGTTCTTTTTTTGTGCTTTTGTGATCGGCTCTCAAACATTTGGGGGGACGGGGGGACATTGGGGGGACACCATGGGGGGACATATTTTACCATCATCTTAAATTAAATAATAACGAAATAAAAATAATATTACATTTTTTATGTCCCCCCGTCCCCCCATTTTTTTAAGTTCTTTTTAAAGATTAGATATCTACTTGTTTTTTGTGTTTGTTTTTTTTATTCGAAGGGGGGGACAGTACCCTTTCCAACATGCTTCGAAATCCGTGTAGACGAAACAGAGATTATATTAAAACATGCCCCTTTTCTGTCCCCCCCAATTCGCATCCTATAGGCATTCATCTAATGCCCAAAATGCTTCTGTTCCGTTCCCAGCCGTTTCGTTGACAATATTAGAACACGTGTTCTTATTTCCAAGAATACAAAATGGGGGGACAGAGCAACCGAAGTTCATTCACAGCAGCGGGCTTTCGAGTCTATGTAAATATTCTGCCGCGGCGCAATCGTATGGACTTATCTAAACGTGATACACACTCATCTTTTGAGCGATATGTCTTTGGTGTTTCGGAATGCCTAGCCTTACGTATTTGTTGAAATGGTTGCACTGCACTGGGTATTGAAGGTGTTTACTCTCATTAAAAAGTCTGTACCTTTTGTTTTCAGGACGTTTATTGTTGTGGACATTTGAGAGGTATCGAGTATCAAGTGGAATTACAAGATATAGTTAAGTGCTAGTCCTGCATATCAAACGGAGTTGCAGTATTTTGGTACAGATGTTTTATTCGAAAGACCGATAATGACATGGTATACAGTTACTGAATATATGAGAATACCAGTCTGAACTCAGTCTTCTCTACTAATTTGTTTGCGAATCCTAGCATATAGTTCGGGTTTATCATCTCTGGGCATCGGCTTGTCCTTCATTGCATCAACAAACGGCGTCAGCATTTGGCGTTTCATATCATCGTAAAGCGCCTTAAGTTTATTTTTTATTTGCGTATCCATCTCCGTTTCGATTGCATTTTTCATATGTTGCAATTGCATGTGCGCCATTTCAAATCCTTTATTGTGCATGGCAATGTATTTTACCAATTCAGGAATGATAATGTATTTACTACCTTTCTTCGCCACGTTCCCATTACCTGTTTCAACCGAATATATTCTCCCGACCCGAATTTTACCATCCTCACCACTGAACAATTTGTAAAGCGCCTGGTTATTCGTTTGCAGCCCGAAATAGTCAAGTACGCGTTTTGCTTCCGCCTGTAATAAGCCACTCTTTGCATACAGCTCATTCGTCCATTTGGTGAATTGGTAAAATATCCCCATATATATTACTCTGCAGCGTTCTGTGCCCTTGGATACACTTTTTTGGGCCGGAGTAAGGCTTATTCCTATATCATCACACATTTTGTTGTAATCAATTTTCCGTTTTAGATTGATTTTTGAATTCGCAATTAAATGCTCTAACAGTTTTTCCTTGTTCAAACTTACTCCCAAATACTCAAAGTCATGCTCTGCCCAAAAATCCAAAAAGTATCCATCCTCAAGAAATCTATCCAACAAATTCTCAAAGTTATGCTTGCCGGTCTTCGTGAATGGATCAAAAGCAATTTTCATTTTCCCCACCTCATATTGTATGTGTATTATAACGTCCAAATTTGGATGGTGCAATTGACGGGGTGCTGACTAGGAATACATCCATGTGATATACAAACAATTGCGTCGGTAAAATTCTCTCCCGCGGCAATATAAACATCCAGAATCGGATGCTATAATTGACCCTTCGCTGACACAAAGCCGCCGAGCATGAGAGAATCAGAGCCGTAATCTCGCTGCTCTTTGACAACAGTGCGGAGGAATCTTCCTGCAAAGGACAGCCTACCAAGTGCTCATCAGGAGCTGGGTTACGAATGGTGTTAGTCGTTGTAGTGGACGATTCCGAAGCTATATCAATTCTGCTCTACACGCCCTACGCGCCCCAGATGGGCATGCTAGAGCAGCGTGTTCCTCACGATACAGGGGGCATACAGCAACGGGTTCGTCAATCCTCAAAACAAAGTATTCACATCTACAAACTTAATACAGGCCGGGGTATAAGTCTAAATTAAAGGGAGGTTTCAGTATGATTCATGTAACAAATGTGGTTTGCATGCAAGATGCTGTACGACACGCAACCTGTCAGGTGGTATATGAAGCCCCTCTCGTCCACGTACCTAATGTTGGGATTTTCAAAGAAGTTGTAACTGCTAAAAATGATTTCATCGTTCACATCTTTCTTGGTGACGAAATCCTGATTCGCATCTTTGAAGTCGTTGCCAATAATGTGTTGAACTTGCTCAATGCAAAATATGTGCCCACAGAAAATACATGGGAATGGAATGGTGCTGTCCCATTTAAAGTCGTCCCTACAATTTGCGGGATGAAGGAAGTTGATGCGCTTATTGCAGCTTGGGCAGCAGCAAAAAAATACTTTTCTGCAGTTTAAATAATCTACCTTGGGGGCTCGCGTGCAGTGAGTCTCCCATAGACTACATTTTTTAGGAGGCTGAGAAAATGTATTCAACGAGTGATTTAGTACAATCTATTGTGAAGCACAACGAATTGCGTTTTCTTCTGAATATACATGCTGGAGTCAATATAAACGGACTAGGGCAAATGCAACATATTTGCATGACTCCACTGGAGGCGTCAATTAAATTCCACAATGATTTTGCATTTTATAAATTGATTGAAATGGGCGCAGATATCCATTCCACCGTTTCTGGAAACCCTGCTCTAATGGAAGCGGCAACATCCGATGACAATCTCCATTATGTCGAAGTTTTAATTAATAAGGGTGCAGATGTAAATTACAGCGACTACGACGGGTTCACACCGCTGATGGAAGCAACTATTTGTAATTGCCCCAAAATAATTAAAAGATTGATAGATGCCGGTGCTGACCCAAACACACATAATCGCTATATGAAGTCACCGCTAAACTATGCAATAAAATACGGACATATGGAAAGTCTACGTACACTTGTCGCTTGTGGCGCCGACATAGAATATACGCCTACTTTGGAAAAGCATCCTTTGTATTATTCCGTAGAAAAAAACAATGCAGAAGCACTAAGATACCTCATAGAATGCGGAGGGAATATGAATTTTTTGAAAGAATGGGACTTTGAGAAAAATATAATGGATATTGCAATCAGTTATTACAGTTTGGAATGTGTTCAAGTTTTGTTGGATTATGGTATTAAACCAACCATCATGAACAACATCACGGTCAAAGTCATTGAAGATGCGAGGAATCTTTCCAGATAGAGATAGAATAAATAAGCATCAATGATGGAGGGACTTGTCCCCTTCCTTAAAACGAAAGGAGGAATTACAATTGAAGTTCAAAAATTTAAATCTGAATTATGATAATTTGGGTTTTCTGGATTAACTCATGAATATCAAAAAGGAGAAATGCAAAATGTCTGACATTCTGAATCAAGCACCTGTAAATGTATTGTCGAAAGAGACCATCGAATCTTTGCCTAACATGCCGCACGATGATGCCAAAAAGGATATTCTGAAGCAAATCAGCAACACCCACTACCAGCGGAATGGGGTTAAACCGCTAGCTGTAGCAAAGTTTTTCGAGGATATTTATGCACCATTTTTTGACGATAACGGCGAAACAGGCCAATTTCTACAACTCAGTTTCAGAACAACAGTAGCCAAGGGCGAGACCATGATCGCCGTGTATTATGGCTTGTCGAAGCATCGGCTTCTCGATGCTGCAAACGAAGCGTTGGCAAAAAACACGGTAGACTGCGTGTATTTCGGTGTAAATCCTCGCGTCGAACCTCACATTCATGAAGAAACTGGATACGAAAAGCAGGCTACCAGCGCACATGTTGAATCTTCAGCTGTAATTTGGATCGATATTGACGCAAAAAAAGTAAATACAGACGATATCGCTCAAGGCAAAAAGGAAATCATTGAACTTGTGAAAACCAAACTTCCAGTTCAGCCGTCAATTATGGTGGACAGCGGGAATGGCATCCACTTGTATTTCCTACTAGACAAACCTTACGAAATCGCACTAGTATCGAATGTATGCCAGCGGCTTGAAGAATACATCGAGATTGCGGACTCTTGCCATAATGCCGATCGTATTATGAGAGTTCCATTTTCAATAAATCGGAAAGACCGAAAAAATCCGAAACGGACTCGTATACTCAAGTGGGATTCTCAAAGGTACAGCATTGAGGATTTTCATTTTCTACCGAATAAAGCAAAGGTAAAAAGCCCATTTGTACACGTTTCACTGAATCCGCTGAATCAAACTATGATTACTGCGGATGAACTGGAAAGCCGAATCACTAAAGATCGCAATCTGATTGGCAAGATAAATGCAGAGTCGCTGGATGATTATCTCAACACTTATGCAAGCGAGCACATGAAAGATCGAACTCGTTCGGGAAGGGATTTCCACGTAATCTGCCAATTGCTAAAGGAGGGATTCACGCCGGACGAAATTCGGGACATATTTTATTTATACCCTGTAGGAGATAAATATCGTGAAAAGCTGGAAACCCAAGGTGAAGGTGCGGCAAATCGTTATATAGCCACGACGATCATGAATGCGATAACAGCAATCGAAGAAGAAAAGAAACAACAACTGGTTTCGGTTAAAATTATCGAGAAGAAACGGTATTAAACCAGGAAGCGGCGGCGGAGAGTTTCGGAAAGCTGTTGGAACCGCCGGGCACTGAATCGGAATACACGGCATTGTAACATCCACCATAAGCGCGGGGAGCCGGAAGTGGCTCCCTAAATCTGCGTGTCGGTGTAT
>Ga0207866_1002178_pt1 | contig 15100 bp, 18 predicted proteins | sample HigsolmetaAR203D_FD_184835 | JGI IMG/M metagenome (GOLD analysis project Ga0207866, IMG submission 184835) | Ionic liquid and high solid enriched microbial communities from the Joint BioEnergy Institute, USA - AR20-3-D (SPAdes) (version 2) ...
ATTTTCTCGGCCAGCTCCTGTCGTATTGGCCCGAGATCGGCCGGCGGCGCAGAAATCTCGATCCGCTCAACCTCCTTCACGACGAGCTGCCCAAGCTCGGCAATGGGCACGAAGATTTGCTCGCGCGACCGAGGATCAACCGCGATGAAATTGTGCTTTGCCCTGTCGAACTTCGTCATGCTTCGACTGCTGCCCCCGCGTCGCAAGTCACCCAAGCTGATCCGTCCCAGTAGCAAAGCACGCCCGTGCCGTTGCCTTCGCTTTCGCCCGCTTTGCGGCCATCTCTGACGAAAACCATCTGCCCGAGAACGCCTTCCTCGGGAAGCGTTGCGACTGTGTAGGTCGGAGCGACGGCAGGCGATCCGCTCAATCCGATAAGCTCGAAATGATCCTCTGCCGCGTTGTAGACGACGAGCCCGAGTTGGTTCGTCTTGATGTCGCCCGCTACGAGATCATCGCCGCCGGGGCGTTTCAGGTCCTTTGCTGCAAGGGCATTGACCTTGAATTGACTCGGGCCAGTGTTGCCTGTGTGGAAGCGCACGAGGAACCATTGCCCTGCCGCATAGGCCGTGATCGCGCGGGTTGTCAGGATCGCGTAATCGCCGGCTGTTCCCGAAGTAGCGATAGAGCCGTTGGTGTCTATGAACCAGCGGGCCAGGATCGCCTCGAGCTCGCGGGCGCCGTTGTTGAGGGAGGGCACGAGCTGGCCCTCGGGGAAGCGGGCTGTATTGAGAGCTGCGTTGGGAGCGAGGTCGGAAATTTCTGCCATTGTCTATTCGCTGTGCTCCGATAGAGTGACGACGGATGAGTCACGGGGGGACGCTATGAAACGGATCACGCTCGTACTGTTTGTAATGCTCTCCGGCTGTGGCATTGCTCAGCAAGCGCAAATAAGCCAGCAAGCACACGACGCGTACTCAAGGAGAGAGGCCGCATTCTCGGCTTGTAAGGAACAGTTCCCAAAGAGAGGCGTAGCGCGAACCAAATGCATCAACGCAGCGGATCTCGAATATCACCTCGCAATGCAACGATCCGTCGCCCATCCAGGACTAGACATCGTGCAGCTCTCCCACGCTCGGCAACTTGCGCTCGCAGAAAAGCTGGAGAACAAGCAGATCAGCGAAACGGAATACGATATTGAGTCTTCAAGGATACTGGCCGAAGCGAACTCACAGCTCCAGGCCCGCGTGAACAACGCCATGATTGCGAGTGCCGCGCAACAGCAGGCCATTGCTGCACGTCAGCAAGCGAGTTTGCAGACATTGGCAGTCGGCGCCGCAATCATGACTGGTTCCGGCTCTGCGCCAGTCCATAGCACCACCAGTTGCCGCCCCCTTGGTGGAACGCTTCACTGCAACCATTACTGATCTGTCACAATGGGTTAACAATGCGATACTGGCTCTGTATGTTCGGTGTGCACTAGGTTCTGTATACTGAGGGACTATGAATTGGGCGGGCAGACCATGAAGAGATTGCTTTCGTTCACAGCGCTGTTCGCGCTGTGCAACCTTCCCATGATCGCGCTAAGTGCGGCCGGCTGGGAAACCATGCCGCTACTCGATGTACTTCGGATATTCTTCTCAGAACCGATCCTTTGGGTGCCTCTGGCGATCGGCAACGCGCTGTTCTTAGTCTTCCTCTGGTCTACTCTCCGTAGCTCAGCGGAACGCGCCCCTTCCCAGGGATGAACCGATAACGCCTGCCATTCTTGTCCACGCGCTCAATGATGCGCTCTGGTGCTGGCGGTGGCGGGGGCGGTGCAGGCCGCGGGGCTGGCGATGCCCCGCGCGACCCTATGAGAGCCCGCACGGCGCGTCCTGGAATGCGGACCACATCTGACCCGACAAGACCGCCGAGAAGACCCTCCGCGCCTCCTACAATCGCGCGCTCGGCCAGTTTCATGGGATCGTAAAGCTCTTCGGCCGCCGCCGCCCGCACAGGGTTCTCATTCGGCAGTGATGCCGCGTATTCAGCCATTTCCTGCCGGCGCGGGTGCGTCGGTGGAAGCTCGCGGGCATAAGCCTCATAAGCCCGCTTCAGCGGGTTGTCCGGCTCTGTGTAGAGCGCGTTATAGGCCAGCGGCACGTTGGCGGCTGATGCGCCGGCTATGGCTCCCAAGGCGCCCGGCAGGACATAATCCTTAGCGGCACGCCCACCGCCCGATGCAGCGCGCGACAGAAGCCCCGTTCCGGCGCCGACAGCGAACGGCGCAAAGCCTCCGGTTCGCTCCCATACCTTGCCGACTTCCGTGTCCGAAAACCGACGATCGCGGCCCATCTCGAAGTCGCGCGCCGCCTCGGCTCTCCGCACGGCGCGGTCGTATTCCTCCTGCTCTTTCGCCTTGCGCTCCATCTCTAGCTTGTATTCCGGTGAGTTGAGCCGCTGCAGCTCGGCAATGCGGCCATCGATGCCGGCGAGCGTTGCCTCTAGCTGGCGTACCTCAGAGACGGCTGCCTGCCAGTTAGGACCGCGGCCCGTGCGCTCCTCCCGTGCGACCTTCGCCTGGGCGTCCCTGAGACGGTTCTGGATGTCGGCCCGTTGCTCCCACAATTGCTGCATCGGATCGGCAGCAGCCGCGCCCTGAGCGAACAAACCTTGCGGCTCGTCTGCAGAGGCGGGTGACGAGAAGAGGCCTAGGTCGCGGCGCCCTGCCTCCAGATAGCCACCTCCGAGAGCAGCCAGTGCCGCCGCTGGACGACCGAGAGCAATTGCCGTCTGAACACCGGCATTGGTCACGTTGCTGAGCGTCGGATCATGCAGCGCCTCTCCGAGAGCCTCGCCCGCCCGCACCGGCTGCAGCGCCGCATCTGTGGCCATCTGAGCTGGAATAGGGCCGAAGTTGAGAACATTCTCGACGGTACTGCCGACCCGCTCCGCCACAACGGGGCCAAGGATCGGCGTGAGCATCTGCGTTACCGCAAGGCGCGCATTCTCGCCGGCCGTTGGCTGGCGGGCTCGAACCTCCCCGGCAAACAGCCCGCGAGGCATGGCCTCGGCCTCCTGCGGCAGCATGCCGAACAGCCCCATCATTCCGTTGGCCATTGTCTCGTCCTGTTGTATCGTGTCATTCAGTGCTCGTAGTGACTCTTGAGGGAATCCTATGTTTACTTATGAGAATATCTTGTTGCTCTGCATTGGCCTTACAGCGATATTCCTTATGACTCAGCGATGGTTCTGGATCGCAGCATTCGGACTAAGCGGTCTATACTGTGCTCTTTATTCTATAGCGAGCGTCATTCACTTTCAGATATTGCTCGCTATTCTTTCACTATTCGCGGCGCTTTTGCTGCTTGGCGTTGCCATCGTCATATTAGAAAAAGCATATTGAGCGCCGCTCATATTCTAACGCGCCCCCCTCTGACCCGCTTCCGCCTCAATCAATGGACCTGCCGTGCTCACCGCGAGCGCATTTGCACTGCGGTCCACGAGATCGGCAAAGCGCGCGAACCTGTCGGGGCCGCCGCGGCGCGCGAGCCTGCGGAGGATCTGATTCCGACGCTCAGGGTTGGTTTCGAGAAGAGACCGGGCGAGCTCCAGGGCCACACGTTGATTGTAGCCGAAGATGCGCTGTATCCCCACGCCGATGGCCTCTATCCCCATGTTGAAGAGCGACGGGCTCGAGCGGAAGCGGTTCCACATGCTCGCCAGCGTGTCGCCAGCAAACTGCAGGTCGTCCATCTGCCGCTGCGCCGTCATAGAGTTGCCGAGCACCGCATTGCGCGTCTGAACCATGCGGGCTTCGCGCTCGATGAGATTTCCGAAGCGCTCAGGCCGGTTGGCGAATACGGCACCCGGATCGCGCGACCTGGGGATGATCTCTGCCATGAGTTCTCTCACTCGCCGTTGCTGAAAGAGTTGCGTAACGTCCTGCCCTGGACGTTTCGTGCCCAGCGCATTGCGCAAGCTCTCAAGGAAGCCTATGCGGAAGAGCTGCTGCTGCCCCGCCGACAGCTCACGGTACTGCTCAACGCTGACCTCTGAGTTCTCCCGCAAGGCCGCGCGGCCGAGCTCGATCGCTTCACGGTTCTCCGCAGCCGAGCCCCAGGCATCTCTCGCTTGCTGGTAAAGCGGGTTCTTGCCGCCCTCGTGCACGCGCTCGAGCAAGGCATTCTTGAACATCACCAGCTCGCGCGCGAGGTTGTTTTCCCCCGCCCTCTGCGCCTTCTCTATCATGTCGTCGAGCTGCCTTTTGGCGGCATCGAACCGGCGAATGTTGTTGACGGGCATGTTCCGCTCTTGGAACAGCCGCATCGCCCGCTCGAGCGTCCTGCGGAATCCGCCCTGGTACTGCTGCGCTGTCAGGGCCATGGCATCTAGGACCGGCTGGATATCGAACGGCTCGGATGCCTCATAAGCCTGTTTGTAAAGCTCGCGGCCTTCGCGCGCCTGATCGGCCATGATCTTGCGCTCGGTCGCGCGGGCCGTCTTGGCCGTGCGCAAGAGCAAGGCGCGCTCCGTCGCCTCAATGAGGCGCTCGGCTTGGCCTGGCACATCATCGGGACGCGGCGCGAAGAGATTGCCCGTGCCGCGCTGCCGCGCTTCGAGGGTCTCGCGCACGAACGTTCCGGCCTCCCCGCCCTGCCGGTAGACGGAGCCGAGCAGGCGCCGCATGGCGTCTGAGGTGTCGGCGATGGTCTCCGGCAAAGGCGCGAAGCTGTCACTCCCCATGCGCGCATCAACAGCCTGACCGCGCTGCAGATCGAGGCGCTTCATCGCCGGACTGCTGCCTTCCGCAGCGATGCGGCTTGCGAGAATGCGGTCTGCCGCGGCTTCTGGACCGTGGAGCAGGCGTGTAACCGTTGGCGCGATGTACTCCGATGCAGCGCCATAAAGGCGCGATGCCCCGGCTGCTCCGACCGGGAAAACTGCGCCGAGACTGCCACCGATGGTCGCCCCTGTCATAGCCGTGTCGGCGCGGTCTCCGATCGATCCCTCGCCGTGGCCGAAGCCCTCCACAGCGCCGACCGTCCCGCCCAGCACGGCGCCCTGACCGACACGCCCCGCCAGCGTCGGCGCGGCAGCAATGCGGCTCGCAATGGGGCCACCGGTGGCGATGCCTGTCGCGAGCTTGCCGACCGTCGAGGAAACCGGGTTCGCGGCCTCCGCAGCCCGCTCATGGGCGCGCTCATAGGCCAACGCCTCATCGTAGGGGCGGCCGAAGCCGGTTATGTTGTAAACGAGGCCCTGGATGCCCGCAGACGCCTCATCGAGGAACGGCCCGACAATCGGGATACCCTTGGCCAGCTGCGGCTGTGGAGTCAGGCCGGTGCCCTGATAGAGCTTCTGGACGCGGTGCTCGGCCCATAGGTCATGGGCGCGCTTTTTCTCCGTCTCGGGGAGCTTGGCGATAGCCGCGCGGATCTCGTCGTCGGGCTTTGAGAGGTCGAGGCCGTATTCAAGCTGTGCGACGACGGACGGCTCGCGCACAGCCCGCAACATGGGCTGTTGCGGCCTCTCGTCCGCCTCGAGCTTGGCGAGCAGGTCGGGATCAGTGACGGGTCTCATTGTTCGTACCACTGGCCCCCGATCTTCACGTAGGTCCGGCCATTGACGGTTTTCGTGGCCTCAACCCTGTCAGGGCCTGGCTGCTGCGGGGCAGCCATGCCAGCTTTCTTTGCCGCTCTCTGCATGCCGGCGCTGATGACGCTTGCGAGATCATCGAGGGCTTGGACGAATTCTTCCTCGCTCTGGGCAGTATCGAGACGCGCAAGAGCCCTTTGTGCCTTTTCGCCCTCGATCTCCGTGATATGACCGCCGCCACGCAGGCCGCTGTACGCTTCAAGGAACACCTGACCTTCAAGCTGACCCAGCAATGCCTGGAAGCCTCTGCCGCTCGGGGTGACGGTCGGCAAATAAGAGCTCCAGCCTGTCATGCGCTCACGTGCTGGATGATCCTTGATTTTCTGAATGGTGCTCAGGGCAAGTTGAGCCTTGGAAACAGCATCCTCGTATCCTGCCCTTGCGGCGCCTTCTGCCTTGCCAAGCTCTTGACCGCGTGCGCGGCGCGCGGCTTCTTCCTCAGTTGCTTTCGGGACCATCCCGATCTGTTGGCGCGTAATCGGATCGACGAGCACCCAATGTGTGCCGGCGTCCATGCGGATCGGCTCGCGCGAAATCCTCACGCCTTCGGGCATCCGGCTGCGGATGACCTCGCCCGTCTCCGTGGTCTGCAGGACCACCGGATTGCCCTGATCGTCCACGCCGTAGATAGGATTGAGACCAACCCGTGCCCCACGAGATGCCCCCAAATCATTGCGGTATTTCGCGAGCAGCGCATCGGCCAAAATCTTCGCCCCTTGATCAGGCCCAACGGCTTGCGCCAACCGCGAGAAAGCTGGATCAATGCCGGATATGCCGCCGGCCTCGAAGAGGCTTTGGAACCTCTGCCGCGCCGCTTCCTCTTCCTCCTGCTGGCGCCTCTGCTGCCGAAACCCCGCCCCGAGCTGCATGCCGCGAAGCGCCCCGCCGAAGCCTTCGCCTGACAGCAGGGCCGCGCCGCCAAGCCACAGAGGGCTTGTCATGGTGTCTTCGATAACGCCGAAAAGGCCGCGCTCAGCCATTCCAATCACCTTGCCTTAGAAAGTCGGGTATGGATTATTCGGGGCCCGCTCGACAACCGTCGTCCACGGGCCGATTACTGGCTGGCGCAAGTAATTTCCGATCAGTCCGCCGATCGTACTGCCGCCCCACGGCGCCCCGAGGATGGCCGCCCCCATCATGCCCGTGCCGAGGATGCTATCGAACAGACCGCCGCCGGATTGCTTCGTCGTACTCGTGCTTGTCCCGCCCAAGCCCCCGATGCCGGTCGTGACGGGCAGCGTCTCTAGGATCGGACGCAATCCTGCCATCCTCTGCTCTTCCCACGCTTGACGCGCCGCGTCGATGTTGCGCTGATCGTAGCTCTCGCCGATCTGGCCCGCCTGGATGGCCGCGAGAGCGTTTCCTGCGCTGATCGACGGCAGCATTCCTGCCGCCTGCAACCGCCGCGCCTGATCGGCCTCGTAGGCCTGGAACAGCGGCTGCGCCATGCCCTGCGCCAGGGCTTTGGCGAGGATGCCCTGGTGCGTGGTCGAGCCCGTCATGCCCGCGCGGGCGAACGCCGAGTTGATGGATGGCGCGATATTGGCGCGAACGGCCTCTATCAAGTCGTTGATCGCCGGGTTGAAGTAATCACCGCCGATGACGCCCGTGAGGTAATCCGCAGCCGTCCGGCCGCCCGAGGCGAGCGCCAGCTCATCGAGACCGGCGCGCGTCACGTCGCTCATCTGCGCAACGCGCGGCCCCTGGTAGGTCTGATACGCCTGCGGGCTGCTCAAGTACGCCCGCACGCCCGCGAGCTGCTGTTGCAGTGCGGGCTGGGCTGGCGCCCAGGGATTGGACACGGTTTTCGTTGTCTGCTTCTTGGAGCCGCCCATTTCAGAGCACCTTCCGTAGTGTGATCATGCAAAGCTCGTAACCGTGCGGCTTCAAACGCCGCCGCCATCCCTCACGGCCGCGCACGTGCACCTCCGCAGCGCCGTGCATCCGCGCCCATGCCTCGACCTCGGGCAAATGCCTCTCGATGCTGTAGCCGTCCTCGGCACCGCAGCCGACGATCACCGCTACCCGCTTGCCGCTCGGCCAGTCCTCGATCTCTCCAAGGCAGCATCCGATGATCCGGTCACCGTCCTTGATCTGCCAGACGGCGATCTGGCCAAGAAACGCGCGCTCTTTGAGCTCCTTCTCCGTCCACCAGCCGTCGCTGCGCTTCATGGCCCGCAAGATGTGGGGCCTGATGCTGGGCCAGATGGCCGGGACATCGGGAACCGGGGTCGGTGCGAGGCGCGTCACGTGAACGTTCCGCAGAACAGCCGGTAGGTGATGGTGAAAGGCGCTAGGCGGTCCTGCGGGCCTGCATGGTAGTCGTCCTTGAGGCAAGTGCTCTCGTGCAGCTCGACCGTGCTGCCGTTGAGCACGAAGCTCAGAATGGACAGAGTCGACACAAAATCCGACCAGCTCCCATTAAGCGACTGAAACGTCTTGTGGATAGTAACGAGAGAACCGCCGACGACGTACCAATATCCAGACGGCAAGTAGCTATAGTCGGTTGAATAGGTGATCCTCGCCAAGCCCAAAATTCCAGTACATGACGGATCGACTGAACCAAGAGGGATAGTATCGTATCGGCGCGTTGCTCCGGCCGAACCGCCGAATACAAGCCTTGATCGACTCACCTCGCCTTGGACCTTCGAGAGGATATGAAAAATCTCCTCCCGCGTATCGAGCACGACGGTGCCGTCGCTTCCTACAACCCGCGCGTATCCTGCCCCTGGCTCAATTTCTAGTGCAGCCTTTTGCCCGAAAGGATCAACATCCCCTCCGATCATGCACGCATAGTTGACAGGATTAACGGTAGGCGGGCTATTGTCCGTCCTAGTTAAGCCGTCCACAGTCGTGGACGTGAAATTGATAGGCGTTGATGGGAAGCCTGCGTCGTATCGGTAGGCTTGCCATGGCTTGCTTGTGTTATGTGGCGTGTCGATCTGCGAGAGCGTCCATGTACGGCCAGCGGATACCCTGAGCTCTGCCCCTTCTTTGCGCCTGAGATAATACTTCCTGCTGTCGAGACGACCGGCTACAAACAAGTCCGGCCGCATCTCGATGTCAGGCGATGGCGTCACGCCGCTGCCGTCTACGATGTTATCCGAGACCCACACCTGAACCTGAACCGTCCTTCCGCTCGGCAAGCTCGACGAATAATCAGGATAGCTGCGCGTCTCGTGAATAAGAATGCCTGTGTCCGACACAGCCAGATTGAAATTGATGGTGTCCCCATACTGTGGCAACCAGAATACCGGCGTTGATCCGTTAAGCGGAATCCACGTTCCTTGAACGTTTACTCTGCCAAAGACAAATGGGATGCCACTCTTGCCATGGTTCCCTAAGAAAATCGTTCGCCACAGGTTGTTATTTACAGCCGGAATGAAAATGGACGTATCAATCGTCGGCGTCTTGCTGGAGAATTGAATATAGTCGAAATCCGAGTGGGCATGCACCAGCGAGAGGTTCGCACGCGGGTTATCGAACGGCCCATCTGATGAGCCGCTGTAGAGCGCCCATTTGCCCGGGATGGCCTTGAAGATCGCCATCAGTTCTCCATCCTGAAGACTTTGTTGTCGAGGTCGAGGACGACCTTCCCGTCCGCCGACTGCAGCTTTCCGGCCGTTATGGTCCCGATGTTGGCCGAGATCGACGACAGCGTGCCGACGCTGAGATGCCGCGCCAAAATCGACCCATCGACCACCAGATTGCCGTTGATGCCGACGGTGGATACCCCGTTCACCAGCCCCACCACAAACGGCGTCATAAGCTGTCCGCTGTCGTCCGGGTGCGAAATCACGAACTTGTCGGCCACCACAACAAACGTTGAGCCAGAGATATCGCCAGAAAGCTGAACGAGGCCGATCACATGGCCATTGAGATCAACCGCGACACCCCAGCGGGCAGCAATCCCATCGACGGACTCTGCAAGCTCACTGATCGCCGCCGAATTACCCTGTGCCTGGCTCTCGACCGTCTCGATCTTCTGCGCAACGCTGTCCTCGCCGTTCACGACTGCCTGCTGGATCGTCTCGATCGTCGCCGCCGTGCCCGCGAGATACGCCGCAACTGTATTGATCTGTTGTGCCCTGACCTCATCCTCGCTCTGCCGCACGTGCTGCTCGAGCCGTGCGACGGCCTCGGTCAGGTAATGCTGGGCCAAAGACGCATGACGCGCCGCGGCCGCCTGCTGATAGAGGTCATAGGCTTCTTGCGCAATGCCGCCGGCCTCCGCGATCATCTGTGCGACCTCGGCGGCATAATTCTGCATGGCATCAAGCGCCTGCGTCTGGTCCTCGACCAGCGGGTCGATCGTCTCCTCGACGACCTTGGTCACAACCGCTTCCGTTTGGACGAAGCGGCGCGACAAGGACTGCACCAGCGCCTTAGCCCATGCGAGAAGGCTGCCAGGATCGCCTGCCCTGGGCCATGGCAGATGCTCACCGCTCGCCTGATGGTTCGCCATCCCAGTGTATCCCGTGCGCTTCTGACCACCTGGCGCCCGCCCGGATCGCCATCTCTGCCCGCAGGAACCGGCCTTCAGCCCTCAGCTCACAGCAGCCGTACTCGTTGACGCCATTTGAATCGGCAAAGCAGGGCTGCTCTCCCAACCGCTGCCGCGCATAGACCGTGATCTCGACATCGCCTGGCTCCGCATCCGTCACGGGCCAAATTTCCGAGAGATACGTCTGCTGTGCCGGATTGGGCTCGAATTCGCCCGTCTCCACCACGGCGCGCCGGCTGGGCCCCGTGAACACGCGCACCTTGCGGTCGGTATCGACCATCACCCACGACTTGCGGCTTTCGCGCCAGGCTGCGCTGTCTACCGACACGTCCGTAAGCTCGTCCACGTTGGCCGTGCCGAACAGCGCCTCGATGGCCTCCTGATCGTCCGCATTGACGCCATCACGCGGCATCTCGAACAGGGCCTGCACGTCGAGATCATCGTGCGTCCAGCGGTTGTCAGCCCAAGAATAGATGAGCTGCCGGTTGCAGACGACGCTCGATCCTGCGGGATAGGCCACCATCCAGCACTTGTTCACGGTGTCGATTGCCGAGATCACGCGCCCGCGGTAGGGATAGTTGAGCTCCCGCGAGAACGTGAGATCGACGCGATCCTGACCGATGGGTTCGATCTTGAGGCCGTCCCAGAAATAGAACCCGTCCTCCGCGCACACGAACGCGCCTGTCCCCCAGGGGCTGACAGAACCGGGCGAGCACGCCCCCCGCCCGCCCTCGACCTCATCGAAGATCCAGGGGATATCCCCACCCTGATAGGTCACGCGGACGATGCCGCGCTCTTGGAATATCGCGCCTTGCTCGCCGCCGACACCGGCAACGATGATGCCACGCTCCTGGCCTAGCTCCGCGGCACCGGCCTGCGTCGCGAAATCCGGCTCCCAATCCAAAGGATCGTTGAAAGCGGACCAGTTCACCGTACGGCCTGCACACGCGAACAGGTGGTTACGAATGCGGAACACGACCTCGGCAGTCGGCGCGCCCGGCACATCTGCAAACGTCCCTGTGCCCCCTAGCTCTATGTACTGCAGCGGCACGCCGCGGGCGGCCGCGAAGATGAAGTTGTTGTACTGTCCAAATGACCACTGCCAGTCGGGATCGGCCGCGTAGCCGCCCGGGCGCGACACATCCACCGGCTCTTTCTTGAGCAGGCGGTAGAGGCGGCCCGTATCGCCGAGGAATGACACGGGCAAGCCTGTAGCGTCATAGAAGCCTCTGGCACCGAGGCAGAAGTCATTGAGCGGCGTCGAGCTGTAGGCCACAGGCGACGGCAGCGGCGCATAGCGCTTGCCGATGGACAGAACGCCCTTGGCCACGCGCGCCACGCCGCTGGCCGCGCCCTTGTCTGGCTCGTAGTTTCCGAATGGAGCCGGGGCTTTGGAACGCATCAGATCCGCCAATTGGGAATGCGCATGGCGAGCTGATTTGCGCCTTGCCGCGCCCGCCGATCCGAATGAAGCAGACCAGAGGCTAATGCCGTGTAGTTGCCGAAGTGCTCCTGCATCTTTTCGTTGTGGCGCAGCCAGCGGTACGCTTCGATCAGAGCAGCGTGGAAGTAGAGCATCGGGTGCTTTTGCAGCACCGCGTTGGTGTCGGTGTCCTCGACGAGCGCCGTTGGCTCGGCGTAGTAGGTGAACGTCAGCTCACCGCTGATCTGCGGCGAGAACAGGAGTTTTCCCGCCTCGATCGTGTAGCGCACTGGATAGCCGGTCGGGAACCGATAGCGGTTCACGTGGAACACGTCGGGCGCTTCGTATCTGGGCGCCGTGCGCGGGTCTGCCTCCCACTTGAGCGATATGCCTTCGAGGTAATCCGCAGGCAGCGCGGCCTCGCCGTCCGTGACAGTGAGCGCGGTCGTGGTCTCCATCTCTCGCAGACGTAGGCGCTCGGAGGCCAGCGGAGGCCATGAGCCATGCCACATGCGCTGTTCAGCCCCTGCGATGAACCGCGGGAGAGCCGCGTCGAAGCGGGCGTGGGTGCGCCGCTCGCACTCGTCGCGAATGGCGTCCTTGAGATCGGAGAGGGTCGCAAACAGGGCCATCAGGGCGTCAGCCTCAGATTGCGGTTGTCGATGTCACGCGCCCACTTCTCCCACTGCTTCTGATCCTCACTCCAGCCTTCCTTGATGGCCTTGCTCATCACGGAGTCCGGCACAACGGCCAGAGGCTTGAGATCGGGGTGAACGAACAGCGGCTGCTCGCGCTGAATGCGGGCCTGCTCGAGCACGTGATCTTCGAGCCATTCCTCGCAGATCACGACCTCGTTCGTCGTAGGGTCCACCTTGGCGAGGATGCGCTTTCCGGGGCGCTCGTGGATCACGCGCCACTCGTAGGGGTTCACAATGGACATTCGGCTGCGTGTCCCTTGGCGATCAGTGCATCGGCCTCGTCAGCCGGCAGATATTCGCGCTGGCCTGCGATCAGCCGGCCGATCGACGTGTACACCTTGTAATGCGTGATCCTGACCCGTTTCAGCGGCACGCGTGCGGGCGTGTCCGGGGCGTCTTTGGCCGTTCCAGTGGTCTTCTTCGTCATGTGTTAGGCTCCTGGGAAGGGCGGCCTCTCAGAGCCGCCCCGTCATCTCGTTAGCTGGCGCTTGTCGTAAGATCGGCAATGACGCCATGCGCCTTCTCGTTGCACATCTCGAGCGTGTACTCTGAGAGGATCACGCGGGTCTCGGCGTCGCCGATCTTGGCGAGCGGGAACCGCACGAAACGGCGGAGATACGCGACCTTGACCATCTCAGGGTCGATCAGCAGCACTGAGCGCCCATTGGACCGCAGGTAGCGGTGCGGGATGAGTTGGATCGTCCCGAAATCGGACGCATACAGGTTGGTCGCCTGATGGATGGTCTTGGCGGCCACCGTGATCTGAGTGGACTCACGGCCCTGGAATGTTGACGACACGCGCTTGTTGTACGGACCCATGAGGGCGAACTTCACGTTCCCGCCCGTGGTGAAGATGTCCTGCAACGTATCGAGGAGCATGTCCTCGGTGAACGCACGCTGCGTGCCGTCCGTGGCCGTCGTGCCCGGCGTCGTGTTTGGATCATCAGGATCGGCACCGCCCTCGCCGCGGTTCGTGTTGGTCCTGATCCATGCCTCGAAGCCGCGCAGCTGCCGGACGCCAGTTTTGCCGCCCACCGTAGCGTTGCTGTTCATCGCCTGGTTCGACAGCAGAATGGCCTCCATGTCTTTCCGCAGCTCGATCGTGCGGTCAGCCATCTGCAGAGCCATTTCGCTGTCACGACCCGCCTTGTTGACGCTCTCCAAGGTGCCTGAGACGGTCGCGTTCTTTTCGCTGATCTGGCACAGGTTGCCTACGCGTACGTTGGGCGTCGCCGCCGCGCGGTCGGTTTGCTCACCCTCCTGGTGCGCGTTGTCGGTATCGAGCGCGCCCAGAGCGCGGGTCTGCCATTCATGATACGTCTGCTTTGCCGTGGTCGTGCCCACGCGGGACATGAACGGCGTATCTTCCACATCCACGCGGTGGATGGCATCGGTCAGATCCTCTCGAATACCGACCGCAGCGCTCGTGGTGTATGCGTTGGTTACGACAGCCATAGTTTATCGCTCCGCTTGAAGTTCTGCGAGATACGCGGCCGCGAGGGCATCACGGCTCGGTCTCTCGATCAGTTGCTGAACGGCGCGCGTTACATTCGATGGGCGGCCGATGGCCTTTGCCGGCCCTGGTCTCGCCGCCTTCGGAGCGGCCGGGGGAACGGGCTTGATGTTCTTCCGGGCCTCCTGCATCGCGTCGTATCGCTGAGCTTTCCAGAGCGTCACCATGTCCCGCGCCGTGGCCATGGAGAGCTGTTCGGGCGTATAACCGACCTTTATAGCGTAGTCCCAAACCGCCTTTCTCAGTGCCTTGCCCTTGTCATCGGGCGCAGACAGCTCAGGGGCGATCCGGTTCAGCTCTTCGGCTTCACGCTTATAGAACTCGGCAAGCTGCGCTCTTTGCAGCTTCTCGTGCTCTTCCCGAACCTTCTGTTGCTCAGCGGCGGCCACCTCCTGCAGGTGCTTCTGGTGCAGGTATGACGCCAATTGCTCCTCGTAGGCCACGGGGTCCGTATCTCGCATCTTGGGGTCGGGCGGTGCGAGCTTTGGGGTCGTGAACTGCGAGAGAATGTGGTCGTATGCCTGCAACTTCTGCTGCAGCTCGGCAACGCTGGACTCGTAGTACTTGCGTTGCTCGGCGACCTGCTGGGTTTTCCGCGTGTAATCGGCCTGCTGTTCCGTGATCCGCTTGTTGATCCATGTCTGGAGTGCGGGCGGCAGCTTGGCGAACTCGGCCTTGTCGGCCTCGCTCATCCCAGGCGGAGCGGCGATGGCCGGGCTGTCGGTGGGCTCTTCGGCTCCGTCACCCGGTTCTGCTTCTTCCTGGGTTTCAGCGCCTTCTTCAGGCGCATTCTCGTCGGCAGGCGCCGCCTCTTCTGGCGCGCTCTCCGCCGGTTGTTCCGTGTCCTGATGGCCTTGTGAGGCCGGTTCTGGCGTCTCTCCACGCTCAGCAGCCAATTCCTGCGCAAAAAGGCCCGCCAATTGCTCTTGGGCGGACAATTGCGGCTGTGCGGGTGCTTCTGACCCGGCTCCAACTTCGGCCTGAAACACTTTTACGGGGAAAATCCTCATGCCATCACCTTAGGTTTGCGCGTGGCGCGCTTGTGCTGCATCCGTGTCAGCTTCTCGACGATTGCCGCGGCTGACTTGCCGTCCGCAATCACCGCTTCCATGGCCCGCCTCAGATCACGCAGGGCGGCGACACGGTGATAGATCCGCTCCCGCGTAGATTGGTCGTCGATGTCTGTTTTCATCAGGGAGTCGAGGTAGTTGCGCTCGACGGCATCGAAGACGGCGTAAAGGCCTTCATCTCCCTCGCACCATTCGCGGAACCGCCGGCCACGCTCGGCGGACGCACGGAGCCTTTCATCGTTCATTGGTCGCCTTCCGCCATTTCCTGTCGTTGCGAGAACCCTCTGCCGCAGCATTGATCACAGTGCCAGG
>Ga0207866_1002188_pt1 | contig 15049 bp, 9 predicted proteins | sample HigsolmetaAR203D_FD_184835 | JGI IMG/M metagenome (GOLD analysis project Ga0207866, IMG submission 184835) | Ionic liquid and high solid enriched microbial communities from the Joint BioEnergy Institute, USA - AR20-3-D (SPAdes) (version 2) ...
AGGCTTCGATATCAATAATCTCTTTCCGATTGAAATTTTCCAGCTTCCGAAGCAGGTAATTTCGATTACGGAAATTATACACATCCTTAATCATGAGTTCCCGCTTGAACTCCTCATCGGTCGGAAACCGTTTATAGGAATCTTTGAGTAAAAACGCCGCACGAACGCTTTCCAAATAATTCGCCTTGTCGATCTCTTTGCTGAGTGTCGCAAATGTTTTGTTCAATGAATTGGTCGGAACCCCGCAAACCGCTCGGCGGAACACGTAAGCTTCAACAAGCTTTAGGATTTCGATAAATTCCGATTTTGATAAAATTTGACGCTCATAGTCGTCATATACCTCAAGCAAGAACGGATACGAGACATCGACCTTAAGCGTATTGATATCTTTAAGCACTTCATTGATTTCTTTATCTTTTTCCGTCTGGAATGCAAGCTTCACAAAATATTGGGAATATCGATAAATGTCCTCAACAATTTGTTGAACGTCCAGTTCACTGTGCTGAAATACGTATTCCTTAAAGCTGGAATATACTTCTTGAATGTTTGGAATTCGCCCCGTTTTCACCGTTAAATAGTCACGCATAAATCGGTCAAACAAAGCGGAATTTGTCAGATTCCCGAAGCTTTTTTCCATCGGATACCAGTATTCCTTGTACAGTTCCGTCTGCTCTTTCGGCTCCAGTTTCATCAAAACGAAGTTTCGGATCAAATCGGCCTGCGACAGATCAAGCCCCGTTGAGTTAAGACTTTCAAAAATCAACTGCGGATTATCATGGTCTCGATCCAACGATATATCTACAATAATCAGCTTGGAGATTCCCTGATACAGCTTGTTCAGATCGATACCGCTGTTTTTGATGGATTCCGCAAAAAAATGATAGTTCTCGTACACCCTCGGGGAGTATTCCTCGGGGAGTTTTTTGTCTAAGATCAGGTTGATCAGCGTGTCCTTATCGCTCTCCGTCAAGATGAGTTTGTGATACAGCTCCCCCTCTTCTTCGCTGTTGACCAGATAGTAATTCATGATCTTCTTTTTCGTAATATCCAAGGATTGTCCGCTTTCCTCGATGGCTTTGCCCAACGCAAGCAACAGTAACGTCAACGTGGTCAATCGTTGCTGTCCATCAATGACGAGCAGTTGCGGAACGGATGATACTTGATATAACCCTTGTTCGATGTAGACAATCGAGCCAACAAAGTGCCCCTTGATCTTTTCGTCTTCCGCCGCTCTGACAATATCGTTCCAAAGCTGGCGACACTGCTTTATCGTCCAGCTATATTTTCGCTGATAAATCGGGATGATGAATTGTTTTGTGCCTTGCATGAACTTCAATAAATTCGTTTCTACCGCCTTCACTCGACCCTCTCCTCATAAAAGAACTCCTTATTTCGGATATCCGCCCCCGATTTCCTTTGGGGATAATCGTGGATGAACGACATTCACTAATTCTTTATTAATTCTTCGGTTTCAGAAATCAGTTCCCGAAGGAATTCCACGGCTTTCTTTGTGCTTTTCTGATCCGAGGAAAGCAACGTTATGATGTTGTCTATCCTTTGCTTGTAATTACGGGGTTTGGCACGAAACCCTTCAATCATCCGAACCGCTTTTTTCTCATTGATGCAGTATTCTTCATTGATTGCAAAGATCACCTGATTTAAACAGGAAATCGAGCGGAAGACATGACCCGCGACGTAGGAAATGTCGTCCTTATCCACGTTATTCTCGGCGAACATCAAAGAAAAAGAGGCTTCAAACAAGAAAAAGCCCATGATCGCATCTTTGACCGCCTCGGGGTAAGGCACCGTCTTCGCTTTTAATTTGGAAATTTGTTCCGTTGGGTCGGACAGGATTTGACAGATGGCGATTTCCCCCATGTACATGACATTGAGATAAGCGTGCGGGTGACCCGTCTGGTAATGGGCCGAAACATTTCCTTGCAAGCATTCATCGATCACTTTGGCTACCCGATTGATGTCACGGAACAAAAAGTCAACATGATACCCTTGAACCACCAGCCAGCCGCCACCATTGACCCAGGGTCCCCATTGCCCTAGAGAAGTGATCAAATGTTCTCTGTGTTGATCATCGAGTCTTGTCGCGATTTCGCTCACTGCTTTGATATCAAAACCTGCTAATTCATCGTAATAAATGCCAATATCGATATCGGAAGTCGCGTGATTTGTGCCCCTTGCTCTTGAACCTCCCAAAACGACACCCACAATGCCAGGTATTCCATTGAGTTCATGGCTTATTTGATCAATTACCTTTTGGACGGTCACGAAATGCTCAACTCCGTTACTTCGCTTTCTGCATATCATTTTATCACAAACCAGAACAGAAAATTGGCGTCCTTTCCCCTTCCCCCTTTCGCAAACCAACCGCAGGAGTCCGATCAACCCATTTTGAATTTCCTACTATGTCAAGAGAAAATAATTCATGTCCATCCCACTTTAGCCCCACCAAAGCCTCCAATCCCTTGCCGCACAAGGGGGTTTGGGTTTTGAGGAACCAGTTGGAACAAAAAACCAGGAAAATAAAAAGTGTCCGTCCAATTGGAAGAAATTAGGTGGTTAGAGGGAAGGGATGAGGGAAACGAAACGTTGGGAAATGTCCAGGGAAATCATTTGAGGGGATAGGGAGCAGGGGTAAGGGGAGAGGAAAAAGGGATGGGTATATTGGGACAAAACCTGATCCCTCAACCCTTTCTACCCTATACCCTGTCCCCCTATCAACAGAAAAGCCCAGCATGGATCAGGGCAAACCCCTACCACGCTCGGCTTCTTGGACACTTTTTATTATCTCTGGACAGTTTTTATTTTCACAGGACGGGATTTATTAGCTGTCTACAACACGAATCCCCGCTGCGCTGCGCTTACTCTACCGTCACGCTCTTCGCGAGGTTGCGTGGTTTGTCGACGTCGTTGCCGCGAGCCAGCGACGCATAGTAAGCGAGCAGTTGCAACGGAACAACGGACAGCGCCGGCGACAGAAGGTCCAGCGTCTTCGGAATATAGAACACCTCGTCTACCGACTTCTGCAGAACATCGTCTCCTTCGGAAGCGATGCCGAGCACATACGCGCCGCGGGCTCGTACCTCGATGATATTGCTGACCGTCTTCTCCATCACATCGGTCTGGGTTGCCAACGCGATCACCGGCGTGCCATGCTCGATCAGCGCCAGTGTGCCATGCTTCAGTTCACCCGCCGCATATGCCTCAGAGTGAATATAGGAGATCTCCTTCAGCTTCAGCGAGCCTTCCTGCACCACCGCATAGTCGAGGCCACGGCCGATGAAGAACAGATTGTCGTGCGTCGAGATCTTCTCCGCGATTGCCTTGATGTTCTCCGCCTGATGGAGAATCGTCTGCACCTGCGCAGGCAATTGCTGCAGATGAGTCAGGATATTCTCGATGAGCGCTGGATCAGCAGTGCCCAAGAGCTGAGCGAAATGCATACCCAGCAGATAGAACACGATGAGCTGTGACGTATAAGCCTTCGTCGACGCGACCGCGATCTCCGGACCGGCCCAGGTGATGATCGTATCGTCCGCTTCCCGGGCAACCGAACTGCCAACGACGTTGGTGATCGCGATGACCCGCGCTCCTTGCCGCTTCGCCTCGCGCAGCGCCGCAAGCGTATCCGCCGTCTCACCCGACTGGCTGACGACGATGACCAACGTATGCTGGTCGATGATCGGATTGCGGTAGCGGTATTCCGAAGCCACATCCGTCTCCACCGGAATGCGCGCGAGCTGCTCGATCACATGTTTGCCGATCAGACCTGCATGGTAAGCCGTGCCGCAAGCGACGATATGAATGTGGCGAATATTCCGCAGGTCATTCGCCGTCAGCTTCACTTCGTCCAGGATCACCCGCTTACCAGAGTCGTCGATGCGTGCTCCCATCGTATCGCGATAGGCCTTCGGTTGCTCATGGATTTCCTTCAACATAAAGTGATCATATCCAGCTTTTTCCGCCGTCTCGATATCCCAATCGACACGAAAGATTTCCCGGGCAATAAAATTCCCCTCGATCGTCATCAATTCGACACGATCTTTCGTCAGAACCGCCATCTCACCATCGTTCAGAATATACACGTTTCGCGTATAATCGAGGATGGCCGGGATGTCGGAGCCGATGAAGTTCTCCCCTTCGCCCACGCCGATGATCAGCGGGCTGGCCAGACGCACCGCAACCAGCTTATCCGGCTCGTTGCCGCACAGCACAGCCAGCGCATAGGCGCCGCGCATCTCCTTCACCGCACGGCGTACTGTGGAGACGATATCGCCATCATACAGATCCGCCAGCAGATGGGCGATGACCTCCGTATCCGTTTCCGAAGTGAAAGTGTATCCTTTCGCAAGCAGGCGCTCCTTGATGACCATGAAATTCTCGATGATGCCGTTATGCACCACGGAGATGTTCACCTTGGAATCCGCATGCGTATGGGGATGGGCATTCTCATCCGAAGGCTTGCCGTGTGTCGCCCAACGCGTATGGCCGATGCCGATCGAACCGTTCAGCGGTTCCTCCTGCAGCTTCTCCTCCAGGACTGCAATTCTGCCCTGCGACTTGCTGACCTTCAGCCCCTCGTTCGTATAGACGGCGATGCCTGCCGAATCATACCCCCGATACTCCAACTTCTTCAGTCCATGAAGCAAGATTTCCTGGGAATCCCGATTCCCTATATATCCAACAATACCGCACATGTTATTCAAGTCCCTCCTGAGTCCTATCCAATTAAATTCGTCGTTCAATCAATAGTTGATCAGGCCCGTGCCATACCACGAACCTTCTGCATCCGATCAACACGTTCCAGAAACAATGCGAAACCAAGCCTCCTGTCCAGAAGCCTAGCAAACCTGTTTTCAACGATTAACGCAGATGAAGACAATGTGAAACTGAGCCTCCTCTTCCAACCTTTCAAGGCTTGGAAGGAAAGCCGTCCAACCGTATGATCATCATTGCCGATCCCATGTTCCCCCGGTATCTCTGTGGCCAGCACGGAACAAGCCTGCAGCACGTCTCCGTTCGTCGTCCAATTCTTCATGCTGCCAAGCTTACGCTGATTCTATTCGTGTGCAATTCCAAGTAAGATGCATCACAATGGAAATATCCATACATCTCACACATCTGTCAGAGCTTTGGCCGGCAAGTCACCCCGCCGTTTTCTTCTCTGACTCACAGCCCGATGCCTGGACTGGAAGGTCCCCGCCGAAAACTCCGAACACCTTCACCTCGTCAACTTATGCCAACGCGGCATCTGTACCGTCCATCCGCGTATCCGTTCGTTGCTTAACGTCCCCAAGCAACGAGCGGCCATAAGTTCTGGCGCTTAAGTAATGTCCCAACGATCCTCCTTTCCAATCACGAGTTATTCCTATTTTATGCAAAGGCCTTATAAAGCGCAACTGTTATTTTCTTTCATATGTCCAGTCGCCCCGCTATCTGCCAACAAACGTCAAACCGCACGCTGCGCCCAGCGTGCGGTGTCATAACTACTGCAATTCAGTGCGAATGACTTCTGCGATCTCATTCACATAGGATTCGACCAAAGCTCCGTCCGGACCCTCCGCCATGACGCGGATCAGCGATTCCGTACCCGATGGACGGACCAGTACCCGGCCATCGTCGCCCAGCTTGGACTCCACTTCGCGGATGACTTCCGAGATTCTCGCATTGTCTTTGTATTTGCTCTTATCGGCAACGCGCACATTGACGAGTACCTGAGGATATTTCTTCATCACCCGCTTCAACTCGCTGAGCTTCTTGCCCGATGCGATGATCGTGTCCGTTAGCTGCAGCGAGGTGAGGATGCCGTCACCAGTTGTACTGTAGTCGAGGAAAATCACATGGCCGGATTGCTCGCCACCCAGGTTGTAACCGCCCTTGCGCATCTCCTCCATCACATACCGGTCGCCAACAGCCGTCTGTGCCGTGTTGAGACCCATGCTCTCGACCGCTTTGTAGAAGCCGATATTGCTCATCACCGTCGAAACGATCGTTCGATGCTTGAGCCGGCCTTCGTTGGCCATCGCCTGCCCGCATATGCTCAAGATATAGTCGCCGTCCACCTCTTCACCGGTGTCGTCGATGGCGATCAGCCGGTCGGCATCACCGTCGTAGGACAACCCGAAGTCCGCACGATGTTTCAGCACCGCTTCCTTCAGGCTCTCCGGATGCGTGCTTCCGCAGTTCAGGTTGATATTCAACCCATTCGGCTCGTTGTGGATCGTGATCACCTCTGCGCCCAACTCGCGGAAGACGAGCGGCGCCAGTTCATACGCGGCGCCATTGGCGCAGTCCATGACGATCTTCTTGCCAGCAAAGCTGTTGCGGACCGTAGTCTTGAGATACTCCAGGTAGCGGAATTTGGCGTGTTCATGGTTCGTGACCGTGCCGAGTCCAGCCCCGATCGGGCGAGGCAATTCATCCGCAGATTCATCCATGAGGCGTTCGATCTCCAGCTCCGTCTCATCCGATAGCTTGAAACCATCGCTACCGAAGAATTTGATTCCGTTATCCTGGACCGGATTATGGGAAGCCGAGATCATCACACCGGCGTCTGCCTTCATCACTCTGGTCAGATATGCGACGCATGGCGTCGTAACGACCCCCAGCCGTACGACGTTTGCGCCGATAGAGAGCAGCCCTGCTGTCAGCGCGGCCTCCAGCATCGGTCCAGAGATGCGCGTGTCCATGCCGATCAGCACCGTTGGCTTCTCCTTCTGCGCTTGGCGAGTCAGCACATATCCTCCGCAACGGCCGATACGATACGCCAGCTCTGCGGTTAACTGCTCGTTCGCCACCCCTCGCACGCCATCAGTTCCAAAATATTTCCCCATATTCGCTCTCCTCTAGAAACTTGTTATCAGATGCAGCTATTCGAGTTGCAAAAATGACTACTATCTATTATGCGCGGATGCCTATGCTGGTGATAAGCGGTCAACCGCTGTAAATCGCTGACTGTCCATGAACGGAGCCAGCGTCAGCTATGTCGGTCGGCGATGAAGCGTCTGCGGTTTCCGCGGCACTGTCATCCGTATCAGTCGAAGCATCATCGTTGGTCGGCTGTTCGGATTCGCTACCGCCTCCGTCGCCTCCACTGCCCGATGTTTCGTCCGCAGGTACCGTAACGACGACGCTTGCTCTGAGCAGATCTCCCGTTGCCAGCTCAACGAACTTCGGCAGATTCACACGCAGCGGGAGAACGAAGCTGCCCGGTGCAACGTTGCTGACATCGAGGATGACTTGAACATCACCGGCAGTCAACGAATTCACGAGCGCCGCGGCACCTTGGACGGTCAGGCTGACAACTCCGCTCGCCGGATCGACCAGTTCAATCTCATAGGCTTCATTCTGTCCAAACAAGCGTATCGGTACGCTGTTGAACGTTCTCTGCACCGTAGGCTCCAGATCGATGCTGACCTGAACCTCACTCGGCTCCACGCTTGTGATGCCCGTCTTGAGCGGCAGCTCCACCGTCACCGTGGAGTCGCCCGTCAACTTGGACAGATCCACGATGACACCCTCATAGAACTCGATGGCATCGATCATCTCCTGCGGGCCAGAGATCGTGACGAACGATACGTTCTGGCTCACGCTCGCGACACTCAGTCCTGCCGGCGGCGCGCCTGTGAAACTGACCTGCAGCGGTACAGAACGAATCGGCGGCGTGATCGGTACTTCCACGCTGACGATCGACGGGCTGATCGCCACACCTTCGAGCTTCTGCCCGGACGCGTTGTATGCCTCGAGCTTCACCTCACGCACTACTGTTTCTGACGCGCCTTCGATATCCAGATAACCGCGAATGCTGGCCACCTGAACCAATTGGCTCGAAGGCACGGTTACATGCACCCTTGACGGACTTGCCACGGGTACGCCGGCTTTCAATCCTTCCTGCGGCGTTCCGGTCAGCTCGATGCTGACATCGAACTGCTTCGTATCCATCCGTTCGATCGTGACCGTCACCGTATCTGGATTGAGCTTGACATCCACACCCGTCGGGAAGTTCTGGGCGATAAGCGGCACCTGGTGAGTACCTTCGGTGTATCCTGACACATCTGCGATGATCGCATACTGTGAAGATGGGATACGATTGAGGGCGGATGTCGTCCCTTCGACGATGATATCCACCTCATCCGGCGTGATCGAAGCCAGATAAAATTGATCCGTATCCAGCCCGGCAATCGTCACCTTCGCGTCGGCGATCGTATCGGTTTGGAACATGGGATTATTCTGTGTCGTCGTAGTCTGCTCATAATTGAGCTTGACAACCAACCATAGGAGAATGCCTAGGAGCAGTGCAGCGACCCGTACAACATTCACATTGTTAAACCATTTATCCACGGCGCCCTCTCCTTCTCCAGAACGGCTTCTTCGAGTTCGCGCTCTTCGGCTTCAATTCCTCGTGCAGCTTGGAGATCAGCGATTCTTCCTTGATGTCGCGGACAACTTGTCCGTTGATCGACAGGGAGACTTGTCCAGTTTCTTCGGACACAACGACCACAACCGCATCCGATACTTCCGTCATGCCGATCGCAGCGCGATGTCTCGTGCCAAGCTCTTTGCTGATGAATGGATTCTCTGACAAAGGCAAATAGCAACCCGCTGCCATTAGCTGGTTGCCACTAATGATGACCGCTCCGTCATGCAACGGTGTATTCGGGATGAAGATGTTGATCAAGAGTTCTGATGTGATCTTTGCATTCAACTTGATGCCTGACTCGATGTAATCCATGAGCCCCGTCTCACGCTCGAACACGATGAGCGCCCCGATCTTGCGCTTGGCCAGGTGGTTGATCGCCTTGTATACTTCGGAGATCGTGTCGTTGAGCGCAGACTCCTCAGCGGTAGAGGTACGGGCGAACAGCTTGCCTCGCCCTAGCTGTTCAAGCGCGCGACGCAACTCCGGCTGAAATATGATAATCACCGCCAGAACACCGAAAGTGAATGCCTGATTCATCATCCAGTTTAACGTATGCAACTGAAAGGCAATGCTTAGTCCCCAGGCGATGATCAGCACCACGATTCCTTTCAGCAGTTGAACAGCCCGAGTGCCGCGAACTAACATGATCAGCTTGTATATGACATAACTGACGATGAGTATATCGATGATATCCCATATGCGTATATTGGCAAAAAAATCCATCGTCAATCCTCCAACCGCCTGTATGTGCTTCATCCAAATTGACTAGGCCATGCCACAAAGCTTACAAATGCACAACTTGTTTCTATTCTATACAGTTCCAAACCATCCTGCAATCTTATACCATATCCAGTCAAACATCCGGTTGACGATTGTGATGCGTCCCCCGATATTCGCGCTGGACGCCGTGTAGCTTCCATCGATGACGACCAGATTCCCTAGCAGCATGCCCTCAACGATGATCTCCCCATTCTCCACGATCAAATCGCCGTTGATCGTCTGCCCTTCTGGCACGATGACGCGGTTGCCATCAACGATAATTTTCTCGAACTCATTCGTGCTGATCACGAGTTGTTCGTTCGTATCCCACAAGGTGGCGAAACTGCTGAACATGACGATGACGAAGATCGCTGCTGCCGTCAACGCAGGATGGCGTTTCAGCCAGTTCAACACGGTCCGGCTCTTCTGCTGAGGCGGCAAACTGGCCATGATGCGGTCGGTAAGATCCGGTGCTGCTTTCATACGCAGCATCTGCACACGCTCTTCAACAATCTCCAGTTCCTTAAAGTGTTCTCGGCAACTGCTGCATTGTCTCAGATGTTCATCTAGAATCGCTTGGTTGGAACTGTTCAATTCTCCATCCATATATTCATGTATCCAAGAGACGGCTTGTTTGCAATCCACCTTAAGCCTCCCCTTTCATTATCTACGCATTAAAAGTCCTGTACCTTAATCATACGAAACAGAGAGGATTATGTTTCAACAACGAACGAATACACCCTGCTACCCAGACTCTTGGCTGTGTTCGATCCTGCTGCGTAGAAATTCTCTGCCTCGATGCAATCTCGTCTTGATCGTCGTTACTGGAAGTTCAAGCACATCACTGATTTCCTGCAAGGATAGATCGTGCAGATAACGCAGGATCATGATCGATTTGTATTGCTCCGGCATCATGTCCAGCGCCTCGCGCACTTGCCGTCTCGTCTCGGACAACACCAGGAGATTCTCCGGTTGTTCCGCTTCATCCATCGGCATAAAATCATAACCGTCTGAACTTTCCGAATCAAACAGATTGGCATCCAGTGAGATGTTTCGCTTTCGTTTACGTTTGCGCAAGATGTCAATGCATAGATTCGTCCCTATTCGGTAGATCCAGGTTGAGAATTTCTGCGCAGGGTCATAACGCATGAGGTTCTTGTATACTCTCAGGAAAGTTTCTTGCACGACGTCCTCTGCCTCATGGGCGTTGCCAAGCATCCGGTAGGCGAGATGGTATATTTTATTCTGATAATGATCAACTAGCTGCCGAAATGCTACCCGGTCTCCATTTCGTGCCAACTGGGCAAGCCTTGCTTCGTACAGATCCATCCATCCACCCCCCATCCGCTTCTGCCTTGTCAGAGCTTGTCCTATCCAAACCAAGAATATGTAACGCCTAATGCTGATAGTTCAAGAAAGAGCCAGGCTCCGTCAGAGCCCGACTCTTCTTATGCCATTGCCTAATATAACCCGATTGGGCCTGAGATCAACCGGTATTTCTCATGCCAGCAGCGATACCGTTGATCGTCAGTAGCACCTCGCGCAACAACTCTGCGTCATCCTGTCCTTGTTCGCGAAGCGAACGCAATTCTTGCAGCAGCTTTACCTGCAGATAGCTCAGCGGATCGACGTACGGGTTGCGCAAACGGATCGATTCTTGAATGACAGGAACATTGTCGAGAATTTCCTGCTGACCCGTAATCTTCAGTATAAGCTCACTTGTCAGCTTATGTTCATTTACGATCTGCTCGAGGATTCGTTTCTTCGTTTCCTCATTCTTCACGAGTCCCGCATACTCTGTCGCGATCTTGAGGTCTGACTTGGAGAGAGCCATCTGCAGATTGTCGATCAACGACTGGAAGAAGGACCAGTTGTTATACATGTCGCGGAGTTCCTGCAGCCTCTCTTCCTTGCCCTGATAGTAGCTGTTGAGTCCTGTTCCGGCAGCGTACCAAGCCGGGAACAAGTAGCGGCTCTGCGTCCAGCCGAACACCCACGGTATCGCACGCAGATCCTCGAACCGGTCGCTGTTCTTCCGCTTCGCAGGACGGGAGCCGATATTCAACTCGCCAACCTCCGGCATCGGCGTCGATTCCTTGAAGAAGGTGTAGAAGTCCGGATCGCGGAAGACCAGATCCTGATACTTCTCAAGCGCGACCTCGGAGATGCCTTTGACGATCTCCTCCCAACGCTCTTCCTTCTGTGTCACTTCAGGATATTTGCGCATGAGGAGTGCGGTGAGCAGTGCTGATGTAGCCTGCTCCAAGCTGCGATAGGCGATGCCTTGCAGCGAATATCGGGACGACAGCACTTCCCCTTGTTCGGTGATCTTGATGCCTGCCCCCAGTGTGCTCGGCGGCTGTGCGAGAATGCTGCGGTTGAGCGGCATACCGCCTCTTCCGAGCGCTCCGCCTCGTCCATGGAAGAACTTGACCTTGACGTTATACTTCTCGGATACATCCGTCAGCGTCTTAAGCGCCACACGCAGTTCCCAGTTCGCGGTAACGACGCCCCCGTCCTTGTTGCTATCCGAATAGCCGAGCATGATCTCCTGAACGCCGTCCATCGCCTTTACGCCGTCCATGAAGGCTGGCAGTTCATACAGAGTGGACATGATCTTCGGCGCCTCATGCAGGTCCTCGATCGTCTCGAACAGCGGCACAGGTTGTAACGTGCAGATGACCTTGCCATCGGGCATACGCTGGTACAAGCCCGTCTCCTTAGCCAGCAGCAATACCTCCAGCATATCGCTGGCGCCTGCTGTCATACTGATCAAATAGCTGCGGATGCAATTCTGTCCGAATTCCTGTTGCCCTCTCCGTACGGTTCGGAATACATCCAGCACCTCGCGCGTACTGTCCGAATATTGGTGATAAGGGGAAGTCAGCGGTCGAGGATCGAGCAACAGATCATGCAGCAGCTTAATCTTGCTCTCCTCGGACAACTCCGAGTAGTTGTTTGTGATGCCCATATTCGACAGGATCTCCGTCATCGCCAGTTCATGTTCCTTGCTGTGTTGGCGAATATCCAGCGTCGCCACGTGGAATCCGAACAGTTCCGCTTGCCGGATCAGCTTCTTGATGTATTCATCCGCGACGTAATCGGCGTAGTGGCTGCGCAGGCTGCGGTCGAGGATTCTAAGATCTTCGATGAACTCCTGCACATCATTGTATCTGGCGGCCTCGGTCTCGCCATCTTCAACCGGCTTGCCGGTATTTCGAATCTTCTTGATCATGTAGCACAGCTTGATCCGATACGGTTCTTTGCTGTTGCGCCACAGGAAGTCAGAGCGAAGTTGGATCTTCTCCTTGTCCTTCTCGATGGAAGCCAGCAGTTCATCGGTAACCTTGACGATATTCGTGCTGAAGCTCAGCATCTTGAGCAGATTCATCAAGCTGGCTTCGTATTTGCTCAGAGCGAGCTCTCTGTGCATCTTCAAGGTCTCCCAGGTGACCTCATGGGTTACGGATGGATTGCCGTCTCTGTCTCCGCCGATCCAGGAGCCGAAACGCAGGAAAGGAGGCACATGCCAGGACTTGTCGGGATAATACTTGTCGAGGCATCGTTCAAGCTCGATATACACGTCCGGAATAACGTCAAACAACGTTTCATCGAAATAGTACAGACCGTTGCGAACTTCGTCGAGCACCGTCGGTTTGCGATCGCGCAGCTCATCGGTTTGCCACAGCGTGATCACTTCATTGAGCAGCTTATTTCTCAGCGTCTCTCTCTCACGATAGGTAAGCGTCGGATCATCGAGCTTCATCATGTCGTCGGCGATACGCTTATGTATCTCCAGAACAGCTCTGCGCGTCGCTTCCGTTGGATGAGCGGTCATGATGAGCTCCAAGTAGATGCCTTGCATCATCTCCTGAACTTCGTCAGCCGCGATATTCTTTTCTTTCAGCTTCATCACAGCATCTTCAATCGATCCGGGTTGGATCTGCTCGCCGGCAGAGCGTTCATATTCACGTTTACGGCGTATGCGGTGGTTCTGTTCAGCGATGTTCACCAGGTGGAAATATATCGAGAACGCGCGGATCACCTGATGCCTTACTTCCGGCTTGAGCTCTTGGATGCATTTCTTCAACTCATCGTTGGACTTATTCGGATCTGCGCGCAATGTTTTGCTCATCTCACGAATGTGTTCGACAATATCCAACAACTCCGTACCGCCTTGGTGGACCAGCACTTCCCCAAGTATGTTGCCCAGGAATCTTACATCGCGGCGCAACGCATTGTTGATGGATTGCCGGTTACTCTCCTGATTGATGGCTTCACTCATAAAAATCCGTCACCCCATTTGAATACTGCTTATCTATCTAGCTATGGCCTTCAAGAGCGCAATAAAATGTTCTTATCTAAGCAATTGTAACAAAAAATCAAAATAAATTCCTTATTTTCGCGCAATTTTATGTAAAAAAATATGCTCCAATATATTGAAAATTAAAATTACCATCCTCACAGCATCCCATACTGCACGACTTGTGTCCATACGTGTGAAGATTCAGGCGGGTCTTTATGCAGCTTATATGTGAATATAACAAAAAAACCGCGCTTTTACGCGGTTTTTCTGATGGAGCGGGTGAAGGGAATCGAACCCTCGACAACAGCTTGGAAGGCTGTGGTTTTACCACTAAACTACACCCGCAATAGAAATGGTCGGGACGACACGATTTGAACATGCGACCCCCTGGTCCCAAACCAGGTGCTCTACCAAACTGAGCTACGTCCCGACTTAAATGGCGTGCCCTGAGAGATTCGAACTCCCGACCTTTTGATTCGTAGTCAAACGCTCTATCCGGCTGAGCTAAGGGCACATATATGGAGCGGACGACGGGATTCGAACCCGCGACCCTCGCCTTGGCAAGGCGATGCTCTACCACTGAGCCACGTCCGCATGATGCGCGTGGAGGGACTTGAACCCCCACGGTTACCCGCTAGATCCTAAGTCTAGTGCGTCTGCCAATTCCGCCACACGCGCATGTCAACAACCTAAAATGGTGAGCCATGGAGGACTCGAACCTCCGACACCCTGATTAAAAGTCAGGTGCTCTACCGACTGAGCTAATGGCTCGCATGGCTGGGGATCTAGGATTCGAACCTAGGCATGACGGAGTCAAAGTCCGTTGCCTTACCGCTTGGCTAATCCCCAATAATGAAGCACTCACGGTTGCAACCTCATTAGGTTAACATGTTCGCTCGCAAAATGCAAGTGGGTGACGGTTAGCAGTTTCTCCCATGTTGCAGGAGATACGCAATAGCCATAAGAATCATTTCGTTTACGCTGTTTTCGCGTAATTATCTATGATGGTGGACGCTGACGGGATCGAACCGCCGACCCTCTGCTTGTAAGGCAGATGCTCTCCCAGCTGAGCTAAGCGTCCATGTTGGTGACCCGTAGGGGATTCGAACCCCTGTTACCTCCGTGAAAGGGAGGTGTCTTAACCCCTTGACCAACGGGCCATGTCCTAAGCTCCCAACCGGATTTGAACCGGTGACCTCTTCCTTACCATGGAAGCACTCTACCTCCTGAGCTATGGGAGCATATGGCTCCCCGAACAGGACTCGAACCTGTGACAACTCGATTAACAGTCGAGTGCTCTACCGACTGAGCTATCGGGGAATATGGATACCGATGCATACAGCTTCGGGTAGTAAACCGTAAGGTATAATTGGATGTTGCCCAATTCATTACCGTCAAAACCGGCTGTTTAGGTGATTTATGAGGCTTGGCAACGTCCTACTCTCCCAGGACCCTTCGGTCCAAGTACCATCGGCGCTGGAGGGCTTAACGGTCGTGTTCGGGATGGGTACGCGTGGTTCCCCTCCGCCATTGTCACCAAACCTCTTCTT
>Ga0207866_1002194_pt1 | contig 15013 bp, 11 predicted proteins | sample HigsolmetaAR203D_FD_184835 | JGI IMG/M metagenome (GOLD analysis project Ga0207866, IMG submission 184835) | Ionic liquid and high solid enriched microbial communities from the Joint BioEnergy Institute, USA - AR20-3-D (SPAdes) (version 2) ...
GCTCTTCAACATGATTTAAGCGTGTTTCTACTTGATCTAAACGCTCTTCTACTCGATCCAATCGATTTTCGACCCGATTTAATCGATCATCTACCTGGTCCAATCGCGTCCCGATATAATCCAGTCGATCATGCACATTTTTAAGATCATTGTCAACAGACATCACTTTTTCTAAAATTAAGTCGAGTTTTTGTTCCATTTTTTGACTCCTTTTAAAAATCTCCTTTTCTCAATTTTATTCGAATGAAATGGTTCTGACAAGTACGGATTGGGTGCCTTGTGTTGATTAAATGCAGTAAATGCCCGAGCATTAATAAAACATTTACATCTGAAAGACTATGTGACGATAAAGGGATTCATGCTCAAACAAGTCGGTGGAATATGTTGAAGATTATGCTTTCGCTTTATCATTCATAGTGTGTTCGAAATATTAAAGAATAAGATAATTGAGAATTAAGGTATTTTTATGTAGAAAGGCATAAAATTGCTTTTCAAAATCAGGAATCTTTCATCATCATCAAAATAAACCCTTTGTGTTGGTTGATCTTTATTGTTCAAACTGTTCAAGCCAATTAAATATTCGTCTTCATGCTGTTTTACAAGTCTTATTTTAATACAAAAGAAAATAATCAAATGCTAAAGTATAGAAAAAATCAATAGGTGATCCGAGCTCTATAATTAAGATTTTGTTGAAATGCTGTCTATTTTGACAGAAGAAGGTTTTGTGAATATATAGATAGCGATAAAAGCTAGAATTGTTAAAATAGTTACTACGAAAGCAGTTTTTTATCCTACGAACTCCCATTGGTTAATGAGAAGAAGATGGGGGGAAGTTGCTGTAATCCATGCTTGAATAAACGCGACCCACCCAGTAAAGATAACAATGTTCTTTTTTTGTGGAAGCAGCAAGTAAAATAATGTCCATAGAAAGGACCACATAAGCCAAATAATACCGAATTTTATATCTTGCAGTTTAATAAAGTTTATATAGCTGTATCCTAAAGCAAGAATTGCTACCCATAGAGAGTACCAATCTAAACCTGAAGAGTTAAAGTTTTTTAGATTCGAAATTCCTACATATAAATAAGTTAAAACAAAAAGAAAAATGCCGGATGCGTTAAGATCGTCCATGAATCTCCTGTAGATGTAAAAATGAGATAAAATGGTGTCATAACTTGCATCGATCCAATAAATAAGTTAAACACTCTCGCGCTTTTTTCATCGACTTTTCCCAATAGCATTAAACCATTGATAAATAATACTGCACCAACAAACATTAGACCGACTTTATCCATGCTCTTCCCCCTAAACAGTGAAATAATTATCACTTGTCTTGTGCTGTTTCAAAGAGGATGAGATTGCCGTCCTTAATTTTTGCAATAAATTTGGTTGGGTGATCTTGATGTAATCTCTTGCTGATTTTTGCAGCTAAAGGAACTTCTATATTTTTTCGAATAGCGCGTTTTAAAAATCTCGCGCCATATCGCTGGTCAAATCCTTTTTTAATCAAAAATTTACGAGCAGATTCATCGAGCTGAAGTGTGCAGTTGTATTTTTTTATTCTTCGGTTAATAGCTTGAATGTTGAGATCAAGAATATGTTCCAGCGCATCTTGTTTTAGCCACTGAAAGACAAAAATATCATCGAATCTGTTAATGAACTCAGGACTAAATCGTTTTTCTAATTGGGAAAAAACTATAGAGCGGAGAAAATCTTGTTCTGTTTTTCCAAAATTGGAAGGGCGTAAAAACCAAAGCAGTTTACGTAATCTATATTTTAAATTTTTATTTGCATAACTAATAATTTCTTTTGCCCCAATATTGCTTGTCATAAAGATCATGGCATTACGAAAATGAATAACCTTCTCTCCAGATGTCATAACGAGTATGCCGTTATCCATTACATTCAGGAGAGAATAAATCACTTGGTCATTTGCTTTCTCCAGTTCGTCAAAAAGAACAATTCCAGGTTTACTGTAGGATCCTTCAATTTTTTCCTTTTGAAATAAGGAGTTCCCCTCTTTGCTTCCTACATATCCTGGAGGTGCACCAGTTAGTGCCGCAGCATAGTGTTCCTGGGTTAGTGTATTCATGTCAATACGGCAAAAAGCCTCCGCATTTCCGTAAATAGCTTCACTAAGTACGCGAACGATTTCTGTTTTTCCAACCCCTGTAGGCCCAAGAAATAAGGCTACATACAAAGGGCGGTTTTCTTCTGTAATATCCGTCCAAATTATATTTAACATTTCTTCTATACCTTCTAACACTTCATCTTGTCCCCAAATTTTTGAACGTATGTGTTGAATTACTTCGTTGACTTCAAAACGAAATCGGGTCACTAAGGGAGAAGAAGAATTAAAAGTTTCTGAATGGTTATCAGATGATATAGAATTTTGCTGGCGATTCTCATTTAAATCCTTTAATTTAGATGTTATAAATGTCATAGCATCATCTCCTGATTAGCGATCAGGAGGTCAAGTCCTAGAACCTGACCTCTTCTTCTTATCAAGATCATTTTCCAGTTGTTTTCTCAATTTCTTCATGAGGGATTCCTTCTATCGGACATTCCACAGTTCCCACTGTAGAGCGTGTAATCTTTTCTACATTTTCACGAGCCTTCTCTGCATCAAGCACCCAGGTGCGGTAAAAATCAAATGGACACTCTGCTAAACCGCGGCTGTCATCTCCCGATTGAATTAAACCGGTATACCCACGGTGAAGCAGTTTAAATAAGTGGTTTTGTGATTGCGAATTTTTGCGGAAATCACGGATTTGCGAAATCGACAGTTCCGCGTATTGGATTCCGTTTTCTTCTGTTCCGCATTCCCCTAATGTACGGCCATCAAAACCAACAATAGCTGAATGGCCAAAGTAAGAATAGACGCCGTCGAATCCAGATGCATTCGCAACAGCTACATACGTATTATTTGCCCATGCCATAGCCTTTGCCATAATGATTTGCTGTTCTTTTGAAGGATACATATAGCCTTGGCATCTCACAATAAGTTCAGCGCCTTTCATGGCGCAATCACGCCAAATTTCCGGATAGTTTCCATCGTCGCAGACAATTAAGCTTATTTTTATTCCTTTTGGTCCTTCTACTACATATGTTGTGTCTCCTGGATACCACGCTTCAATTGGACACCAAGGAATAATTTTTCGATATTTTTGTACAATTTCTCCTTTATTGTTCATTAAAATCAAGGTGTTATAAGGAGCTTTATTGGGATGATCTTCATGTCTTTCACCTGTTAAAGAAAATACCCCCCAAGTGTTAGCAGCACGACATGCTTGGGCAAATATTGCAGTCTCTTCTCCAGGAATGGAAGAGGCAGTATCGTACATTTCTTGTTCATCATACATAATTCCATGAGTGCTGTACTCTGGAAAAACGATTAAGTCCATACCAGGAAGTCCCTTTTTGATTCCTACAATCATGTCTGCTATTTTGCGACAGTTATCTAATACCTCGTTCTTTGTGTGAAGACGAGGCATTTTGTAATTGACCACTGCTATACCAACTGTGTCATGGCTACTTGAGATATCCCCATGTCTCATTTTTCATTACTCCTTTCTATAATTGAATGTAAAGCTGGAAACGTAGCCTATTGTTTTGTTTCCAGCTTTCTCGCTTATATTTACTGCAAGAAATATGCCAAATTTATAAATGCTTTATTTTTAGTATAGGAGGGAAAGGGAGGGTTTCACTTTTGCGACATTATTGTTGATGAAATATTTGAAATGTTATGAATTTTATAATAAGATTAAAGTGAAATAGGCATGTTTAATTTTTATACATTGTCGCAAATTGATACAAAAGAGGGATTTATATGAATATTTGCATCGGTTTTTTATTTTCATTAACGGGCATCACTTCCTTGACAGAAATTGGCCAATATCGAGCAGCTGTGTATGCTCTTGAAAAATTCCAAAAAGACAACAGTAAATCAAATATTACCTTTACCTTTGAAGCAAGAGACATTCGTTCCGATCCAATTGAAAGCTATAGACAAGCATTAGATATGGCGCGTTCAGGGATAAAAGTTTTTGTAGGATGCTATACGTCCGCATGCAGGAAAGCTATTTTACCTGTTCTTGAACAATACGATTGCCTTTTAATATATCCGGCGCTTTATGAAGGACAGGAGATTCATCCAAATGTTTTCTATGTTGGAGAAATTCCCAATCAACAAATCACCTCACTGCTTAAATTTACGATTGAACAATTTGGCAAAAAAGTTTACCTAATTGGAAACGATTATGTTTATCCTAGATATACGAATCAACAAATTAGAGAGATGTTATATGAATTGGACGGGAAAGTGATTGGGGAAAAATATGTTCCATTAGGGCATAAAGAGTTCTCGACTTATTTGGAAGAGATTAAACATTCTTCTTCCAATGCAATATTGTCTACGCTTGTCGGGGAAAGTATATTACCTTTTTATAAAATGTATTATGAATTAGGATTCAATCCTGAGGAAATGCCTATTATCAGCCCAATTACAACAGAGCTGGAGATACAAGCAATGGAGCCAAAATATGCAGCTGGTCATTACAGTTGTTTTAGTTATTTCCAGTCATTAGATATTCCTGAAAACGATTTACTTGTAAAAGGCATGAAAGAAAAATATGGGTTGGATACTGTTATTTCCTCGGTTATGTGCAGTACTTATATAGGGGTTCAAATAGTATTAGACGCGATATGTCATTTACAATCTACAGAAAGAAAAAAAATCACAAAATATTTATATGAGAAAGAGTTTTCATCACCGAGTGGAAAAATTAAAATAGAATCTAATCATCATGTGTCAAGAGAAATGAGGATTGGAAAAGCAAAGGAAAATGGACAGTTTGAGATTGTTTGGAGCTCGGAAAAACAAATTTTTGCTAGACCGCTTTTAACAAATACGCTTTTTGATTCTGCAGATGAAGAAGATATATGGAAAGGTTTAGTCGAAGAAATAGGGAAAGAGGTATCTGATGGAATTATCGCCGTTGACCAAAATGATAAGATACTATACGTGAATCCCCATGCTTTTGAAATAACGAAAGCTAAATCCGGTGATCTTTTCGATGAAGCGAACCTATTGGATATTGGTTATGAAGTAATGAAAAGGAAAATGAGAATGCCGTACAACGCTTTTTTGATTTTTATAAAGAAAAGATCAGGACAAGCTATTCAGCAGTCAAATGAAAAATACCAATTTGGAAAAATAGCAACTTACAATCCGGCCTTTCAAAAAGAGCTCCGCATTGCTTCGATCTCCTCACAATTTGACGCCAATGTATTGATATTTGGGGAAACAGGAACTGGTAAAGAAGTTTTGGCAAGAACGATTCATGAGCAAAGCCCTCGCCGAAATGGACCGTTTATTGCTTTGAATGCCGGTGCTATTCCAAGAGAACTGATTGCCAGTGAGTTATTTGGATATGTGGAAGGAGCATTTACTGGTTCAAAAAAGGGTGGAAGCGTTGGGAAGTTTGAAGCTGCCAACGGGGGCACATTGTTTCTTGATGAAATTGGAGAGATGCCATTAGAATTGCAAGTAAGCCTTCTTAGAGTGTTGGAGGAGCGAAAAGTCGTTCGCATAGGTGACTATAAAGAACGTCCAGTTAATGTAAGGGTCATTGCTGCAACAAACCGCAATCTAAAAGAGGAGATTGCTTACCAAGGTTCTTTCCGTTCCGACCTGTATTATCGATTAAATGTATTTACTATTCAGATTCCTCCGCTTAGACACCGATTAGAAGATATCCCTTATTTATCTGCACAATTTTTGCACCAGTTTCATCAGTATTATGGAAAAGGACCACTAGAGTTATGCGATTCCGCACTGCAAATGCTTCAGTCCTATTATTGGCCAGGAAACATTCGTGAACTGAAAAACGTGATGGAAAGGGCATTTCTTTTAGCAATTCATGAGACGAAAATCTGTCCTATGCACTTGCCTGAAGACTTCCAAAGCTCCAGTACAATAAAACAATCTCATGTAGTTGGCAATCTAAAGTCTTTGGAAAAACAAATGATCGAGCAAGTTCTCCAAGAAACAAAAAATATGACGGAAGCTGCGAAAATACTTGGTGTAACTCGTAGCACATTATACCGAAAAATGAATAAATGGAACATCCGCAAAAAACATTTTAAAAACAGTAGTAATTGATTTTTGTCAGCTGTTGTCAGAAAATAGAGAGCCTGTAATATTTTACACGGCTCTCTTTCAATTTCAATGTAAAAACTCTATTTTAGTTTTTGCATTCTCCTTACATTCCTCTTTAACAACAAGCGATCTCTACATTTTTCATCAAAAATATTACCAAAAGGACGATCAAAAGCCTCAATTTGAAAATGGACTTAATGGTTTAAGTATTATGATAATAAATTGTATACATATGAGTGGGGTGCTATCATTTATTAGTAAATAAGCAGTCTGTAACGCAGCTTGTTTGTTGTAATCTTATAAAGGTTCGAATATGACAACCGATAAATTAAAACCGAAAATTCATTGAATTTTGATATATCAATTGTAAAATTAAACGAAAATATATTTTTTTCTAATGGTGGTTCTTATCTTTTTTTTAATGAAAGTTTAATAGCTTTTTTTACTGTATATCTTATTGAATGTATCTTATTTGATGGATGTAGCAACATTTCTTATATTCCCTGTTGATTGCTCATGGACCAAATGTTTAAAGTTAAAAGTAACACTGGTATACGTAGCAACGGGCTGGGAAAAAGATATCTTAAGATTCAAAATCTATATCGATTCACTTCCCATGAATACGGAAATGAAAAACATTCATAAAAAGAGAAATTTGATATTCTTTAAAGGGGGGCGCTCCGTGTACTTCAGTATCAAATATAAATATATCGTACTTTATTTCATTCTCACCATTTTTCCCCTCGTTATATGTGATCTATTAATTTATCAAATTTGGACAACAAAATTTTACAACAATACTGTTGAGTCTCAGACGAAAATAATTAAGCAGCTGAATCGCTCTTTAGCACTTTTCAAAAAAAATGTTGAATCCACTAGTCATGGGTTTTCTATTATCGAATCAGGATTGTTGCAGGAATTCCTTCAAGGCGTTGACTTCAATGTGCCTGCCGATCTGATAATCACGGACCACGGGAAAATTGTCTATTCTGCAAACTCGTGGAAAAATGATAATAGTTTGCTTGAAACAGTGAAAAACAAAGAATCTGTCAACGGCAAAGTCAGTGGGAATTTTACGTTCAAAGAAAGTGGCCGAAATATGCTCGTGATTTATAACCATGATCCGGAGACGAATCTCTCTGTAATTAGCGTGACTGAGGTATCTAAAATATTAGGAAAAAATGGAAATAACAAAAAATTAATGGTTTATATCATTATCAGCAGCATTGTGGTCAGCATATTTTCAATTATACTCATTTCATTACATGTGACTTCCCCCATTCGTTCTCTCAGAAAAGAAATCAAGGCGATAGAAAATGGGGATTTTAATCACTCGTTTGATCGAGATGTAATGATCAGAGATGAAATATGGGATATTGAAATAAGCTTTCATAAAATCATGTTAAAATTAAAGGAACAAGCGAGGATTCAGTATCAATTAATCTCATTAACGAATCAAGCAAAATTCAAGGCATTGCAGTCACAAATCAATCCGCATTTTCTTCATAATGCATTGGAAACAATTAATTCGTTGGCCATTATTCATAATGTTCCGCTAATTGCCCAAATTTCTAGGTCGTTATCGAAAATGTTCCGGTACAATATGATGCAGGATACTGAAGAAGTATTAATCAAAGACGAGTTGGATCACATGGACAATTATCTAAATGTTCAATTAATACGATTTGACGGTTTTATAGAATGTGAACGACAAATCGATCCACAAATTCTAGAATACAAAATCATCAAATTTGTTCTCCAACCGATCGTAGAAAACTGTTTCATCCATGGGTTCAAAAATTTAACTGATAAAGGAATGATTCGAATTGAAGGCAAAATCAATGAAAACAAGCACATTGTCATCAGCATTTCCGATAATGGACCAGGTATTCCGGAAGAAAAGTTGCAAAAGCTAAACGAGGAACTGAAAACGTTTACCTTGGATAATAAACACCCTCCAACCAATAAAGAAAGTAACCGAATCGGAATTTTCAATGTAAACAATCGTTTGAAAATTGCTTATGGGGAAGAATACGGCCTTCAGTATCACAATATTTCACCGCATGGACTATGCGCGGTGATCACGATACCTATTCGTAATCGTAAACAGCAGGAAGAGGAGAGTGGTTGATATGCTGCGCATGTTGACTGTGGAAGATGAGCCTTGGATTAGCAAAGGAATAGAGAAGATGCTGCCATGGCAGCAATACAATATTCAAATAGTTGGAAACGCAAGAAATGGGAAAATCGCTTTGGATCTCATCAAACTATATAAACCTGATATCATTATCACGGACATCAGAATGCCTGTCATGGATGGTTTGTCCATGCTGGAACAATTGAACAAGGAAATGACATCTTATCCCAAAATTATTATTATTTCCGGTTACAACGATTTCGATTATGCCAAAAGAGCGATCAAATACGGCGTTTCCAATTATATATTAAAGCCGATCGATCCGGAAGAGCTGAAAACAACCATTGAAAACATCAAGAATCAGATTGAAAGAGAAAGGCAGGAGCGAGAAAACATTAGTATAATCCAGTTGAAAAATTATATTTATGAGCGAATCTCTAATAGAGAAAAACATATGGATGCTGATGTAGTGTTTCCTTGCAAATATTATTTGTTTATTTTCTCCTTAGTCCCTATTTCGAATGAGGAACTGAAAAACATTGGCAGGAATTTTCTTTTACGTATGGGTTCCCAACATATCTACGTAGTCTATGAAGATTCCTCAGAGGCGTTAATAAACATTATAAAAACAAACATAAAACAATTGCAGAAGCGTTATCCTTGTGGCGTGAGTCAAATACATGAAGGCGAGGATCTTTCCGTTGAACATGCATATAAAGAAGCTATTCAGAATCTAAAATATTATCGAGAAGACGAAAAGAATGTGTCAAATCATGTTTTTTTAAACATTGAGGATGAAAGTAAATTGCTCTTGGCATTGAAACAGGGAGAGAAAAGAGTGTTTACTCAGCATTTGAACGAAATTTTGGACAACAATCAAACTTTGGAAGCACATTGGTTTATCCTGTTTCAGCTTTATATAGAGATATCCAAATATTTCAACATTGATAATAGGCTCGATCAGAATAAAGCATGGTTACAGGAATTCAAGTCGATTTCTCAATGGGATGACTTGTATAGGTGGAAAGCAATATTTTTTGATCCACTGATCGACTATATTCTATACAAGTGGGACAAATATTCCAAAGATTATTCCCTTCAAGTAAAAATATTTATTGAGCAAAACTATCACAATTCTTCACTGTCCCTAGATATGGTAGCAGAGTATTTGGAACTTTCGCCATCGTATCTCAGTTGGTTGTTTAAAAAAGAGACCGGAATCAATTTCACCTCCTACATTGCCAAAAAAAGAATTGAGGAGGCAAAGAAGCTTTTAATTCAAACTAAACTGAACTTATATGAGATCAGTAAGGCAGTCGGCTTTAACGATGTAAAATACTTTATCAAAGTATTTAAAAAAGAGGTGTCTTTAACACCGATTCAATTCAGAGAATTGAACACATAAGATGGAAATAGTACGGAGGTATTATAAGTGAAGAATGATATTCAAGGTTATAGCATGTTTGTAACATTAATAGCATTTATCGGATGGACAATTTCCGCGATGGATACCTCCATATTTTTCTTCGTGGCTCCACATTTAATGGAGGAGTTTGACTTTTCTTTAACTGAATTTGGCATTATTGTTGCGGCTGGATTCATTGTAGCTATTGTGTTCAATATTGTGGTAGGTCCTTTGATGGATTACTTCGGAAGAAAAGTAGTTTTTCAATGGATTTTATTTTTGGTGTCGATTGGCACCTTTTTGACTGGTTTATCTTGGAATTTCGAATCACTGACTATTTTCAGAATTCTTGCAACCGGAAGTGCTTTTGCAGAATATGCGGTGGGCGCCACTATTTTAATTGAATCAGTTTCTGCCAAGCATCGGGGGTGGATCGTCGGGATTATGGCAGCGGGTTGGCCTGCCGGGACAGCAATTTCTACCCTTTTGTCAATATACGTTGTACCAGAATGGGGGTGGAGAAGTGCTTTTTATCTCGCATCTATTCCTGCATTTCTAGTTATAGTCGTCCGTTTGTATATCAAAGAACCTGTTAGATTCAAGGAATTGGTTAAATTTAGACAAAGTATTAAATCATATACTGCCGAAACAAAGGAAATTGTGAGCCAAAACAGATTTAAAATAAATAAAGAAGAGGTTCTAAAATTTACGTATTTGCAGCTAATGAAAGGGGAGTTACTCAAAAATACCCTATTAATCTGGGTATATATGAATCTTGTTGTGATTGCATATGGTTTGTTAATCTGGTTTGCTCCCTATTGGATGAATTATGCGTTTGAATTAAATTGGAATGAAGCAATATGGACTGTAGGGGCGGGAAGCTTAGTTAGCATGTTAGGTTTTGTTTGTTGCGGATGGCTCAGCGGGATTATTGGCATCAGGTTTGCCAACCTGTTATTTATTGTCATTTCCATACCACTGACCATTTGGATGACATTTTTTGCTCAAACATTCAATGCTTTTTTGCCTGCCTATTTGTTATGGAACTTTTTTGGCGCGGGCATATGGGGAACCATTCCAAGAATTTTTACAGAAGCTTTCCCTACAAGAGCCAGGGGCACTGGTTCATCGATCGGTTCCGCTTCTTGCTGGCTTGGCTGGGCTGTCATCAGTTATTTGGCACCTCATATTATTGAAGCAAACGACTATTACACAGCCATTTCGTTTTCTGGTATCATTTTATTGCCGTTAGCACTTATTCCACTATGGATTATTCGAGAAATTCCTTCTTCAAGTGAACTGGAAGATTATATATCTTGAATGGGGTGACTTCTTCCTGATACAAAATTAAAGGAAATATATCGTAACAAAGATTGTGTATCAAGTGCAAGCAACAATTTTTTACACTCGGTTGTTTCAATACATCTATCAAGTAACAACGTATTTAACCGTTCGAAAGGACATTGAGAATTTTAAAAAATATTAATATACTGCATTCGTTCTATAACGAAAAAATGCATACCCCGAAAGGTACGCATTTTTTCGTTATTTTTTTCGGTTATATGATCTGTAAGGTTCATATTTAGTGTAAATATTTTCTCTTCGGGTACGGTCAACGAACGTAGTAGCAGCACCGGTTTTTCTATTTACATACAATTCATCTATATCTACAGTTCCTGTCACGACCATATTTTTGTTGGTTTCTCCTTCAGAAACGATACCGTTTGGAGACCAAGCCGAATCGCAAGGGCTCAAGATCGACGCTCTTCCAAATCCATTCGGTAAAGGTGTACCCGGCTCACCAACAGTTGGACAGTGTACGAAATACACTTGATTCTCGATGCATCGAGCTTGTGCACAATGACGAACACGCCAAAAACCATGCTCCGTAAATGTATAGGAAGGACAGAAGATAATTTCTGCACCATTAATGCTGTAGATTCTTGAAATTTCCGGAATTTCAGCTTCATAACAAACAGCAAGTGCAATTTTGGCAGGGCCAATCTCGAAAACTGCTAATTCATCGCCTTCTGAGGTTTTCCAGTCGCTTTCCGAAGGAAAAATATGAGTTTTTTTGTGTTCAATATAGGTACCGTCTGGTTTAAAAATATAGGCAATGTTGTAATACTTGTCGTCTCTTCGCTCCAAGTGTGATCCACCAATGATTACCTGCTTTTTTTCTACCGCCAACTCGATAAAGAGTTGTTTATAATCATCAGTGTATTTGTCAATCAAAATAAGATCTCTTGCTGTTAATTTTTCGCTGTCTGGAAAGCTGGTCAGCAAACCGACGGTAAATAGTTCGGGAAAGATCACATAGTCGGATTGCTGTGGAACTTGCTCGATCAATTCAACAACTTGATTTTTAAAATCATCAAAACTTTTTGTTCGTTCTACACGAAACTGGCAAGCGGATATGGTTACTTTTCTCATTTTTTTCCTCCAAGAATTAATTTTGTAAATGATCCTCCGTAATCTAAATTGATTTATTTTACGGAGGATGTAAGTGTGTACGGAATGTATCTTTTATGAGCGAAGTATATTATTCTTCGTAGAAGTTGTCATAGATTTCACCGAGAGTCGCAAACCATGCACCGCGGGATTCCATATATTGAATCAATTTTTCTAACATTTGGATCATATGTGCTCGTCCGATTGTTTGTGGGTGTGTCGTCAACACGAAACAAGCCCCTTCTTCTTGATCACATGCATAATCGAAAATGGATGCCCAACGCTCAAAAATATCTTGGGCAGGTCTTTGCCCTTCTTGTATACCTGTTATATATTCTACTTGTGGAAAATCATCGAGGTACCAAGAAACAGGGATTTCCAATATGGTGCTTTCTTTCAAGAAAACGTTCGCTTTATCAGCGTTTACTTCTACCGGTCTCGGCCAGTAAGGATGAAGATCATTTCCCATCAAACTGCTATCGTATTTAAACCCATATTTTTCTAAAATGCTCAATGTATTTGGACTAAAATCCCAATAAGGAGATCTGTAGCCACGCGGTTTCACGCCGATTTTGGCGAGGGATTCCAACCCCATTTGCATGATTTTGTCTTCTTCTTCATAGCTCATTGTGGTAGGATTTTCATGAACATACCCGTGATGGCCAATTTCATGGCCACGAGCCGCTACCTCTTTGCAAATGTCAGTGAATGTATCCACAGTATGACCTGGAATAAACCAAGTTGTTTTGATGCCGTATTTGTCAAACAGTTTTAACAATCTTGGGGCACCAACTTCAGCGCCGAACTCACCACGTGACATGTAGGCAGGAGAAGTGAGGTTAAAAGAACCGATCCAGATGGATTGTGCATCAAAGTCACACCCAATGTTTACTGCTACTCTTTTTCCTTTCGGAAGCTTTACTTTTCCGTTTCGTTGTTTTCCGATTTTTTGCATTATATTTCCTCCCTTATTTGTTAAATTTGATTGCGCTTTCATTATAGTTTTAAGATTAAGGGTTTGAAAATTCCGATTATTTTAGCATGGTGTAAAATTATTTGATTTTTCATTTAACAACATTTTTTGTCGGATTATTCCAAAACAAAGAAGCTGCTTCAAACGTCAATGCTAACAGCAGAAGAAGGTACCGTTTGCTTATATTGTTTATGTTTCGGATATTTTAGGAAATTTCGATCAGCGCTTTGAAAAATTCAAGAATGCGTCAAACTGACAAGTTTTGTTCAAAATAATTAGATCGGTACCTGACTCATTACGAATTATGTTCTAAATTGTTAAACAAGAGAGCCCTTAATATTGAACTCTATTTCAAATTTTTGATCAGAAAATTATTAATCTAAACATTGCGGAGGAAGAAACGGGAGATTATTAAAAGAGGTCAAAATGACTAATAAAGTCTTAGCTTTGTGCAAAAAGGAAGCAGTTTTATTTGCCTGAGATCTAGGTTCGTTTAGCAGGGTGTAAAAATTTACACATAAATTTTAACTAGGCTGTATGTCTCGACATTTGAAACTATGTGCAAACTATCGGTAAAAAAGAAAAGCGGTAAAAATTTACGAAAGTTTTCTATAGTTAGTATGTTAGTAATTAGTAATAGCAATTCCAAAATTAGATACGTATATTGAAGTTACATATCGAAACAACATCATTTGGTATATAATAGAACTGAAGAAGATATCATAATTGGGTCATTTTCATTAGTGAAGCCGTTAGCCCAAAAAACTTGTTCCGATATAGCAATTTATAATTGTAATAGGTATAACATAAGAAAATTAGTTGCAAAAGAGGTGAGTTTATGATATTAGTAAGCTCCTGTTTAGCGGGGTTAGAAGTGAGGTATAATGGGACGCATTGTTTACATAATAAAATATGGAAATTAGTTCAGGAGAAGAAAGCCGAAATGGTTTGTCCTGAAATATTAGGCGGATTTTCAACTCCTAGAGAACCTGCAGAGATCATCGGTGGAAACGGGGAGGATGTACTGGATGGAAAGGCGAAAGTAGTGGATCGGTCAGGCAACGATGTGACAGAGCTTTACATAAAGGGCGCTTATGCGGCTTTAAAAAAAGCAAAAGAAATAAAAGCAACATTAGTAGTTCTCAAAGAGAATAGTCCGTCCTGCGGCAGTTCAATGATTTATAACGGCGAATTTACTGGAAAGAAAATGGTTGGAAGTGGGGTAACAGCTGCTTTACTAAAGAGAAACGGGTTTCAGGTCATTTCAGAAGAACAATTTGCTGAACTAGATTCTTTTTAACTACGAGTTGAATTGGAATCGATTTTTTAAAAGTCCGCTTTTTCCTGTTCATATAATTTAGATTGATAGAATAACGAACGAATCCTTGAATTGTTCAATTGAATGCCAACAATACCCGTTGTTTGTGCAACAGTTGGTTTGTCATTTTTTAGAGAAAGACCGGATGCTATATCATTGAGTTGTTTGTCCATCTGGGTAATCTTTTTTTCGACTTGGTTCAACCGCTCATTAATTTCAGTCAATTGCTGCTTTGTTAGTTCAAACTGTTGATCAACTTGTTTGATTTAAAACGTTAATCGATTTGTTCAAAGCGCTGCCTTGTTTCCCGTATGATTTTTTAGTTGCTCCGCTAATTCCTTCAACGCTTGTAAAATCATCTTAGCTATAAGATGGGCTCAAATTTCTTCATTTTTATTCTTTCGCATTATAACATGCTCCAGCGATTTCAACGAAGACCACATTATTTTTTTCAAATCGGCATTGAACTGATAATGAATGAGAAAAGCGAGGAATAATCATATCCTTTTAGACGGCATTTTTTAAGATAAAAACATTTTGCAAAGCATTCCTACTCAGCTTAACCGCTT
>Ga0207866_1002210_pt1 | contig 14948 bp, 10 predicted proteins | sample HigsolmetaAR203D_FD_184835 | JGI IMG/M metagenome (GOLD analysis project Ga0207866, IMG submission 184835) | Ionic liquid and high solid enriched microbial communities from the Joint BioEnergy Institute, USA - AR20-3-D (SPAdes) (version 2) ...
GGGGTATGCTACGCCAGAAGAAGTCCATGCGCGGGTCGCTTAAATCGCGCCTGCGCCCCATTACAATCGAAAGGAGGACATAACTTATTTTTTTCGAAATTGTGTCTTGACAATGGGGGGCATTACAACCTGCTGTTTTTTGCCACCAACGCCGCCTTCGGTTCGAATTTGCGCGGCTACGAATGGATTCCCGCCGCACTGTTGGCCGGTGTGGCGATGGGCTTGATCTCCGCTCCGCTGAATTTTCTGACGTTGGCTCACGTGAAGGAAGACGAGACGGGACAGGCTTCGGGCGTCGTCACCTCAGGGGTGGAAATCGCCTATGCGCTGGGTACGGTGGCGGGAGGGACGCTTTTCTTTTCCGCCGTAGGGACGGATACCGGCGATGTTCACGGACTGGCGACAGGGACCGACCTTTCCGCGTATCTTCATGGCGTGCACAACGCCATCGGTTTGAACGGGCTGCTGGTCATCGGCATGCTGATGCTCATTCGTTATCTGAAAGAAACGAAAGAAAGCGTAAAATAACGCAATGTCAAAAGGAGCCCCTCCGGGCTCCTTTTGAGACTTGGTGCCTATTTGGCAAATACGGTTTGCGCCGCCGGCGGTTCACGTCGAAACGAAACATCCCGGGAACATCCCCGTCGAAATCGACAGCCGGTTCCAGCAGTTGATCGCGTTGATGGCCATCAGCAGGTCGACATACTCTTTTTCGCTGAAATGCGCCCGCACGTTTTCGTACACGTGATCGGGAACGCCGCCCTCCGATATGCGGGTGACGTACTCGGTCAGTTCGAGCGCCGCCCTTTCTTTTTCGGTGTAGACGGGCACTTCCCGCCAAGCGGTCAACAGCAGCAGCCGATCCAGGCTCTCCCCGTGGTTCAGCAAGTCTTTGGCGTGCATGTCGATGCAAAACGCGCACCCGTTGATCTGCGAAGCGCGCATTTTGACCAGTTCATACAGCCCGTGGTCGATGCCGGTGCTTCTGGCGAACGTCTCCAGAGCCATCATCGCCTCGAAAGCCGCCGGATTGGCTTCCATGTAATGGAGTCTCGGTTGCATAAGCTCTCCTCCTATGAAGTGTTGTCACTGAAATAGACAACGGAGGCGAGCCGATTGTGACATTTTTCAGATTCCCGCTCCCGATGATCATGATCTAGGACATTTTTGAAGAATTTTCAGAAAGGGCGAAATGAATCGCCCTTTTGTCTATATGCGCAAAACAAGTATAATGACGCTGATCTCAGCTCCCCTGCGGCGAGCTCCGCACGGATAAACGATCGGTTTGAATCTCTGTACTTTGGCAGCCGATTTCCCGCGCGGAAACTGCAATCGTTTTAAAGTTCGTTTTCCACTTCTACTTCAGTTTCAGTCTCCACTTCGGCTTCTATCCTTGCTCTGATTGGATCATAAATTTCAATCTCTCGATTAACTGCCTCAAAACTAACAACCAAAGAATAATAAGCTTTTATGTTTGGATCTTTATTCCATCCTTGATGTCCAACAACTGCAATACAAAACCCTTCAGTTAATTGATGAGACTTTACTATTGCCCAATCTTTTTGTACTGTTCCTGCGCTTCGCGAGACTTCTTTAATGCCAGAATTTTTTCGTGCCCCTATTATCCACGGTATTCTACCCTCGTCATCTCTATCAGAATGATCTCTGTCATATAAAACTCGGTTAGCAAAAGATCTAGGAGATTCCCCAATATTACTAGTTTTCCAATCCAACCAAGTAGATAAATAGCCTCTTAGTTTTCTTCTGGTTCTTCTTGGTCTAGCCACATAAGATAATGTAATTTCTATTAAAATATCATAGTCACTCCCAATAGATCGAATATTATCGGGAATAGGAACCTCATATATATGAGCTTCACGTGCAAAGATTTCTGCTCTTCCTGTCGTAATAAGAGTTACTCGGTATGGATTATTCGTTGTCGCTCGCTCAAGATCTGGCAATCCATAACCCATAAACTTTAATATCTTGTACCGTTCATCCTCAGGAAATTGATTCACCCAATCTGGCCATCTGGCCGACTGAATTATTAAAGCCCTATATAGAAGAGTAGGTTCATTAGGTAATAATCGCTGTATATGAGCAGCAATATGAGCAACTTTAGGAGCCGCATAAGAAGTTCCCACATCATCTCGTGCCACAGCTGGAGGAGTAGCACGTAATAATTCCGGACAGATTTCTGGCGGACAGGTAATATTGGGAGGATGCCCGCTATCCACTGCGAAATTGCCGCCATATTCAACTACATCAGGTTTTGTAACTTCCCATATCCCTGGGCCAGACGCTGAAAAGGCCGATGGCCAACCAATTTTGCCAAGAGATTGTCGACCCGCATCTTTAAATTCCTCATGACAAATTGAACCGACAGTGATGCACTGTAAACTCTGGGCTGGATTAGCAATCCTTGACGATTTTTCCAACAAATAATCGGGATACTTTCTGCCAGCTGCATAATGTTGGCGAATACCTAGTCTTGACGGTCCAAAATCATCTGCTACTATATTCCCTGCTGCTTGAATAACCAGTACATCATATTCGTAGCTTAAATTATCGATCTCCGCAGCCCATGAGGACATATGCTGCAACCTGCAAGGTTTATGCCCGGTTATGGAATGATTAAAAATCCGAGTATTTGTCGTTAAATAATATCTTTCCACTATTGCTCTGATTAAGCGTGGTGGAAACAATTCCTTCGGCATTCCATTATTATTATCAAGAACTCTGGCATTTTGAATCCAAAATGGAATTTCAATTGTTCCTCTACGTGGTATTTCTCTGGGGTATAACACAGCTCCTGCAACTCGGGTACCGTGTCCCCCATTTTTAACATAATCCGAAACGTCAGTTTCACCGGGCAAGTAGCAATATGACATTGATGTATCTATACAAGGACGCAACAAAATATGCCCTTCCTGAATTCCGCTATCTATAACACAAACTCTCGGTGCGTTCTCATTTGGCGGAACAAATTCTAATTCAAATTCCTCTTCTTGTTTTATTCCCAAGCCTCTATTTTCCAGATAGTATTCTTCCGGTTCAGTTATTTCAAATATATAGGGAAAGTTGATTGCCAAATCTCGCAATCCTTTCCCAACTATTTTTATTCTTGCAGTAAAGCTATCCGAAAGTTTCGTAATTGATAGTTCTGCATCCTCAAATAAACTGATGATTTCTCCGGAATAAAAAGTAACAAAATCATTAAGTGCGGTCTCTCGCACTATTCTTATTCTGTCCCATTGCTCATATACGGAACTCACTTTCGACTGCCATGTTCTTAAACGAGCTTGAAATTGTTCATCCGTTTCATTCTCTTTGCGTTCCACTGGATCAGGAAGAACATATGTGCCTAAACATTCAATACCAACATCCACATAATAATTTTTATGCTCGTCTATACTAGGCCACATTTCATATAAAGATTCCGATAAAATACGTTTTAATCGAAGGTCAAGATGATCATCGCCATATAATCTGTAAATTTTTGCTGAACTTCCTGACCTCGGTCTTTGTTGTTCGAATTTTTCCACATTAGCTAAAAATTTCTTAAAATCGATGTCCTCCGTTGCCACTACAACAAATCCATCATCTTGTTCGGAAACGATTTCAAATCCGAAAGATCTAAGAAAATCAACATCTACTTCAGGATCGATTTCCAGAAGAATCGGAACCGCTTTCGGAATTTTGGGTACACTTTCATTGTCTCGATTATTTATTTTTTTCTTCCATAATTGTGATACAGTTAATGCTGCACTTTTTAAATATTGACTGTGGCTCTGATAATTATTCTTATTCTCTTCCGTTTGAGGGGAATTTCCTCCCCCGCCAGGTATATACGCCCTACCTTTGATCTTCAGAGTTAATGGCAAATGTCTAAAATCATTATATTGTCGTACCATAATTTTACCTCATACCATTTTCGTACTTTTCTAATTGTTCAATGGCATTTAATAAATTTTCAAACTCAACAAGATCCTTATTTTGAAGAATGGATTCCTTAGCAGCATTTTGGGCAATTTTTACCACATCTGCGGAAGAAAAGCCTTCCAATTTCATAACAATTTGTTGCCAGTCAATATTATTTGATACTTTCATCAATGAAAGTGTCATTTTTATTAACTTTTCAATTTGACTTCTGCCCGGCTTAGGTATTTCAAAAGCATCATCAAATCTCCGAAAAAGAGCTTTATCCAAAGTATTCTGAAGATTTGTCGTTGCAACCAATAATCCCTTACTGTTATATTCGTCAAGCAATTGTAGTAATGTATTTACAATTCTGGGAATTTCTCCGACATCTTGGCTACTCGTTCGTGAACGTGCGATAAAATCACATTCGTCAAGTAGTAATAAACAAGGTGAGGTTTCAGCTGCTTCAAAAATTGTTCTTAAGTTAGCAGCAGATTCTCCTAAGTATGACGAGATAATTGTATCAAATCGAACTTTCAGTAATGGTAAACCGGTATTCCAGGCTAATCTTTGAGCGCCTAATGTTTTACCACATCCTGGGGATCCATACAGCAAAATTTTACGTCTTGGTCGCAAACCATATTGGGCCAACCTTTCTCTTGCTGCGTACTCTTTCTCGATAGTAGCAAATCGTTTTTCAATATGATCGGGCAAAACCATATGATGCTCTAGTTCAGAATGCGGTATTAAAGTCGCTAATGGCTGATTATATCTACGATCAGTAGGTAATTGTATAAAACTTTTTGTATTATTTTTTATCTCATTATTATTAGAAATAAGTTCAAGCTTTGGAACGGATATTGGGGTAGATATGATACTTTCTAATTGATTAGCTAAAATTTCGTGTCCTTTTTTACGCTCTTCTTCAATGATTACAGTTGCAATCTGGCGTAAGTTTTTATCATCACTTTCATGTATTGCTTTAAAAAGACGCTTTAACAGCGCTGCTTTCATTACCTGTTCCAGCCTTTCCCTAAATCGGTTTAAAAAACAATTTTACAGTTACATTATAACTCATCTAAATCCATTTTATAATAATCCAACAAAAAAGCTCTTGAAACCAGTCGTCTCAAGTGTTGTAACCCGATAGTGGTACCGGTGAAGGAATTTGAACCCCCATTCCCTTGAGGGATTTAGAGTAAAGAGGTACAAGCAGGCGAACACTAGTTCGCTAAAAATCACTTCATGAACTTCCACGGAAGTAGCATCATCAATTTTATGTCACATTATGTCCAGAGCCGAATCTATTCCGTCATACTTTCCGGAAGTAAGCACAACATTCATAAGAACGACATCCACTTCCGCCACGACGTCCGGATGCAAATCGGCTTCATTCGCAACAAATTCAAAGATTTTTTTCATGCTTTTTAAACCGTCTTACAAGTTCGGGATTTATGACTTGCGCAAATCCGGCAGTTTGAACGTCACGAGGCCGATGAGCGGCAGCGCGCTCGCGCCGATGAACACCGGCTGCAGGCCGAACCAGTCGATGAACGAGCCCAGGACGACGGCGCCGAGCGCTCCCATGCCGAATGCGAGGCCGACGATGAGACCGGACGCGGTGCCGATATGTTTCGGCATGAGCATCTGCGCATAGACGACCACGACGGAGAACCCGGACATCAAAATGACGCTGAGCGCGATCAGCACCGGCACGACGAACATTTGCGGCAGAAACGGCAGCGCCGCGGCGAGCGGCGTCGCTCCGGCCATCGAGCCGAAAATGACGTTCTTCGCGCCGTACCGGTCGGCGAGCGGCCCGCCGATGAACGTGCCGACGACGCCGAACAGGCCGAACAAAAACAGCGGCAACTGCGCGTCCGCGACGGTGGCCGCGTATTGTTCCGCAAAAAAGTATTGGTAGTAATTCATGATCGCGGTGTAGTACGTCGAACGGGCAAACGTCAAAACAATGAGCAGCCCCATGCCGAGCAGCACCGCCTTCCGCCCGATCCCGCCGCCGGCTTCCCGCGCCGATTCGGCGGCAAGCGTCAGGTCGACCCCCTGCCGTTTCCGGGGACGCAGCTTCGGCAAATTCGCCTTGTACCAGCGCGAAACGACCCACGAAACGACGACGGCCGCCGCCGCGACCGCCGTAAACCAAAGCGCCGCGATTTGGCCGAAAGGCAGAAACAAATACCGGGTCATCAGCGGCTGCAGCGAACTTCCGCCGTTGCCGCCGACCTGGTAGATCGACTGCGCCAGCCCCCGCCGATCGCCCGCCGCCAGATAAACGACCTTCGATCCCTCCGGATGGAAAATGGCGGAGCCGAGGCCGACAAAGACGACGGCGGCAAGCAGCGCGCCATAGTTCGGCGCGAACGCGATGCCGGCGAGGCCGACGAGGCTCAGCAGCATGCCGAGCGGCAGCATAAACGGCGACGGCCGCCGGTCCGAGAAAATGCCGATCGCCGGCTGCAGCACGGATGAGGTCATATTCAACGCGAAGATGACGAGACCGATCTGCGTGTAGGTCAAATGGAGCGACCGCTGCATCGCCGGCAAAATCGACGGGACGACCGACTGCATCGAATCGTTCAACATGTGGATCAGACTGACGCCGAGCACGACCGGCAAGACGGTGCGCGCAACCGTCTCGGCGGCGGCCGGCGCCGCGGCAGCCCTGCCGCCCGCCGAGGCGTAAACCGCTGCGCCTGCAGCGCTCCCCTTCCCGCTCGCCGCAATGCTCCCGAGTTGCGAGTCTTCGCTCTGTCTATCGCTCATCATTCGTCTCCCTTTCTCCCGATGCCGAACAGTTCCCGCTGCGGAAATGTTCGCAGAAGGCACCCTTGTCGTCCGATCGCCGCTTGGACGAAACCGATATGAACAAAGGTACCTTGATCGTTTTTCCTTTTCCCTCAGTCTAGGTCTCCCGAGCCGCTTCGTCAAGCTTGTCTCTCCCAACGGCCGCCTCGACATGGCCAGCCGCTTTTCCAATGTTTGGGCAAAAAATATGAAAAAATAAAATTTTTTTGCCGAAAATATTGCGCAAATTTGTCGAATATAGTATTCTCACATTAAGACATGGAACTAGATTGCTATACGGCGATAACCGTTTTGAATCGGGGGTAATCGTGATGAAGGTGACCTTGAAAGATATTGCCGATCGGGTCAACGTATCGATTTCCACCGTCTCCAGGGTGTTGAATCATGTACCTTGTTCGGTTCAGGAGGAGACGCGGGAAAAAATTTTGCAAGTTGCGGAAGAATTGGGATACAAATCGACGAAAAAAACGGAGCAAAATTCCAGAAAATTTTCCGAAAGAAAAATCGGCTGCATTTTGAACAATATGAAAGATAAATATCACGACGCGTATTTTTCGGAAATCATTTACGGAATTGAACGGGAGCTTTTGGACCAGGGACTGATCTTGTGTTTTACATATGACACGCAAGATTTGGAACAGCCGTCCGTCATGGAGGAGCTTCTATCCATCGACAACCTCGGGGTGATCTGCATCGGCCCGATGAACAGCGACGTTTTGAAATCGCTTTCCAAAAAGGTGCCGTATCTGATTTCCGCAGGCGGGTACCCCGGCTTGGATCTCGATTATGTGACGGTCGATTTTAAGCAGGCGGTCAAAACGGCGACGGAGTATTTGATCGATGGCGGACATCGCCGAATTGCCTGGATCGGGGGCGACAGCCCGGCGTCAGGGTTTCCCATGGAGCAGGAGATGCGGTTTCTCGGCTTCAAAGCGGCGATGGAAGAACGGGGCGTCGCCCTCAAGCCGGAATGGATCAAAAACGGGAAGTTTGATATCACGGGCGGTTATGAAGCGATGAAAGCGATCCTATCCCAACCGGAACTTCCGACCGCTCTCGTGACCGCGAGCGACAGGATGGCTTACGGAGCCTACAAAGCCATTCAGGAGAAAGGCTTGTCGATCCCCGACGATATGGCCGTCGTGTCGTTCGACGACTTGGAAATGTCCCAGTTCATGAACCCCCCGCTGACCACAGTTCGGGTTTACAAAGAAGATATGGGAAGAATCGCAGTCAGAATGCTTCTACAAAAAATGGACGGCAACCTTCCCTTGCCGATGACAAGTTTGTTGCCGACCCAATTCATGATTCGCGAAAGTTCCGGCCGCAGGAAAGGAGGTTGAGGACACATCACGCAAACGGCCGGATTTTCAATATAATATCCATCTATTTTTTATACCACATGAAAAGAGGGAGAGCAAATATGGCAGGGTCTTTCGTTCGCAAAATGATGACGGGTGTCGTTACCTTCGCGATGGCCGGCGCATTGCTTGCGGGCTGTGCCCAAGAGCGCAGCGGCGGCACGCCGAGCTCCGGTTCGACGAATCAATCGGCAGGCGCAAACAAAGAAAAAGAAACGATTGAATTCGTCTATTGGGCCGGCGCCGGCGGCGAAGAAGAAGCGTTTCGCGACCTGGTCGCCAAATTTGAAGCCGAACATCCCGACATCAAAGTCAACGCCCAACAGGTGCCGTCGCCGAGCAGTTCCGATTATTACACCAAGATTCAAACCCGCATCGCCGGAAACGACGCGCCGGACGTGTTCCGGATCCAGTATCAAAAGATCGGCGAATTCGCCAGCAAGAAAGCGCTGCTTGACGTGACGGATCTGTTTGCGGAAGACAAAGAAAATTTTAATCAAAGTTTGTTGACAGCGGTTTCATTTGAAGACAAAATTTACGGCCTGCCCCACCATACGGACACGCTCGCCGTTTTCTACAACAAAACGTATATGGATCAACTGGGCGTCGAACCTCCGAGCAAACTGGAAGACGCCTGGACCTGGGGCGAATTTTTGGAAGTCGCGAAAATGATCCAGGACAAAGGACTGGCGCAGTACGGTTTGGCCTTCAACTGGAAAGAAAGCAGCGCGTATCGGTCCCTGCCGTTTTTCTTCCAAAACGGGGCGTCGCTGGCGACAGACGATTTTACGAAAGGCAACGTGGAGACGGAGGAAGCCATCCAAACGCTCGCGTTCCTGCAAAACATGTTTCAAACCGTCATGTCCCCCGGCAACAGCATGAAGGGAACGGAAGATTTCAACCTGCTCTTCACTTCCGGAACGGCGGGCATGCTCATCAACGGAAACTGGATGATCCCGCGTTGGGAACAGGAAATGGTGGATTACGAATGGGGCGTCACGTACATGCCGCAAAACAAGTCGATGGCGTCCGACATGGGCGGCAACGCGCTGGCCATCCCGAAAAACAGCAAGCACGCCGAAGCCGCCAAAAAATTCCTCGCGTTTATGGGCGAGCCGGAAAACATGAAACTCTTCGTCGAAAAAGGTCTCTTTCTCCCCGGTCGTACGGATATTGAAGGTCCTTTCGAATACAACGTGAAGGACCCGGCCATGATGGACCTGTTCATCGAGCAATCGACGACGGTGCCGGAAAAGCTGGCGCAAACCGTGACGATGTCGGAATTTTCGAAAGCGAATCAGGCGTTGGCGGAAGCTTTGGAAATGCTGTTTACCCAAGGCGTGACCCCGGAAGACGCCGCAAAAACGCTCAATGCGAAATTAGACGAAATTTTCGGAGGCAAGTAGTCGTCATCAAGGGGGGACAAGCGTGTCCGGTCACTGGTATCAAAAACGTTCGATCAAAATTGCGCCGTATTTGTTTATCGCGCCCAACATGATCCTGTTTCTCACGTTCATGATTATCCCGATCTTCTTCACGTTCTACATCAGCTTTTTCGATTGGGAAATATTGGGCGGCGCGCAATTTAAAGGATTCGGCAATTATGCGGAAATGTTTGCCGACGACGTATTTTGGATTTCGCTCTGGAACACGGTCTACTACACGATCGGCACGGTTCCCCTCAGCATGGTCCTGGGGTTGGCCGGAGCGATTTTGCTGAACCGCAAAATTCCGCTCCGCGCCTTCTTCCGGGGCGTCTTCTTCGCGCCGGTTGTCGTCTCGCTGGTCGCGACCGGGCTGATCTGGGCATGGTTGTACAATCCGAATTTCGGCTTGTTCAATCATCTGCTCTCCATGGTGGGAATCGAACCGATCGGATGGCTGACTTCCAAGACGTTGGCGATGCCGGCGGTCATCATCACGACGCTCTGGGTTCGGATCGGATACTGCCTGGTCATTTATTTGGCCGGCTTGCAGGCGATCCCCGAGTCCTTGTATGAAGCGGCCGTGATTGACGGGGCCAACAGCTGGCAGAAGTTTTGGTACGTCACGCTGCCGATGCTGAAGCCGACGACGGTGTTTGTCCTGGTCATTTCCGTCATTTACGGGTTTATGGTGTTCGATCTCGTCTACACGATGACGAACGGCGGTCCCGGACATGCCACGACCGTTCTTGTCCAGTACATTTTCCGGAAAGCGTTCGTGGAAGGGGAAATGGGTTACGCCTCGGCGCTCGGAACGTTCCTCTTCATCATCATGATGATCTTTACGCTGATTCAACTAAAGCTCGGGAGGGAGAGATCGTGAAGGCTGCGCCTTACAAAACGGGATTCATCTTCATCTTGCTTGCCGCAGCCGCGGCGGTCTTCCTCATTCCGTTTGTCTGGATGCTCTCCACGGCGCTAAAGACGCCGGCGGAAGCGGTCGGGCGGGATATTCACATCATTCCGAAACAATGGATGTGGAGCAACTTTACCGACGCTTTAAACGCGGCGCCGTTCATGGGATACGTTGCGAACACGTTGATTGTGGCGGTCTTTGCCGTCGTGTTGACCGTATTCATCAACTGTCTCGCCGGTTACGCCTTTGCGAAGTATGACTTCAAAGGCCGCGAGCTGTGCTTCGCCATGGTGCTCAGCACGCTCATGATTCCGACGCAAATCGTCATGGTGCCCAACTTCTATATTTTGAAGGAGCTGGGCTGGCTCAACACGTACGTGGGGCTGATCGTGCCGAGAGCGGCCGAAGCGTTCGGGTTGTTTCTGGCGAGACAGTACATGACCAACATCCCGAACGAACTGCTGGAGGCGGCGCGCATCGACGGATCCGGAGAATTTTCGATTTTTACCAAAATCGTGCTTCCGAACGTCAAACCGCTGATCGCCGTTCTCGTCATCTTCACGTTCATGTGGAGATGGAACGATTTGATCTGGCCGCTGATCGCCATTTCGGAAAAAAGCATGTACACCGTGCAGCTGGGATTGGCGATGGCCAAGGGAGAACATTTCATCGATTGGACGACGTTGATGTGTTTGACGCTGCTTTCCATCATTCCGATTTTGATCGTCTTCTTGTTGTTCCAACGTTACTTCGTGCAAGGTATGACCACTTCAGGTATGAAAGAATGAGACATTTTTGCGACATGAAACCAGGAATAAAGATTACATCGGAGGTAGTGGAGAATGGCTAAAATCGCAATCATCGGAGCGGGCAGCGTCGTATTCGCCAAACGATTGATCTCGGATATTTTGTCGTTTCCGGAACTGGCCGGCAGCACGTTCGCGTTGACCGACATCGATCCCGTGCGGCTGCGGACCGCCGAGCGGATGGCCGTCAATCTGATCGGGCAGCAAAAGTACGACGCGAGCGTGGAAGCGACATTGGACCGGAAAAAAGCGCTGACGGGCGCCGACTACGTATTGAACCTGATTCAAGTGGGCATGCATGAAGCGACGCTGAAAGACTTCGAAATTCCGAAAAAATACGGGTTAAAGCAAACGATCGCCGATACGCTCGGAGTCGGCGGCGTGTTCCGCGCGCTGCGTACCGCGCCGGTCATGATCGAGTTTTGCCGGGAAATGGAAGAAGTTTGCCCCGACGCCTGGCTGCTCAATTATACGAATCCGATGGCGATGTTGATGCTGGCCGTATTCAAGTCGTCTTCCATCAAGGCGGTCGGTTTGTGCCACAGCGTGCAAAACACGGCCGACGATCTTGCCGGTTATTTGAATATCCCGGTCGAAGAATTGGATTATCAAGTGGCCGGCATCAATCACATGGCTTGGTTTTTGGAGTTGAAGCATAAAGGAGTCGACCTGTATCCCCGCTTGTTCGAGGCGATGGAAAACGAGGAAATTTTCAAGAAAGACAAAGTGCGGTTTGAAATGATGCGCCGCCTGAACTATTTCGTCACCGAGTCGAGCGAGCACATGTCGGAATATACGCCGTATTTTATCAAACGCGACGAACTGATCGAACGCTTCGATATTCCGATTGACGAATACATTCGCCGCAGTGAACGAAATTTGCGGCGGTTCGAAGAAACGAAGGAAAAAATCGAGAAAGGCATTCCGTTCGAGCTGGAAAAAAGCCATGAGTTCGGCGCCCCGATTATTCATTCGATCGAGACGGGCACGAACCGGGTGATTTGGGGCAATGTGCTCAATACGAACTTGATTACGAATTTGCCGCAAGACGCCTGCGTGGAAGTGCCGTGTCTCGTCAACAAAGCGGGCGTCCAGCCTTGCCACGTCGGAGACTTGCCGCTGCAGCTGGCGGCCATCAACCGGACGAACATCAATGTGCAGCAGCTGACGGTCGAGGCGATTTTGACGGGCAATGTCGATTACGTCTATCAAGCGGTCATGATGGATCCGCATACGTCTTCGGTGCTGTCCCTGGACGAAATGTGGGCGATGACGAGCGAATTGCTCGAAGCGCACGGCCATTTGCTGCCCGAGTTCAAGAAAGGCCGCCATCTTTCGTTCAAAGGCGCGCTCGTGTAACCGCAAGCGATTGTTGGAGCCCGACATCGCGCCGACGCATTCCCATTCGGCAATGTGTCATCGCCGATCTTCGCAAAGTCGAACCGTCGATCGTGTCCGGAACCGACCATTCCGATATGCCAACATAAATCGTATGACGACGCGTCCCGGTTGTACCGGGACGCCGTTATTTTCCCGCAATTTTGGCTCTCTGCCACCTCTCGCTACAACCAACCGTTCATTGTACGAACGGACTCATCTTTTTTGGGCCGATGATACATGACGCGTCTCAAACGCTGTTAATACGATTTACCTAGACTATAGACAAATCAGTGGCGTGCCCATTATCAGCTTAGATGCAACAACAAAAAAACTCTTAAGATCCGGCATTTCGCATCTTAAGAGCTTGGGGTTATGTAGTGGTGCCGGTGAAGGGACTTGAACCCCCACTCCCTTGCGGGAAACGGATTTTGAGTCCGTCGCGTCTGCCATTCCGCCACACCGGCATGTGATGGTATTCATTTGCCAATGAGATAAAGAAAAAAATGGCGTGCCCTGAGAGATTCGAACTCCCGACCTTTTGATTCGTAGTCAAACGCTCTATCCGGCTGAGCTAAGGGCACGTGTTGTTGTGATCAAACCATGGCGCTCTTTGCAAAATGACAGCCAAATGATCGCCAAGCAATGCCGAGGACCGGACTTGAACCGGTACGGTAGTCACCTACCCCAGGATTTTAAGTCCTGTGCGTCTGCCAATTCCGCCACCCCGGCAAAAATGGGAATTGGAGGCGCCACCCAGATTCGAACTGGGGGTAGGGCTTTTGCAGAGCCTTGCCTTACCACTTGGCTATGGCGCCATGAACTACTGGAGCGGACGACGGGACTCGAACCCGCGACCCTCGCCTTGGCAAGGCGATGCTCTACCACTGAGCCACGTCCGCATATGCGCCTCATCCATCGGTCGGATGAGGTCGATGACTGGGGATCTAGGATTCGAACCTAGGAATGACGGAGTCAAAGTCCGTTGCCTTACCGCTTGGCTAATCCCCAATGAGATCAATGGGGCGATCGATGGGAATCGAACCCATGAATGCCGGAGCCACAATCCGGTGCGTTAACCACTTCGCCACGACCGCCATGTTCAAAATTTGCTTTGCCGGAGTGTCCTTGCCGACGGTGACCAAGTTGCAATATGGCAGGGGCAGCAGGAGTTGAACCCACACTAACGGTTTTGGAGACCGCTGTTCTACCATTAAACTATGCCCCTGCGATGGTGGAGGATGATGGATTCGAACCACCGAACCCGTAAGGGAACAGATTTACAGTCTGCTGCGTTTGGCCACTTCGCTAATCCTCCACGATATCTGCCGTATCATCCACAATCCGTGGTGCCGCCGAGAGGACTTGAACCCCCAACCCACTGATTACAAGTCAGTTGCTCTACCAATTGAGCTACAGCGGCATGTGACATGCAGATGATGGTGGCTCGGGACGGAATCGAACCGCCGACACAAGGATTTTCAGTCCTCTGCTCTACCGACTGAGCTACCGAGCCCTGCAGACCGGGCGTCGGATCATACGAATGGCGGAGCTGACGGGATTCGAACCCGCGATCTCCTGCGTGACAGGCAGGCATGTTAGGCCTCTACACCACAGCTCCATAACAGAAAGCGTGTTCGCCGACGCGTGCGATGGCGGCGCGTCATCCGAAACGATTTCACGACATACAGCGGATCTGCAAGATAAGTATTGCGGGGGCAGGATTTGAACCTGCGGCCTTCGGGTTATGAGCCCGACGAGCTACCGGACTGCTCCACCCCGCGATGATGCCTTCCTTGCCGAAAGGCGGTGGAATGGTGGAGGCTGACGGGATCGAACCGCCGACCCTCTGCTTGTAAGGCAGATGCTCTCCCAGCTGAGCTAAGCCTCCAACCAATGACCCGTAGGGGATTCGAACCCCTGTTACCTCCGTGAAAGGGAGGTGTCTTAACCCCTTGACCAACGGGCCACGTTTGACCATTCCGGAAAAGAATTATGTTCACTGGCGGAGAGAGAGGGATTCGAACCCTCGGTACGCTTGTGACGCACACACGATTTCCAATCGTGCTCCTTCGACCACTCGGACATCTCTCCATGGCTCCCCGAGCAGGACTCGAACCTGCGACAACTCGGTTAACAGCCGAGTGCTCTACCAGCTGAGCTATCAGGGAATATCACTCAGGGATGCGTTTGCCCCCTGAAAACCGGATGCGAACCGAACGAATTCCTTTTTCAGGTTAAGCCCTCGACCGATTAGTATTCGTCAGCTCCATGCCTTGCGGCACTTCCACCTCGAACCTATCCACCTGGTCGTCTT
>Ga0207866_1002212_pt1 | contig 14914 bp, 15 predicted proteins | sample HigsolmetaAR203D_FD_184835 | JGI IMG/M metagenome (GOLD analysis project Ga0207866, IMG submission 184835) | Ionic liquid and high solid enriched microbial communities from the Joint BioEnergy Institute, USA - AR20-3-D (SPAdes) (version 2) ...
TGATGTGAAATCAAGCAACAATGAACCTCCAACCCCACTTTTACAGTGGTTTTGGAGGTTCATTTGTTCTTATATTGGGACTAGCTTTTTGGTATAACCCTTTTGGGACAGCCCCTTCTCTAATACAACAGGGAAATGGCCAGCAATTCAAACAAGACCAGCGGCAATATCACATTGCCCGGATAGTAAGGCGGAAAGAACGGCGGGGAGAACGCTCTCCCGTAATCCCCGGCCATGGACGAAACCTGCAAGTACAGATGGCGGCGGTCCACACCAACGATCGTTCCTTCGTATATTTCTCCGGATACGGTCCGGATCCGTACATAACGACCGGTAAAACGTTTGCAGATTTCGTGAATATGGTCTCTTACTTTCAGCAATGTTTTTTCCACATGGGGTTCAAGCTGCAATATCGTCTGTGCCTGGGCAGAATGTGTCGTGTTGACCATGTATTCATTAGCACCTCCCGCTTTGATTCCTAACATCATATGATATGGGCATGGGCGGCGTTCATGAAAATCGGGTATGTTTTTCGCATTGGGGACAAAAAAACCTTCTTATCGCTTCCGTGAAACGGCAAGCCAAGAAGGCCAAGGTGAAAGAGGGAGACCTTATGAACGCTTAGATTTTTAATTCCCCAAGCTTGATTAGCTCTATAACCGCTTGCGAACGACCTTTTACGTTCAACTTTTGCATAACATTGGATATATGATTTCGCACGGTTTTTTCGCTGATATACAGCTGTTGCGCAATCTCCTTCGTAGTTTTATCCTGAACCAATAACTCAAACACTTCACGTTCCCGATTGGTCAACAGAAACTTGCCTTTACGGTCGCTATTTTTCAAAGTGTCACCCCTCCTTGCCTGGATTTTATATGTTACAAGGTAAAGGGATACAGTCAAATTTAGTTTATGAGGGGCTACTATCTTTGGTGCGGCGCAACATGGAAAATGGGCGAAACCAAAAGGTTTCGCCCAAGATCCGGACAGGATGGATCCCGTCAAACTTAATGTTGAAACAAGGTGATGAAACAATGGGATGAAAAACCGGTTATATCTATATAACAAAAACATTCATACTTTCAAAGTGTATCTTGCCCCGGCTTCCGTGGTAAAGGAAATGGCGCCATCGTCCTCGCGCTCCGCGGGAACCCGCATGCCATCCCGCTCCGACACGACGGGCAGGCCCGCATGAATCCGGCAACGCGCGCCGCGCAATGACAAAATTTCCGCATGCCGCAATGAGCCCTGATCCCATTCCATGGAAACCTGAAATCCGCCGCGGGCTCTCAGGCCGCTTACGCGGCCGGCCGGCCAGGCTTCGGGAAGCGCCGGCAACAACCGGATGGCACCGTCATGAGATTGCAGCAACATTTCCGCCAACCCCGCGGCAAACCCGAAATTCCCGTCAATTTGAAAAGGGGGATGGGCATCGAACAGATTGGGATAAACGCCCCCGCGGTGAAAGTCGGCCGCATCTTCTTCCACCAGGCGCAACAAATTGGCGATCAGCTTCAGCGCCCTGTTCCCGTCCTTGAATCTGGCCCACAGGCATATCTTCCACGCCAAACTCCAGCCGGTACCGCCGTCGCCCCTCCTTTCCAGCGATCGTCTGGCCGCAGCGAAAAGTTCGGGCGTATCGTTTTCGGTCAGTTGGCGTCCCGGATACACGCCGAACAGATGCGAGACGTGCCGGTGATGCACATCTTCGTCTTCCCAATCTTTGTGCCAGTTGCCCGCGACGGCCGATCTGAAACGGATACAGCTTCTCCATGACGGCGGAAATCTCTTTGCGGAACGGCCCGTCGACGCCCAATATTTCCGCGGCGGCCAAACAATTCGAGAACAAATCCCGGATGATGGAAATGTCCATCGTGGCGGACATACCGACACCGGAGACCTGTCCGTCAGGGGTAATAAATTTGTGTTCCGGAGACGTTGACGGAACGGTGACCAAACGGCCCTCTTCGTTTTCCACAAGCCAATCCAGACAAAAGTAAGCCGCTTCCTTCATGAGAGGATAGGCGTCATCGCGCAAAAATTGTTCGTCTCCGCCGAAAGCGTAATGCTCCCACAAATGCCGGCTAAGCCAGGCGGCTCCCATGGGCCAAATGGCCCACACGGGATCTCCGTGGCCGTAATCTCCGGCCGGAGCGGTTTGCCGCCAAATATCCCCGTTGTGATGTGCCGTCCATCCCCGGCAACCGTAATGGATTTCTGCGGTTTTTTTGCCATTTTGGGCCAAGCCGCCGATATATTTCAGCAACGGTTCGTGGCATTCCGGCAAGTCGCAAACTTCCGCAGGCCAGTAATTCATTTGCGCATTAATATTCAACGTCCAATTGCAGCTCCAGGGAGGCCGCACATGCGGATTCCAGATGCCTTGCAAATTTGCCGGTTGCGATCCCGGGCGGGAACTTGCGATCATCAGGTAACGGCCGTAATGAAACAACAGTTCAACCAGTTTGGGATCTTTCGCTCCGAATTCGGCGATCCGCCTGTCGGTCGGCATATTTTCCGGAGCGGCGGACGGGCCCAGGTCCAGTTCCACCCGTTTGAACAACGCGGCATAATCGGTTATATGGGCATGGCGAAGTTCGTCAAAAGTCCGGCACGACGCTTTGCGGACACCGCCCGCTGCGAGGAGGGAGGGATCCCGGCCGTCCCGCCCGGGAGATTTGTCAAACCCGTTGAAACTGGTGGCAGCGCCGAAAAGGAGCGTCACTGCGGTCGCCCCGCTGATATGCATGCCGTCGTGATCAGTCCGGCAAGTTCTTTAAATTGATATGGTTCTCGATTTATACGGTTCTCTGTATGCCGTATGGTCTTTGGATGCAAGCCGGGTACCAATGCATTGCGATCGCCCAGATCTTTTAAAATCCTTGCCTGCGCAGCCATAATTCGCACAACCGGGTCCAGGTGCGGGCCTGGGGATGATCTTGCGCCAAGCCCAGTCCATGGCGGCCGCTTTCATAACTGTGCAATTCGAACGGAACCCGGTGTCTGCTTAATGCGGAGGCAAACAGCAAACTGTTCTCCACCGGAACCCCTTCATCATCGGAAGTATGCCAAAGGAAAGTCGGCGGAGTATCACTTGTGACTTGCCGCTCAAGCGACAACTGTTCACGCAAGGCAAACGGAGGATGCTCTCCCAGCAGATTGGCCATTGAACCGTGATGGCGGTATTCCAGGAAAGTAATGACTGGGTAACATAAAATCATCACGTCGGGACGGCTGCTCTGCCGTTCAATCGGGTCGGCCGCGTGGGCGTCGCCATAATCAAATTGGGTGCCGGCCGCCGCCGCGAGATGGCCTCCCGCCGAAAAACCGAGAATCCCTACGCGATGCGGGTCGATTCCAAATTCGTTTGCGTAAAAACGCACATAACGTATCGCCCGCCTGGCATCGGTTAATGGCGCCGGATGACGGTAGGGCGCCACCCGGTATTTCAGGACGAACGCCGATATGCCGATGGAATTCAGCCATTCGGCTACCGGTTGCCCTTCATGGGGAGCATGCCGCGCATATCCGCCTCCGGGGCATATGATGACAGCGCTTGCAGGATCCTTTCCGTTCATCGCCGGAAAAGGGATCAACTCCGGCCGGTCCTCGTCCTGGTCGCCCCGGGCAAAAGGAGCGCCATCCGGCCATAATGGAACAGACATGTTCATGCCTCCTTCTTTCCATGATGCAAAGCCTTCTTTTTAAAAAGCCTTCATCTTCATTTTAAAAATCCTTCATTTGAAAAAGCCTTCTTTGTTAAAAAACCTGCTTATGAAACACCCGCTTTCTTTTTGCAAAGTCTTCGCCAGAATGTTCGCTCAATCTCCAGAATGCGTTCAATCTCCAGAATGTTCGCTCAATCTCCAGAATGCGTTCAATCTCCAGAATGTTTGTTCAATCTTCAGTATGTTCGTTCAACCTTCAGTGTGTTCCTTCAACTTTCAGTATCTTCATCTTCAATCTTCAGTGTGTTCGTTCCACCTTCAATATGTTCGTTCCACCGTCAGTATCTTCGTTCCATCTTCGCAATTGGTTTTTCGGACCATCCTGGAAAAAGATTCCGCTATTTCATCATAATACGCAAGGAAACAATTATCCACCCTTTTATGAATCCCCATCCGACCGTTTTTCCGGCTCAATGTCTAAAATCAATTCAAAATCAATTCAAAATCAATTCAAAATCCATTCTAAAATCAATGTCCAAAAATCAATGTCAAAAACAAATTCAAAAAGCCGACCGACGGTTCTTATTCGGCTTTGATCTGTCAATAATGATAAAGTTGGTACTTTATCCGCTGTTTTCCATTATTGGGTTAAGGAAAAGGAGAATGATATGAAAGCGCAGTTGGTCCTGTCTTTTATTGTTTCTTTCGCGGGAACGCTCTTGGCGGTAGTTGTGGCCGCAATCACGTTTTTTGCGTTTTTCAGGCCGTTTGTCCGGTGGCTGGTCAAAACTTTTATGACACGTCTGATGTCCGACCGATATCCCGAAAACATCTGGGAAATGGTAACGGCCCTGACGCGGACAAGTCCGATCAAAGTCATTGAGAATAGTCTGCGCGCCGCTACCGGCAATATTATCGAACGCCCGTTCGGAAGTCCGCGCAAAGTGTTAAACTTTGACGGACTCGTATTTTCACCGGCGCAACTGGCAACCCTGCCTGCTCATGAAGAAGAGGTAGTGGACGTGCGGATTACGATCGGCCCGCAAGCGAAAAAGCCGTTGACACTTGACATTCCGATCATGGCGGGCGCAATGGGATACGGCATTGGCGTGAGTGAGAAAGTAAAAATCGCGATCGCCAAAGGCACGGCGGCTGCAGGCACATTGACGAATACCGGCGAAGGGGGATTTTTGCCCGAGGACCGGCAACATGCCAAATATTTCATATTGCAGTACAGTTCCGCTCATTGGGCGAAAGAACCGTCCATACTGAAGCAGGCGGATGCGATCGAAATTCATATCGGACAGGGAGCATCCGCCGGCGCCGCCAGTTTCATTCCGTCCGATTATATGCAAGGAAGGGCGCAGCAGGTCTTGAACATAGGGAATGAAGATCTGGTCGTCATTCCGTCGCGCCACCACGAGATCAATAACCCGCAAGATTTGGCGGCACTGGTAAAGAAACTGCGCGACATCACCGGCGGCGTTCCGGTTGGCGTGAAAATTTGCGCCGGCGCCCGGCTGGAGAAAGATTTGGAAATCGCCATTCAAGCCGGAGTCGATTTTATCAGCATTGACGGCGGCCAGGCGGGGACGAAAGGGGCTGCTCCCATCCTGGAAGATGACTTCGGCCTTCCCACGATTTTTGCGTTGTCGCGTGCTGTCCGCTACCTGAAAAAGCGCGGCGTCAAAGACCGGATTACCCTGCTGACGGGAGGGGGCTTTACGACGCCGGGGGATTGTCTGAAAGCACTTGCCTTGGGGGCGGACGGGGTATACATGGGCACTGCGCTCCTGTGGGCGATGACGCACGACCAAATAACAAAAGCGTTGCCATGGGAACCGCCTACGCAACTTACTTTTTATCCCGGAAGTCTGGCCGAAGAGTTCGATGAGGAGAAAGCGGCAAAGCATTTGGAATATTTCTTTCATTCCTTCGTCGATGAAATCAAGCTGGGAATCCGGGCGCTCGGGAAAACGAGCCTTAAGGAAGTGTGCCCCGACGATTTGATTGCGCTGGATGAATGGACGAGCAAAGTAACCGGCATTCCGCTCGCCTCTGAAGCATGCGGACAGGAAACGCGAAAGACTCGGGACAAACCTGAGGAAGCGGTAACGGAAACTTCTCAGGAAGCCGGCGCTGGGCAGGCGCAAGATCATCCGCAAGAACCGGACCATGATCCGGACGGCCGGTCTCCTGTCTCCAAACGGAAGATCAAACCGAAAATCAAGCCGAAAAAATGGTCCGATTACTTAAAAGATGAATCTTAGACCATCAACAGGAAAATGACACTCAGACAATCGGCAAAAACATCGCAGGACATCAGCGAAAAAAGGAACCTAAAATTCATAGGGGACACCGGCGGTCTACATGAACGGAAAGCTAGTAGAGTGAAGGGCTGGGCGACCAGCCCCTCCTCATCAAACCGTACGTGAGGTTTTCCCTCATACGGCTTTCCGATGTCCTTCACCTTGTGCATTACGGTTAGCCCAAGTCGAGGCAGTTTTCAAACCGCTGTGAACCAGTGCTGCCTCCACTTCCGGACCCCACCTTCGAAACCTCCGCTTATGTTTCTTCCGAAGGAATAGAAACAGTCTTTTGCGGATATAGAAGTCAATCTTTGCCAGGAATCGATTGGATACCGCCGTATCAATCTTCCCGTAGTAATTCTGCCCTCCCTGGATAATCGGATTTAATTCTTTAACCAGATCCTTTAGTTTCCATGGCAGCCGGCTCCGCGGTGATGTGATCTCTTTCACCTTGGTTCGCATTTTCTTCATGGCTTTCTTCGGCGGGAAACTGCGCAAAATATACGCTGTTCCACCCTTACTGCGCCATGGCAATTTCCGGTGGTGCATGCCCAGAAAATCGAACCCTTCTGTATCATCGTAGATATTCACCAGCTTCGACTTCTGTCCGTTCATGGTGAGTTCCAGCCGTTCAAACACATTCTTCAGCACGTTGACGGTTTCCATAGCGTGTTCCTTTCTGTGGCAGATCACGACCAGATCGCCGGCATATCGTACCAGTTCCCGAGCTCAGCGAATCGTTTCTCCCATATCGTATCCAGATAGTTCAGGTAGATGTTCGCCAATAGCGGAGATATGACACCTCCTTGGGGACTGCCGATGCCGGTTTCATGAAACTGATCATCTTTCATGACTCCCGCTTTTAGCCATCCTCGAATGAGTTTCAGGATCCGCCTGTCGTTAATACGCTGTTCGACGAGCTTCATCAGCTTTCGGTATGCCGAGCGGTCTCATCTTCCCGTCCGGTTTCGGAATTTCTTTCCGCCTTACCGGTGATGGCCGGTAGTTGCCGTTCAGGAGAGCTTCTCTCGTTTCCTGCACAAATCGATACTCCCCGTATCGTGGTGACGGTGAATCCTTTGGAAGACCGCAAGAAAATAAGTGATTGCCTTCCGCCGAGTTGTAAAAGACGGACATCCGGTCTTCACCTTAAGTTGACGCCTAACCCAACGAATCGTACAATCGTTATTTGGTCAATTTTCCCTTATTTCCCGATGTAAGGAACTGAGAAGACGCTATTTGCCCCATTCCCTCCCAAAAATACATAAATGGGTGCCAATAGCGTTATCTGGATTCGTAAAAAATGGAAAAACGGTATTTTGAAAGGAATAACGTTACAGAGATTCGTTACAAAAATTCGTTACAGAGATTCGTTACAAAGATTCGTTACAAAGATTCGTTACAGAAATTTCGTTACAGAAATTCGTTACAGAGATTCCTTAAAAAGCGGGTTGTGAAAGTGGCCACCGGGTGTTTACGATCGGAATCCCCATTCCCTAGGTAGTAAATCAGGGACTGGAATGGAAAACAAGATGGTTGAGTGAAGGAAGGCAACATTTCACGAATATAGGAAACTCAAAACAACGGAACTCGTAGGCATTTCCCATGTCCAGTTGTAAGCAAGAAATAAAGAAAAATTCATCTTCAGTACTTCTTCGGACAGACTCTCCAAATTTAGAGGAAGGCAATATTCACGTAAACCCTTATATTTTTGCACTATCAACAGTGAATCGACAGTCTCTCTGAGTCCGATAAGTCCCGCATTCTTGCTTTGTTCGGGCTTTCATTATTGCCGTGCTATGGTAAAATGCCGGAAAAGAACAAGAACACACCCGCTCCAATGACGAGTCCTCCCTTGATTCTTGCCATGACCAATGCGGCGGCGCTTGGCTCCGATGTTTTGAATCGCCAGCCAATGCCCAAATGCCTAAATACCCTGGGATATAGAACATTGCCGACGCCGAATATGATAAACAACCATACCAAAATCCATGGAATTTGTTCCATGAAGCGGTTTTCCCTTCCCCCTATGTCACATGGATGCAAAGAAGCAAAAAACGGACAAGATCATCGTCGCCGCGCCGCCCATTTTACACATGAAGTAATAGAAATCGCCCGGTTCGGCTTCTTTTACCCAAATCCCATACAGCGAGATCTTGAAAATGAAGTTTTGAAAGGCTTGATACCGGTATACGCACCACCCGTAAATCAGCATGAGGACAGAAAAGACAAAAAGAACCGGATTGCCTTGTCCCGTGTGGTACTCCGGATACGCTGCCGCCACAAGTTCGCCGGGAGCGTAGAGAACATCTCCTTCCCGCAACATTCGTTTTCCATTGGAATACGCGATGATCTGCACAAACAATTCGCCATTTTCGTCATAGCTCCACAGTTGTCCGTTTCGATCGGTCACCGTGAATACGTTTCCGTCCGGATATCTGACTTCATAACTTGTTCCGTAAGATGGCAGGCGAGCGCCCTCCAGTTTGCGAACGGCGTATTCCTCATGCCCGACAATCACTTTCCGGCCGCTGCCATCGGCATGAACTTCTATATCCGGGCCGGAAAAGGAGCGATAGGAACTCACATTTCCCTGTGCGCCCGCTTGTTTGTACTTGTGTTGGTCCAGATAAAATACAGGCCCGGTGAAATAGGAAAGGGCAAAAATCACAGCGGCTGCGGCCGCAAGCACGGCTCCCGTCACAAACAGGATGGTGGAACGCTTGATTCGCGAGAAGTCCGGTTGGATCATTCGTCATCCTTCCTCGATCAATCTTACTGATTGTACGAAAGAGGCAAGCGGAAAGTTTCAAAAAATGGTCAAGAACGCGGACGAAGGCCGGACGGGAATGCGAATCATTCTTTGGGGAAAATCATGTTTTCCGGACGCACGATGGCATCAAATTGCTGTTCCGACAGCAATCCGCTTTTCAATGCGGCTTCTTTCAAAGTCAAACCTTCCTCATGCGCCAGTTTCGCCACCTTGGCGGCGTTTTCGTAACCGATGTGCGGATTGAGCGCGGTGACGAGCATGAGCGAGCGTTCCAGATTGCGCCGGATCACCGGCAAGTTCGGTTCGATCCCCAGAGCGCATTTGTCGTTGAAGGAAACGACGGCATCGGACAAAAGCCGTACCGATTGAAGAAAATTGTAGATAATGACCGGCTTGAAGACGTTCAGTTCGAAGTTGCCCTGGCTGGCGGCGAAGCCGATCGCCATATCGTTGCCCATCACCTGGCATACGACCATCGTCAGCGCCTCCGCTTGGGTCGGGTTAACTTTGCCCGGCATGATGGAACTGCCCGGTTCATTGGCCGGGATCGTAATTTCGCCAATTCCGCTGCGCGGCCCGCTCGCCATCCAGCGGACATCGTTGGCGATTTTCATCAGATCGGCGGCGAGCGCCTTGACAGCGCCGTGAACATGCACGATCTCGTCATGGCTTGTCAGCGCATGGAATTTGTTTTCGGCGCTGACAAAACGTTTGCCGGTCAGCCGGCTGATCTCTTCCGCCATCATGGCTCCGAAGCGCGGATGGGCGTTGATGCCGGTACCGACGGCGGTTCCTCCGATGGCCAGCTCCCGCAGGAAATCCGCGCTTTCACGGATCATTCGCCCCGACTTTTCCAGCATGCGGTGCCAACCGCTGATTTCTTGCCCAAGCGTAAGCGGGGTTGCGTCCTGCAGATGGGTGCGGCCGATCTTGATAATATCGGCGTAAGCCCGGCTTTTCTCCGCCAAAGTCCGCTTCAGCTTCTCCAACGCAGGCAGCAGATCGTCCTCAACGGCGGTCAAAGCCGCCATATGCATGGCGGCAGGGAAGGTGTCGTTTGAGCTTTGCGATTGGTTCACGTCATCGTTCGGGTGCACGCGAAGTTCGCTCCCCTGCTCTTGCAGCCATTGATTGGCGCGGTATGCGATCACTTCGTTGACGTTCATGTTCGATTGGGTGCCGCTGCCCGTCTGCCAGACAACGAGCGGAAAGTGGCCGTCCAATTTGCCGGCAATGATTTCTTCAGCGGCGCCGATAATGGCATCCGCTTTTAACGGATCAAGCTTGCAAAGTTTGCGGTTGACGATCGCCGCGCTTTTTTTCAAAATGGCAAGCATGCGGATCAACCGGAGCGGCATACGTTCCGTACCGATGCGGAAATTTTCGTAGCTGCGCTGGGTTTGGGCGCCCCAAAATTTGTCCGCGGGCACCTTCATTTCGCCCAGCGTATCTTTTTCGATCCGAAAATCCAACGGGTGGACACCTCCATTTTTTTGATGAAAAACGGAAAAAGGGATGGTTTGATCTGCTTTTTATATTTTATGATTGAATTGATGTGCAAATTCGCAATCGGCGGCGGGATGGGCTGATCCCTCAGCACCGGCTCGGCACGGGAAGTTGGCACGGGAAGTTGCCGGGACCGTTCGCATTTACGGCATGCGTTGGAACATTGAAGCCCTTCTTCCAATGTGCCGAACCGCATCCGAAACCGGGGACGGTGTTCAAGCCCGTTCATCCGACATGCTCATCCGTCGCACCCGCCATCGTGTCGGTTGGTTCTCTCGCGATCAGATGAAAACGCCGCTTTGTACTAATCAACAGGAACCGTTCGTTGTCGGTCAAATAAAAAGGTCAGGCAAGGTGAACCGAATTTACCCGCTTGACCTTTTTATTTCTTCAATCAATTGCTAAGCACAGTCTCCGGTTTGAAAATGTCAGCGGCCTGCCGCAGGGTTGTTGGGTGCGGCATGGCCCGAATTGCCGGGAAACACGCGCTGAATGACATTGTTAAACTCGTTCAGTAACCCCTCAATGGGTCTGCCGTTTCGGATTTCTTCCGCAAGGATATTCATGCGCTCCACAAAGTCGGGGTTTGCGGAGACGTAAACGTTGCGGATGTTCGGATGTGTGGAGCGGACTTTATTGGCGATGCGGTCTTTTATTTCCTGGGAAACATCCCTGGCACCTGCGGGATTCGTATTGGCCGTTCCCAAATTCGGTTGGCCCGTTGCGTTTGTGTCCTGCCCCGTTCTCGCAATGGCGGAACCCGGATGCAGCGTGACCGCGATGTACGCGTTATGGTCAGTGACCATCACGTTGGCGGTATCGACTTCGTCCATGGCGGCAATCTGATCGGCTATTTCCTGGCTGATTTGTACATTGGAGGCGGGATTGAGAAGAATATTGTCGCTGGTTCCCTCTCTGCCGTTCACACCTCCGGTACGGTTCATGCCATACTGTTTTGTCTGATTCGTGTTTGTTCCCATATCCGCCGGGTTCCCGTTGTTCGTCCCGTTCCTGTTATAGCAGGCCGAAAGCGAAAATATCAGCAGCGCAGCAAGCCCAGAAAAGATGATTTTGTTATAAATGTTCACCTGTTTTTTCACCTCCCTGCGATGTTCCATTCACCGTTTAAGTTGCATCCAAAACAGGAATAATATGCATATGTTTGCAAAATTGTTGAAGAAAATCTGGTTTGATTTATCGGCACCTGTCGCCGCCCCTTTGCGCCGTTAAAAAATCAATCCATGGAATTGCCGAAAGATCCCATGGATTTTCTGTAATAATGACCCATGAATTTTCTGAAATATCCCATCAATTTTTTGTAAGGGACGGTTCCTTCACGTTCGCTTGTATGGAGATTGGTTCGTTGAGCATGCATTCATAAAATGTTCATGAGAATATCATAATCTTTGCAATTCATGTTTCTGTCTTCTATGTTAAGATAATTGGGTACAAGATAATGGGGTGCGAGTCCCAAAATACCGGGGTGACCTATGAAAAAACTATCCGTAATTTCCGTTGTCACAGCCTGTTTCCTGCTCATTCTCTCCACGGCATGTTCCGGAACCGGGAAAGAAACCCACGGCACGCACCGGATGCCCAATGGCGATCTCCGGGAGGAGACCGGTTCCGCCGCAATTTTGCCTTCATTCCTTGACGGCCAGCAGAAAATCGTCAGGCAAGTCTATCAATTAGCCGCGCAGAACGCCGAACTGTTGGAATGGATCCCCTGTTATTGCGGCTGCGGCGAGAGCGCCGGGCATCGAAATAACTTGAATTGCTTCATTCATGAGATCCGTGATGATGAGACCGTCGTTTGGGACGATCATGGCACCCGCTGCCAGGTGTGCCTGGAAATTGCCGTGCTGTCGGTTCAAATGGAACGACAAGGCATGCCGGTTCAAGATATTCGCCAGGCAATCGATGACAAATATGGCGAAGGATATGCCGCTCCCACACCGACCGCGGTAAAATAAAAAACGGTTCGAATGCCGGACTGCCCCGCTTGTTAGCAGCCCCGCCGCCCTGTTGGGCAAAATTCGCGGTCCTTCAGGCCCCATAAAACGGGGGAAAGGGCGGCGATCAAACATCAAATTTTGTAAGCGGTTGCAAAAATGAAGGGCGGTTCGGCGGTTGACAAACGCATTACCCAACACGTAATATGAAAATTAGTACCTGGTACTATTACTTGGTCATTAAATACCTCCGAGGTGATTCCGCATGTACACAGCCATTGTCCGCGGCACCGGATCGTACGTCCCGGAACGCAAGCTTACGAATCAGGATTTGAAAAAACTTGTCGATACTTCAGATGAATGGATTGTTACGCGCACAGGCATAAGCGAAAGGGCGATCGCCGCCCCCCATGAAGCAACGTCCGATCTGGCATTCCGTGCGGCCAAGGCGGCGCTGGAAAGCGCGGACATCGAAGCCGGGAAAATCGACCAGATCATCGTTGCGACGGAGACGCCTGACCATCTGTTTCCTCCCGTCGCCTGCAAGCTCCAGCATATGCTGGGATGCCGCGAGATTGCGGCGTACGATGTGCACCTGGCTTGCACTGGCTTCATAGCCGCCCTGCAAACGGCAGAAATGTATATCAAAGCCGGAAAACACAAACATATTCTTGTCGTCGGGGCGGACATTTTGTCACGAATAACGGATTACACGGACCGCACAACATGCATATTGTTCGCCGACGGCGCGGGGGCCGTCGTTGTATCCCGCGGGGAAGGGAACAAGCAAGGAAAGGGAATTATTCATTCCGAACTTTATGCGGACGGTTCCCATTTCGAAGCCGCGATTGTGCCCGGAGGAGGCAGCAGATATTGCGGACCGGCTTCCGATAACGGGCCGTTTGCTTCTGATCTCGGGACAAAAGACCGCGGGATTTCCGATAGCGGACTTGCGGCTCCGGATTCCGTTCCGAAACGAAAAATCGTGCAGGAGGGAAGCAAAATTTTCAAATTGGCCATCCGCGGCATGTCGCAGTCGGTTCAGCATGCTTTGGCCGTCACCGGTTACAGCCCGGATCAGATCGATTGGCTCATTCCTCACCAGGCCAATCAGCGGATCATGGACGGAGTTGCCGAACAATTGAATTTTCCCGCCGAAAAAGTCGTCAGCACGATCCGGCGCATCGGCAACAACTCTGCCGCCACCATCCCGATTGCCCTGGACACCGCTGTCAAAGATGGCCGCATACGCCGCGGTCAGCATATCATACTTACCGCTTTCGGAGGAGGATTGGCCTGGGGATCGGTATTGATGGAGTATTGAGCCGCGAATCATCCGGCGGCAGGAAAAAGGCAGAACGGACGGATTTCCCCGAACGTTCTGCCTTGAAAGATTGCCCTTATCCCCGGGCAACCTTCGTCATTCAGTTGTGTCCCGGCATTCGGTTGTGTGCCGGCAACGTTGGCCCTGCGTGAAGCCTTTAGCGCTCAGCATGGACAACATTGTTTCCAATCCGGCTTTGACGTCATGGTTCTTACCACGCGTAGGCTTCCGGAGCGGGTCCGCCGGGTCCCGGAAAAATTTCGTTCAACCGGGCGAGAGCGGCTTCATCCAGTTTAATTTCGACCGCGCGCAAACTTTCCTCGAATTGCTTCAGCGTGCGCGGCCCGATAATCGGAGCGGTGATCGCCGGATGCGCAAGCGTCCAGGCAAGCGCGACATTCGCCTCCGATTCGCCCAGCTCGCGGCAGAAAGCGGAGAAAGCCTCGAGTTGGGGACGCAGTTTCGCCACCTTCTCCTGCGACTGTCTGGCCGAGCGCGATCCGGCCGGAGGATTGAGGGCATGTCCGCCAAGCAGACCTCCATCGAGCGGACTCCAGGCGATGACGCCGATTCCCAGATCCTGCGCGGCAGGCAACACTTCCAATTCGGGCAAACGGCAAAGCAGACTGTACTTATGCTGTTCGGAAACCAGGCCAAGAAAATTTCTTTCTTTCGCCGCCGCTTGCGCCTTGGCAAGATGCCACCCGGCAAAATTGCTGGATCCTACATAACCGATTTTCCCCTGCTGCACCAAGACTTCGAATGCTTGCCACAGCTCTTCCCACGGGGCGTTCCGGTCGATATGATGCATTTGATAAAGTTCGATATGGTCGGTTTGCAAACGGCGCAAGGAATCTTCCAGATGACGGCGGATTTTAAATGCGGACAAACCGCGCACATCGCCGTTCGGATCGTGCGGGTCTTCCCCCATGGCACCATACACTTTGGTTGCCAGCACGACCTTTTCTCTCCGTCCTCCCCCTTGTTTGAACCAGCGCCCGATAATTTCTTCCGTCCAGCCTCTGCGTTCGGCTCCCCCATAGACGTTGGCGGTATCAAAGAAAAAGACTCCGGCATCAAGCGCGGCATCCATAATTCGGAAAGCCTCTTTCTCATCCGTTGTGGGACCGAAATTCATCGTCCCCAGGCAAAGCCTGCTCACTTTCAAGCCCGTACGTCCCAAATACGTATATTGCATTGGATTGCGCACCTCCGCTTCGCAATTTTTTGGGAAAAGTTCCCATTATTATTATAACCTGAATCCGTGATCGTCCGCGGATAGTTTTGGAACCTGATTCCTGAAACCGGTAATTTTAGTCTTTTTTTCTGTGATGGTCATAAGAACTGGCTTTTTACGATGGCAGAAGGACGCATCATAGCTT
>Ga0207866_1002220_pt1 | contig 14878 bp, 9 predicted proteins | sample HigsolmetaAR203D_FD_184835 | JGI IMG/M metagenome (GOLD analysis project Ga0207866, IMG submission 184835) | Ionic liquid and high solid enriched microbial communities from the Joint BioEnergy Institute, USA - AR20-3-D (SPAdes) (version 2) ...
TAAAATAAAGGTACTTAAGCGTATATCATATGGCATAAAAAACTTTGAACGATTTCGGACACGAATTTTACATTCTTGTAATTAAATAAAAATAAATATGACTGGCACGAGGTTTATTTGTCATGCTCAAAAATAGGTGTTTTAGATATAAATGTTAAAAAGGCTCTAAGCCAAGTAATTTAGCATGATTCAAATACATCATACCCCAACACTTGACAAAGAGCCATTAAATAAAAGTAAACGTGGCTGGCACGAGGTTTTTGACATGCTCAAAAATAGGTATTGGTAAGTCGATTATGAAACAGGCTCTTAGCCTGATGTTTTGATATGATTTGATAACACCATACCCAAACACTTGACAAAAAGCCAAAAAAACAGGGTAGGATTTAAATCCTACCCTGCCATATAGCCAGAGGCTATTATTTTACTAATAACAATCCGTTAAGATTTACAGTGAAGTCAATGTAATGAGTAGCTGTAATGTTGTATCTTACCTTAACAGACTTAATAGCGATGCGGTCAGGTGTACCGGTAGCACTTACTGAGATAAGTGTTACGTTATTTCCAGCAACCTTGAACTCTAATGCATCGTTTACAACAGCGAGCAAGTCAGCTGCGGTGCTGTCGTCAGTAATGCTAGCCTGAGATACTGTGAACTTAATGTTCTGATGTTTAATTCTGTTCAGAGTAGCAACAGGCTGAGTATCGGATGTTACAAATGACTTCTTACCGATAACTCTATCGTTGTCAGTTGTATCATAAGCGGTAACAACATAAGTTCCAACAGGAGCTTTCAGAATTGCAGTACCGCTGGCAGTTGTTTCGTTTATAACAACTTTATAAGTTCCGTTGCTATTAGGATCACTAGAGAATTTACCTGTAGGATCATAAGGAGCTTCAACTTCTACTTTGAAGCGTGAACCAGGTGTTAATTCTACGAGTTTAACACCGTTTGCTGCATAACCAACAATCTTAAAGGTTACTTCTTTTTCGAATGAACTATCCCAAGAGTTAACCTTCATATCGATGCTGGTTGCAGACAGTTCAAGTGAATAATATGCAGGAGTTGATTGGTTAGGTGTCTTTACAGTAACTGTTATAACTCTGGAAATTTCGCCAACAGTTACCTTGTATACATAAGTTCCTTCAGCCTTGCTTGCACCGGCAAATGGTAATGTAAATTCACCGTTGCCGTTAACTGTTACACTTACGGCGCTACCGGTGCTTGTTAACTGATCTGCAACCGGACTACCGTTAGATTGAAGAGGAGCAGAAAGTCTTTCAACTTTAACTGTGCTAAAGTTGGTGTATGCTCTTCCTAACTGATCCTTAACGGTGAACTTAACAGTTCTGCTGTCATTAAGTGTAGCAAAGTTGGACAGATCAAAGCTGTCAACACTTGTAAGCACCTGAGATATTACTGACTTAGCAGCTACAGTAATTGTGATGGTAGCTACAGGAACCTTATCGTTACCTGTACCGTATTTAACAACTACTATAACTTCGCCAGCACTTACAGGATACAGATAGCCATTATTCTTGTCAACAATCAGGATGTTTTCATTGGATGAAACAAACTCAAAGTTGCCTGAATATTGAGAGTCATGGCTGCTGATCTTGAGTGTATCGTTACGAAGCTTAGCATTCAGACGAACAAATAATCTAGGAACAGCATTCTTCTGATCATCAACTGCAATCAGCTTGTTTACATTATCGTAATCAGGAGTGCTGTCAGTAGTAATTGTCCAAGCATCTAATCCTGTAATATTGGTTGCAGCAGGATCGATACCAACGATAGTAGCGCTAGTCTTAATGTTGCCTACTTCTTCACCAGTCTTTGAATCATACTTGTAAGTATGATAAGTTGCAGTAACTGTTACGGAAACGCCCTTCTTGAAGATTATTATCTTGCGGCCATTGAAGTAGGAGTTCTCTACATGAGGTGCTTCCATAGTTACTCTTGCTTCAAGGTCGGATGTATTAATGATAACGCCATCATTGTTGTACAGATTGAACTCAACATCTGTTTCTCTGCCTTCTTCAACAGTTGTTGTAGTGATTTCAATAGCAGCAACATCTTCAGGATTTGTAGTAGCTGCTACGAAAGATCTTGATTCCATTTCAGGATACTCTACAACATAAGTAGCACCCTTGGTGAAAGGAATGTAAAGATCTACAGTTGCAACAGTCTTGTCATCGTTCAGTGTAGCTTTAGCAACAACCTGTTTAACCTTGGTGTTGTTAACAAGCTGATATACAGCGACATCATCTTTGTTAACGTCTACAGGTGAATCAAAGACCATCTTGAATGAATCTAAGTCAACCTGCTTAGCTTCTACCATGGAAGGTGCTACTGTTATCTCTACACTGTCAGTAGCTAATACATAATCCTTGTAAGTCTCGCTGTCCTTTAACCAGGATTCATATTTAGCTTTGGACTGGAATGAACGAGCAGTGATAGTATATTTACCAGCCTTAGTAGCCTTGAATACGCCACTGTCATCGATTGTAGCGCCGTCTGCAGGCTCTACTGTCCATCTGGTGATGGAAGAAGTCTTCTTTGTGCTTCCTGAATTGGTTACAAAGCTTCTGTTGAAGTCATTTTCCTGACCAACTGCAAGCTTGTTGCCTTCAGGAATGTTAGTAATCTTAACTTCTTTGATGTTATCTCTTACGGTTACTGTTGCGGAAAGCTTAGCAACTTCCTCACCGTCTTTGTCGGTGATATAAACAGTAACTTTTGTTTTGCCAACGCCGGTTGCAGTAACTACACCCTTGCTGTCAACAACTGCAACATCTTCGTTAGCAGATTCCCAATCATATTTCCAACCTTTTTGCTTGTTGGAGATGTTGAAGTCATACTCGTTCTTGCCTTCTACATCAAGATGCAGATACTTGCTTGTAGCATTGAGTTTCGGCTTCTTAGCAGCGAAAGCTCCTGCAGCAGGATACAGTACTGAAAGTACCATTGCTACAGCAAGAACGAAAGACAACTTCTTAAAGAACTTTGTCTTCATATTCTTACTTCCTCCTTAAAATATATGATTTTGATATTATATTTTTGCGTTGCCTTACTGATTCACAAAGTCTACAACCCCCGTAAATTCAGCAAAGTAACGCATCAATATAATCATTCCAACAACAAGATGATTATAACAATAAAGGTATTAAAGGTCAAGTCTTTTCTCTCTGATATTGGATATTTTACCAGTTTAACCCGGTCCCTTTACCGTTATAATCCGAGTCAGATGATTATATTGTAGTCAAATCGACTTCAGGGATTACCCCTCTTTACATTCCCCTTAAGGCATATCCCAAAGCAGTTTAGAATAGGATGTGACTTTATCTGCCGGCACGGGATTTACCATAAGGTTCCTGCGCTCTTGACTATGTCTATATAATGCACTGTGTATGTGTCAAATTTATGTCAGGCATTTGTCATAATTAGATTATTTTTAAAATATTCTCCACCTGGGCTTTCATTTCGCCCACTTTACACACCCTTGTATGCCTTATCTTCGCGTTATTCAGCTCTTCCACGGCACCCGGTATAGGCACTTTAGAAACTTCTCTAAGCAGTTTGGCCTGTTCATAATCATCCTCAGGTATGTTTTCTATTCCTAAAGCTTCCAGCACACTTTCAGAAAACTTATAAGGGCTGGCTGTAGACACTATTACCGTCATTGCCGGGTCTATGTCATTTTTAAAATATTTTTCATACACGGCCGCAGCCACAGCCGTATGTGTATCCATAACATAACCTGTTTCTTTATATACTTCATAAATTGCCTTTTTAGTTTCCTCAATTGTTGCATAACCACCGCAGAAATCCTTCAGATTAGTTCTCATATTGGTTGATATTTCATATCTTCCGCCGTTATTCAGTGCCTGCATCAATTCTGCGGTCTTTTGTGTATCCTCGCCTGATATATGATAAATCAAGCGTTCCAAATTACTTGAAACCAAAATGTCCATTGAAGGCGAAATTGTCAGGAAGAATTCCCTGTTTCGGTCATATACTCCCGTACTGAAAAAGTCATAAAGTACTTTGTTGTCATTGGAAGCACAAATCAGTTTATCTATAGGAAGGCCCATTTTTTTTGCATAATAAGCCGCAAGGATATTTCCGAAATTCCCCGTAGGAACAACAAAATTGATCTTTTCCCCGCTTTTTAATTCATTTCTTTTGTAAATTTCCATATAAGCATAAATGTAATACACGATCTGAGGAACCAAACGGCCTATATTAATGGAATTGGCCGATGAGAAACGGTAACCCGCCTTCTCCATTTTTTCTTTTAAATCGGTGTCGTTAAATATCTTTTTTACCCCTGTCTGTGCATCGTCAAAATTACCCTTTATACCTATAACATAGGTATTGTCGCCTTTTTGTGTGACCATTTGCTTTTCCTGTACCCTGCTTACACCGTCCTTGGGATAAAAAACAATAATCTTTGTCCCTTTAACATCGGCAAAACCGGCCAAAGCAGCTTTACCCGTATCCCCTGATGTTGCCGTAAGGATTACAATATCATCATTTATATTATTCTTCCTGGCTGCTTTTGTGAGCAAGTGAGGTAATATTGAAAGGGCCATGTCCTTAAATGCTATTGTCGCACCATGAAAGAGTTCAAGATAGTTCATTTTGCCTACCTTTTTAAGCGGGGCTATTTCCGGCGTATCAAATTTATCGTCATACGCCTTATTTATGCAATCCTTTAATTCCTCTTCGCTGTAATCGGTTAAGAATTTACTTAAGACTTCATAAGCAAGTTCACGATAATTCATCCCTGCCAACTCTTCGACAGACTTTGATAATTGTGGTATTGTTTCAGGAACAAACAAGCCTCCGTCCGGTGACAATCCCTGAAGAATTGCCTGGGATGCGGTTACTTTTATACTTTTGTTTCTTGTACTGTGATACATCAGATTCATAATCCAAAGTCCCCTTTATTGATAATTTATTGCTTTAAGACGGATAGATTTGCCTGCCCCGGCAAATAAAACCGCCATTTTAATTAAAATTATTATCACTTAAAAATTTTCGATTATTAGTACAATATAATCACCGTATACAGTTAAATTAATAAGACCTTTTAAAAAGATAATTATTCAATAAGTAAGATTACAATAGCAACACATTATAAATTTAAAAATATTCTTTCTTTTTTTAGTTCAAGAAAAGTTCTGTATTTTAGGGATTGTAATATCCCACCTTATAAGCCCGGTCAGTTAATCTGTCTTTTAGAAACGAAAATAATCCGCCCTTTTAGGGCGGATTATATCATATCTTGTTTTCAGTTTCCAGTACTGTAATTATTTTTTAATTTACTATAACCTTAAATTGCTTCTCAAGCTATTTGTAAAATTCATGAGAGCCGTGCTTAAAGAGCCACTTTAAATTATTGTCAAACCATTTTATGCTGCTTTTTTTGGCAAGTTTTCTTGACATAAAATATAAAGCACCCTGAGAATAATCTTCACCGTTTAAAGCTCTTTGAACGGCTTCTTTTGTTTCTTTTGAAACTTTAACTTTCCAATACCTTTTATCCGCAACAGGAGAAAACTGATAATCATCTCCTACCTTTTGGAATATTACTTCTTTTATCGTATCGGGGAAATTTTCGTCTGCCAAACGGTTTAAAACGACATTGGCGACCAGTATTTTGCCGATAATGTCTTCACCGGTTGCTTCGGCTTCGACTATTCTTTCAAGCATTGTCACCTCTTCCTCAGTAACCGAGATTGCAGGTGTATTTATGTCTGTTTCAACCGAAAAGCTTTCGATGGTCTGCTCATCTTCCGGGGTTAGAATTTCATGGTTTTTCATATTATTTAGCAGACGGTCGTACTCTTCATCATTCATAGCAAGACCAAGCAGCCAGTTTGTATCGTCCGATATAGCCTTTGTGTCACTTTCTTCATTTCTTTGCCTGTAACTTTGCTGGTATTTTTGCAGGTAATCGGTCCTGTATTCTACCCGGTAATTATCCTCCTCTAAAATTATAGTTTCATTTGAATTAATAAATTCAATTGCTTGATTTTCTTCATTGGAAGATGCTTTAACACCGTCTGCCCTGGATTTGATGTTATATAAAGCATCAGATCCGATAACCAGCAAAAGGACTGACAAAGCATAAGCTGCAAATACCATGTATATGCCATGAGCATTTTCTCGCAGCTTTTTCCTTTGAAGAAATGTATTTATGATAGTCATAACAGTTATCCTCTTTCTCCTTTATCTTATTATTACCATAAATTGGCATTATCTCTAATGCTAAGCTGCATTATATGTTTGATAAAATTCAGTGTCAATAAGAAATCGAAAATTTCGTTAGTTACTACTATATAGTGCTTACATATTTTGTATATAATAGTTATTTTGAACAACTTTCTATTTTATTTCAATTTATTATTTATTAACTTTTAACAAGTAATTTTTAACAAATTATTAAAAATATATTAAATATTTTATGTAAATACGTGGAAAATTATTCATATTCTACCGAAATAGTACAAAAATTAAGTATATTTTTTACATTCTACACAAATAGAAAATGTACCAATTGCGATAATTAATTCAATCTGTTATATTTATATTAGAACTACCATTTTCAGTCACGGAGGTTTGGATGTTACCCGGAGTCTACTGTACCAGAAAGAAAAACCATGAATTGTACTACAGGGCTTCCATTACCCATATGGGAAAACACATAAGTCTGGGGAGTTTTCCTTCTGAAAACGATGCCCATGAAGCATATCTGTTGGCCCGGGAAGTTTTATCCGATTCAAGCAAATGGCATATAGAAGATTACCCAAAAAACTGCCATCTTTCCTTTGAAAAATGGGTTGTATTGATAAATTTAAGGGATAACGGAATTTATTTTAAAAATCCCATATATTTAAAAAAACATTATTTTCTTTATTATATTGATCATGATTTGGTATTAAAATTTGATGTCGATGATTTATTCTACTATGCGAGACATAAGATTTTAAAACGGGGAGGCCGATTGTTTGTCTCCGAATACGGGATGCAGACAGGACTGCTTAACCGCTACGGCATCAAAAACTATGCGGTGTCAGGAAAGGATTTTCTTTTTATAAACGGTGATGATACCGATTTTCGATATTCAAATATTGAAATCATCAACAGGTATCATGGTGTATCAAAGTGTTTCAATAAAAATAAGCCGCTTTACCAGGCTAAAATTAATATAAACGGATATTATATAATAGGAAGATATTCTACAGAAGAAGAAGCGGCTATTGCCTATAATAAAGCGGTAAATATATTAAAAAACAAGGGATTAAACAAGAATTACCCTCAAAATTATATTGAGGGCATGGACGAGATAACTTACGCTGCCACATACCAGCGCATAAGAATATCAAGAAAAATTTTGGAATTACAGATTTAATACCTAGATAAGAGCTGGAAACGGTTTTTTATTTACTTTTAATTATTTACGTGCTAGAATATTTACAATGAGTAGCACAGATGGTCGCGCCTTTTATAAGGTGAGGAAAGTCCGGGCTTCATAGGGCAGGGTGCCGGATAACGTCCGGTGGAGGCGACTCCAAGGCTAGTGCAACAGAAATAAACCGCCGAGGCATTTTGCATCGGTAAGGATGGAAAGGTGGTTTAAGAGACCACCGCCCTTCCGGTAACGGAAGGGGCAGATGTAAACCCCACCCGAAGCAAGGCCTAACAGAAAGCGATACGGTGGCCCGCCGTGCTTTCGGGTTGGCCGCGCGGCAACAGGCGAAAGCGGTTGCCGGAGCTGTATGGCGACATACAGTCCAGACAGATGACCATCCGCGACAGAACCCGGCTTACAGTGCTACTCATATTATTGTGCTTTAAAGCTTTTTGCTTTAAGGCATTTTTTATATTTTTAAGGTATTTTTTATTTAATGATACTAAATAATTTAGATAAAAATATAAATTAATTTTATTGATAAAGAATTTTACTTATAACTGTTATACCTTGAAACAGCTTCCTCCTACAAATTCTTTTAGGATAGAATTGTTAGGTACCGCATCAGCCGGTGCCCCGATAAAATAGTCAAGAAATTTCAGCAATCTCTTTGCTTCTACATACTCTTCGCTGTTTCTATCCACGCCAAACAATAAGGGCTCGGCATAAACTTTTAATACCGCAAGCTCATAGATGAGGGCAGAGTTAAACATTATGTCAGCCTCTTCCTGGAAAGGGAATATATATTCTTCTTCTCCTCTTCTTACTGACGGCCACATGGATATGGTAGTTTGTGCTGATGCCCCTCTCGTTCTTGCGTCCCTTACCATTCTGCGAAGCAGTCTTCCGTCGGTGGTGGGTATTCTGTTATGCTCATCAATGTTAAGCTGTGTCAGAGCACTGATATATATTTTAAACTTTCTTTCCCTTGGCAGTGAATAAGACAATTCGTCATTTAAACCGTGGATTCCTTCTATAACCAATATTCCGTCCTTGCCTATGTTCACATAGTTGCCTTTATATTCCCTCCTGCCGGTTATAAAATTAAATACCGGCAATTCAACAGTCTTTCCGTTCATCAAATCTGCCATATCCTTATTAAACTGTTCCAGATCTATAGCATGTAAGCTTTCAAAATTAAAATTACCGTTTTCATCCCTGGGTGTCTTTTCCCTCTCAACAAAATAATTATCTACCGCTATCGGATACGGTTTTAATCCATGGGCTCTAAGCTGTATAGTAAGCCTGTGTGAAAAGGTGGTTTTACCTGACGAAGAAGGACCCGCAATCATTATAAATCTTTTGTCTTTTTCTTTTTTAATTGCATCGGCTATTTCACTTATTTTCTTTTCCTGAAGGGCTTCCTGGACCAAAACCAGTTCATTGAACTTGCCCTGGGCTATTAAATCATTAAGGGCCCCCACATTGTCAACTTCCATCATTTTTGCCCATTCATTTGATTCCCTCAGTGTAATATATAATTTTTTCCTTGGCACAAAAGGTTCTACAATGGTAGGCTTTTTCATGCTGGGAAGTATAAGTACAAAGCCTTCTTCATACAATTGTAGGTCAAAATATTTAAGCATACCTGTACTGGGAGGCATATACCCGTAAAAGTAGTCTTCAAATCCGTCAAGATTATATATATTTGTCTTTGATGTGCGACGGTATCTGAACAGTTTCTCCTTGTCATGCATTCCGTACTTGGAAAACAATTCTATAGCATCGTCGGTATCAATACTTCTTTTGATAAACGGCAGGTCTTTTCTTACAATTTCATGCATCCGTTCTTTAACTGCTTTAATCCGTTCTTCTGTTAACGGTACTTTCCCTTCATAATCAAAATATAAACTATTTCCCAGAGAATACTCCACAGAAACTTTTTCTATATTTTCACCGCCAAATTCGGCGTAAAAAGCCTTAAGCAGCACTAAAATCATGCCTCTGATATATGTCTTGTGCCCTGCATCCTCGGCAGTGGTAACAAAGCGAATCGTGCAATCTTCAACAATCGGTTTAAATAACTCCATCAGCTTATTATTGACAAAAGCAAGAATTATATCGTTTCCATATTCACTTTGATATTCTGCCGCTATATTAAGCAACAGGGTATTTTCGGGGAACTCTTTAACATTATCATTTACTTTTACTTTTACCGTTTTACTGCTCACTGTCTTCCCTCCTTATAGTAGTTTACTGCATTGTCGATAACAGATATCAGTTCAACAAGTTCATTTTGCCTTTCTATAGATTGCTTAGTAGGCAATGCGATTAATTCATTATAAATTTTCTTATACATCTGCTTTTCTGACTGCAAATATTCGAATAATACCGGATTTTTTTCCTCAAGAAGCAGTCTTCCGTAATAAAAATGTTCCGGCTTTGTAAGCTGATAATCTCTGTCATTAAGGTTAGAAGAAGCCGTTCTTGCCTTTAAAATAACATAAAACTTCCCGTCTTCTTTGAGCATACTCTCTTTTATAATTAAAAACCCCAAATCCTTCAAAGCTTTTCTTACAAGATGAATTTCAGACTGAGGCTGCAGGACCAGTTCGCTCACAGAGGAAAGAGCTCTCATGTTGCCTGTTAAAATTCTAATCATTAGTCTTCCGCCCATACCGGCAATAAGTATTGTGTCAACCTCTCCTGCCTGTAATTTTTCCAATCCGTCCGATTTCCTTATCGCAATCTTATCCGCTACCCCATACTTTTCTATATTCTCCCTTGCTTTGTCGATAGGCCCCTGATTTACATCCATAGCTATCACATAAGGAGAAATCATGTTTTTTACCAAGTATATTGACGTATATGCATGATCGCACCCGATATCGGCAACCCGATTGCCGGACGTTACCATCGATGCTACTGCCTGTAGTCTTTTTGAAAGCTGCATATTTTCCATCCCCATTAACATATTTATAATATATTACCATATAATGACGCATTATACCATAGTTCTTAATTTGCCTTAAACATCATTAAAATATGTAAGTAAATGATTAATTCTCTGATATAAAAGGAGACTAAAAACCTAAATTCTTAGGTTTTAAAGTCTCCCTTCAAAATCCTATTTTACTCCAGATAATCTTTAAGTTTCCGGCTCCTGCTGGGATGCCTGAGTTTCCTTAAAGCCTTTGCTTCAATCTGACGGATTCTTTCTCTTGTAACATTAAATTCCTTACCGACTTCTTCTAAAGTCCTGGCTCTTCCGTCATCCAAACCGAATCTTAACCTAAGCACCTTTTGTTCTCTTTCGGTTAACGTTCCGAGAACTTCAACCAATTGTTCCTTCAGCAAAGTGAAAGCCGCCGCATCAGCAGGTACCGGTACATTATCATCCTGAATAAAGTCTCCAAGGTGGCTGTCTTCTTCTTCACCGATAGGTGTTTCAAGAGAGACCGGTTCTTGAGAAATCTTCTGTATTTCTCTTACCCTGTCAACTGAAATATTCATCACTTCGGATATCTCTTCGGGGGTCGGTTCCCGTCCGAGTTCCTGCAACAGCTGTCTTTGAACCCTGGTCAGTTTATTTATTGTTTCTACCATATGAACCGGTATACGGATGGTTCTGGCCTGATCGGCAATAGCCCTTGTGATAGCCTGCCTGATCCACCAGGTGGCGTAGGTACTGAATTTAAAGCCCTTGCGATAGTCGAATTTCTCCACTGCTTTGATAAGTCCCAAATTTCCTTCCTGAATAAGGTCCAGAAACAACATTCCTCGGCCGACATATCTTTTTGCTATGCTGACCACCAGCCTGAGATTTGCTTCGGCAAGCCTTTTTTTGGCCGATTCATCTCCTTCTTCCATCCTTCTGGCCAGTTCATTTTCCTCTTCTGCTGTAAGCAAAGGAACCTTGCCTATTTCTTTCAGATACATACGGACCGGATCTTCTATGTTAATACCTTCCGGAATAGATAGATCCAATGCTTCCGCATCGATATCCCCATCATCCGGAATAATATCATCATCATCGGCATCAGAAAACCGAAGAACGTCCACATTATGCTTTTCCAGGTAGTCATAAATTTTTTCAATTTTCTGCGGGTCTAATTCCATATCTGCAAAAAAATCATTTACTTCCTGATATTCAACATTCTTCTTCTTTTCTGCATATGCCAGCAGTTCCTTTAATCTTTCTGTAAATTTAACGATATTTTCATCCATAGATTATCCTTCCTTTTCTAACATGTTTATATTCTAACCAGCATTCAATTAAATATGCAATTTATGCTAACAGCCATAAATTCACGCCATATAAACAGTTAAGGCTGTCCAAATATAACCGTATTATAGGCTTGCATACCTACTTCAAAGCTGTTGCAATACTTTTCTTAAGATCCGCTTTTTGCCTTATTATATCCTGCAAAAGTGCGGTATCATTTTTTTCAATAGCTTTAAGGCTTTGCTTGTCCAAACTGTCTTCCTTCAATCTGTATACTGTGTCAAACAGGGCTTTTTGTCTTTCAGCTTCTTTTATCTCACCAAGCAGTTGGGCGTTAAAAAGAGCTGCAGCTTCCGACTGCATTGTTGCATCTTCAAAATAGCCGATTATTTTTGCCGGTTCAACTTTATTGCCTTTTTCATACTCATCAAAAACCAGTTTTACAACCTGAGCATAAATTCCGTCAGAAAAATCCTCGGGCTTTATAATACTTTTTATTTTATAATAAATTTCCGGATCTTCGGAAATCCATGTGATAAGAAGTTTTTGTATTTTTTCTATGCCGTCCGTACCGCTGTTTTTTTCCTTTGCCCTGGCCTCAACCGGTTTTCTTTCTACCGGAATATTTTCAGCCCTGGTTCCTAATCTTGCGACCAACCTATGTAAAAGGACAGCATCTATTTTATATGTTTTAGCCACGGCATCAAGATAGAAATTTCTTTCCAGGTCATCGGCAATGGACAAGAGCTTTTTTGCTACTTCGTTAAAGAATTTTAGCTTTTCTTCGGGATCATCCATATCATATCCGCCTTTAAGCACATCAATTTCGAAGAAAAAGCTGTTTTTTGCGTTATCTATTCTCTTTTTGTACTCCTCCGCTCCCAGGGCCTTTATAAATTCATCGGGATCTTTATAGGGATGCATGTCCAATACCTTGACGCTTAACCCGTAATCCCTCAATATCTGGATTGCGCGGAGGGCCGCTTGTATCCCGGCTTTATCACTGTCAAAGGTAAGTATGACTTCCTGAGTATATCTCTTGATTAAGCCGGCGTGATGTTCAGTAAATGCAGTCCCCAGGGTCCCGACCGCATTGGTAAAACCAGCCTGATGTAAAGCGATAACATCCATATATCCTTCACATATAAGAAAATACGATTCCCGGGACCTGCGGGCTATGTTTAGGCCGTATAAAATCCTGCTCTTGTCAAAAATAACTGTTTCCGGAGAATTTAGGTATTTGGGGTTGCCGTTACCCATAACCCGTCCGCCGAATCCGACTACTCTGTTACCTACGTCCATTATGGGAAACATAATCCTGTCCCAAAACTTATCATGCCCGCCCCGTACCTCATCAAATGATATAAGGCCGGACTGCTTAAGCAGTTCATCTTCATATCCAAGTTTCTTTAAATACATATAAAGGTCATCACTGAAACGGTTGGCATATCCCAGTCCAAAGGCTTTAATTGTATCCTCGCTTAATCCTCTTTCGGCCAAATACTGTCTGGCAGCTTGTCCCCTTTCAGATCTCAACTGAAAGTAATAGTATCTGGCAGCTTCTTTGTTAATTTCCATCAGGCGGTTTTTTAAATCCGCCTGACGTTTTTCCCTCTCGGAAAATTCCTGTTCAGGCAGCTTAATTCCTGCCCTTTCTGCCAGGTATTTTAATGCCTCCACAAAAGTAAAGTTCTCATATTCCATAATGAAAGTAAAAACATTTCCCCCTACACCGCATCCGAAGCAATAATACATCTGCTTTGACTGGCTGACACTGAATGAAGGCGTTTTTTCATTGTGGAAAGGGCAGAGTCCCATATAATTGCTACCTGTTTTTTTCAGCTTTATGTACGAACCTATTACGTCTACAATATCATTTCTCAATCGGACTTCTTCCACTATTTCATCGGGATAATACATTTAAAATCCTCCCATCTGTTTAGCATCAATATACACTCCAAGCTGATGGGATCATGAGTTGCTTAAATTTAGCGACCGCATAACGATCCGTCATGCCTGCAACATAATCACATACCACCTGATAAGTAGGCTCATTATACTTTTCTATCCGCGAGAAATATTCTTGCGGCAATAACTCCGGATTATCCATATAGTACAGGAATAAAGTTTCGACAAGCCGTTCTGCCTGTTCTTCCTGGCTTTTGGCCTTTTTATTCAGATATACATTTGAAAATAAAAATTCTCTTAGCCCGAATAAAGCTTTTTCTACTTCCGGAGACATTATAATGTCATTCTTGCCGTCACTGTTGGTTATAATGTCATTTATAATTGTATTTAACCTTTTAACCAGGGTATCACCCAGAATTTCTTTATACTCCTTAGGAATATCCTCTTCTTTTATAATACCTCCTCTTATGGCATCATCCGTATCATGATGTACATAAGCAATTTTATCGCTTAACCTTACTACCTTCCCTTCCAATGTGGAAGGCATAGTAGACATTTGGTGATTTCTTATGCCATCTCTTACCTCCTTGGTAAGATTAAGGCCTTTTCCGTGATTTTCAAGTAATTCTACAACACGGATACTTTGGAGATAATGTTTAAAGCCTCCCGGGCAAACCCTGTTTAGCGCCCTCTCCCCTGCATGGCCAAAGGGGGTATGTCCCAAATCATGTCCTAAAGCAATAGCTTCGGTCAAGTCCTCGTTCAACCTTAGGGCTTTGGCAATGGTCCTTGATATCTGGGAAACCTCCAGGGTATGAGTTAATCTGGTCCTGTAATGATCTCCTTCAGGTGCAAGAAAAACCTGTGTCTTGTGCTTAAGTCTTCTGAAAGCCTTGGAATGCAGTATCCTGTCTCTGTCTCTTTGATAAACAGGCCGGATATCGCATTGTTCTTCCTCGTAATCCCTCCCTTGAGACTGGTCTGAAAATGCCGCATATGGGCTTAAAATTTCATGTTCCCTAAGTTCGAGCTTCTGTCTGATAGTTAAGTTGTTATCCATAACAGCCTCCTTACTATCAAAAAAACATACCAACCCTTCTTGTGCTTTTGGATATCACCCGGAAAGTCACCTGTAATACTAATATTCTACAAAGACTTACTATTTCCTTTTTTAATTTATAAATTTATATAAAATTCAGGTTCTATAATAAATGTTGGGGTTTGTGAAACAGTTAGTTCACAACCCCATCTTTTCAGTTTATAATAAAAAAAGACCTCCCAGTGCCAGTCAATCATCTAACCACCAGGAGGTAAATATCAATGC
>Ga0207866_1002221_pt1 | contig 14876 bp, 8 predicted proteins | sample HigsolmetaAR203D_FD_184835 | JGI IMG/M metagenome (GOLD analysis project Ga0207866, IMG submission 184835) | Ionic liquid and high solid enriched microbial communities from the Joint BioEnergy Institute, USA - AR20-3-D (SPAdes) (version 2) ...
ACAATAAACTTGTTTTGAAATTAATTATTGGGCCAGGTGACCAGGAAACAAGAGAACGTTTGTATCATGCGGCTGTTAGCCACAAGGAAATTTTTGATCCAGCCGGAAAGCTTACAAGGCAATTTACCCAAATCTTTAAACAAGAATTCCTTACAAAATATTTTGATGAAGAATATGATTATGAAGAAATAAAAAAACAAATTGAAGTCAAGTTTTCAAAGTTTCTAGAAAACGATTTAGTGAAAATACATGAATGTTTACTTAAGGTATAAAAGTTTAGTTTGTATTGCTGATTTACCATGTTTTTTATGCCCATTTTTCGTTGTATAGCCTCCGCCTGGGGCTGACGGAAGAAGACAATCAGGCTGGCCTTGGTGAGAGCCGGTTACGGGGCGCTCGCCCGGGCGACGACAAAACCGTGACTACACCCGTAGAAGCCTGTGTGGCGTTGCCTTCGGACAGGGGTTCGAATCCCCTCGCCTCCATAAATTGAAGAGGGTCTCGACCAATAGGTCGGGACCCTTCTTCAATTTACAGGAGTTGCAGGGAGTGGAGCGAACCCGAAGGGTTCGTCCGCGCGCAGGGAGCGGTTGAGTAGGCTTCGAAGGTGTGTATCAGCGGACGAGCACGGGATCTGATTCTATCGCTGATAGTCATCGGTGAGCAGCTTCAAAGAATGGTAGATAAGGAATCAGATACTCCCCTCGCCTCCATTAAAAAAAGCTCCGACCAAATGGTCGGGGCTTTTTATTTTATGGGCTAGCAGAGACGGGTCGAACCCGGGGTTCGCCCGCGCGCAGGGAGCGTATGAATCGGCATCGAAGGTGTGTATCAGCGGACGAGCACGGGAACTGATTCTACCGCTGATAGTCATCGGTGAGTAGCTTCAATGAATGGTAGATAAGGAATCAGATGCTCCCCTCGCCTCCACCATGTAAATCCACAACCGCATGAGGTTGTGGTTTTTTGCTTTTTATGGAGTATGGAACTTCGATACGGTAGTTTTTCTAATGCAATACAAAGCTAGTATGTTCTTTAGCACATTGGCAGTCTCTGCATTAACCGGATTGCTCTTATAGCTTTGGGAATCCGTAATTTGGATCACCTCTCCCGTGAAGAGATTGCCGTAATAGTTTTGATCATAAAGATGCGTCCGTTGTAGAAGCCTTCCATTTTATTCCATTCCACATGATTCCCGCTGATCCGCACACCTCGGAATGTCCAGTCCAATGGATCCTGATATCCAATTGCAGCTTCGTTGTTTGGTCCGTGTAAGTTTACATTGAAATGTTGGCCAACGCACCGTAACCCCCTTGGAGGGCAATTGTCAACAGCAAAATGCAGATCCAAAAGACCAAGCCTGACGAATTTCAACAGAGGAAAGCATTTGAGTTGCGATAATAAATGCTGTTGCAGTTGCGGTAAACGGCAAAACGACCCGATATGCTATGTGGACAGACTGATAATGTTGAAACAGAACGGAGAAAGACTGATATCGGAGCATATGTCGGGAGCTCCCATTCCGGAGCTGCCATGATCTAAAACATTTTGTGCATTGCTGCTGCGATACTTTAACATCTTATCGGGTCAACCGGATTTACCGGCAGGCCTGTTTTTGTTGTCGAACTTTGTAAAGTTTTTGTATAGATTTTATTGCTAGGTTGAGAAAGAAATTCTGCGATGCAAGATTGAAAGGTGGTTGGATGATAGTAATGGCAATACGAAGAAAGTGGTGGAGACGTTTCATTGTACTGATGCTCTTATTGGTGGCTGCAAGCAGCTTCATGGCACCGGGGATGTTACGAAATGTGCAGGCGGAAGAAAACACGGTCTATGTCGATGCGGTCAATGGCCATGATGAAAACGACGGTTCGATCGATTCACCGTTTGCAACGATCGGGAAAGCTTTGACAGAGGTAGCCGATGAGGGATCAATTATTTTGCTCAGTGATGTTACGCTGAATGCTCAATTAACGATCAACGACTTAAAGAGCGTAACAATTCAATCAGAGGAAAACGAATTGCATGCCATCATTCGGGGGGCAAATTACAGGGATCGATTAATACAGGTTAGCAACTCGGAAACGCTTGTCTTCAAAAATTTGATTATTGATGGCAACAACGTCCAAGCAAAAAGTGAGGGTGTATATAATATTTCCTCCAAGACGATTTTTGAAAATGTGGAAATCAGGAACCATTATATCGCAACCGATGCCGGTGCAGGTGCAGCGGTTATAATGTCTTATGGGAATGGCTCAACAGTAACCATTAGGGGCGATCAGACCAAAATCCATCGGAATACGATTGCTTACCGAAACGAAAGTAACCCGGCATCCATTTTGGGAGCAGGCACGCAAGGTGTTCTTGAGATTAAAGACGGATTGATTACGGATAATGAAGTGACCGGGAACAGCAATGGAGTCATTGTTGGGGTCGGTCTTTATCAGAGCCCCAGATTCCGGATGACCGGCGGCTCAATTACAGGAAACAGATTGTACGGCAATGAGTACAATGCCAACGGTGAAACGGTTGGCAACGTGGCCGTTTATATGCGTGGCACCGCAGCGCAGGCTCGTTTTGAATTCAGCGGCACGCCGTATGTTTACGACAATCTGAATGCGGAAGGCGTACAGCACAATGTTTTCCTGAAAAACGCTGCGGCTCGTGACAATGCGTATCTGTCCATCATTGACGCCATGGAAGAAGGAGCCAAGGTCGGCGTTTATGCGAATATCATGCCTACGGTTGAAAATCCGATTGTTGACCTTGCGATTGGATATGGCGGTTACGAAATAACGGAAGACGATGCGGAATATTTCGAATCCGATCTGGAGACAACGGCTTCTGTTGGATATGACAATCACAACGGAAAGAAAAAGGTCGTGCTGATTCCGGTGCCCAGATTGGAATCCGCTTGGTTGGATAAGACAGTGGTGGATGGTAAGGACATCACGTTTATCTTCAGCGATCCGATTGTCCTGGAGAACCTGGATGGATTTTACTTTGAGGTTGGCGGACAGGCGGCAGTGCCTGTAAGTTTTGAAGTTGATGCCGATGACAACCGGAAGCTTAAAGTAACGTTGGCAGACATTCCGACGGCCAGTGTTGTCGTTGAGTATACGAAAGACAATGGAAATCTGAAAGGTGCCAGCGGTGTAGCGGTCAAGGATTTTGCCTTCACCTACGATATTTCGTTTGCTGATGACTTCAGCATCACGGCACCAATCGACGACCCCGCTCGGGTTGAAGAGCCAAAGCCTGAACTTCAAGGAACTGCGCAGACAGACTCAACGGTTACCGTTGTCGTGAAAGATCAGGATGGAAACGTGGTAGCTAGTGCAGGCGGAGATGCTGATGTGGATGAAAACGGGAATTGGTCATTCAAACCTTCCGCTGATCTGGAAGCTGGCACTTATACGTTTGAAGTAACGGCCACAAGTCCGGATGGAAAGATGTCTGTAACGAAGATAAAGGAAATCGAAGTGCTTGCCCTGGTGGACAAGACGGCGCTGCAAAACAAGGTGAACGAGATCAACGGCGAAGGTCTGGAAGATGCGGCCTACACGCCGGAAAGCTGGCAAGTGCTGGAGGATGCACTGGAAGCAGCGGAGGCCGTGCTCGCTGATGCTGATGCGACGCAAGAAGAAGTGGATGATGCGCTGGCGGATCTGACCGACGCACGCGATGGACTCGTTCCCGTCGTGGACAAGACGGCGCTGCAAAACAAGGTGAACGAGATCAACGGCGAGAACCTGAATGAAGAGGACTACACGCCGGAAAGCTGGCAAGTGCTGGAGGATGCGCTGGAAGCAGCGGAGGCCGTGCTCGCTGATGCTGATGCGACGCAAGAAGAAGTGGATAATGCGCTGGCGGATCTGCAGGCTGCAAGAGCGGCTCTTGTATTGCAGTCAAGCGGTTCCGGCGGCTCGGGAGGCGGCAGCAGCGGTTCCGGCAGCTCCGGAAATACCGAAATCATCGAGGTCGATGTCCTGATCGGCGGCAACGACGCGGCTGACATTACGAAAGTGCCGATTGAGCGGACGACGCATCCGGATGGAACGATTGCCGACAAGGTGACGTTCACCGAGAGCAAGGCGCAAGAGACAGTGGATAGGGCGATCGAATCAGGAAAACAAGTCGCACGCGTTGTCATTCCGGACGAGGAAGACAAGGTGGACGAAGTGAACGTGGATATTCCGGCGCAGACGGTCGAACTGTTTCAAAATAGCGGCATCGACCTGGAGATCTATACGGAAAACGCGCTGATCTGGCTGCCGAATTCGTCCCTGACGGGCATCGAAGAAGATTTCTATTTCCGTCTCGTGCCGATAAAGGACCGGACTGAGCGGGAAGAAATCGAAGAACGGGCGCAGACCGAACTTGTCGTCCGTGCAGTTGCAGGGAGCAATGAAATTGAAGTTGTCGCCAGACCGATGACGATCGAGACGAACCTGTCCAGCCGTCCGGTAACGCTGATCCTGCCGCTCCGGGATGTGGCGATGCCGGAAGACGAGGTGGAACGAACAGCGTTCCTGAAACGGCTGGGAATCTTCATCGAACACTCCGATGGGGAGAAGGAAGTCGTGAAAGGTGAAGTCGTCACCTACGATGGCAACTTGCTCGGTCTGCAATTCACCATTCTGAAGTTCAGTACCTTCACGATCATTGACTTTCACAATGATGAACCGGCAAGTTTCCATGCCGCTTACATGAGAGGCTATCCGGACGGCACGTTCGGGCCCGAAAATCATTTGACACGCGCGGAAATGGCGGCGATCCTCTCCAGAATTCTGGAGATCCCGGACACCGGAAGCGCGGTGCGATATCCGGATGTGGCCCCCGGTCACTGGGCGGAGAAGGCCATTGCCCAAGTAAGCCAGGCGGGCTTCATGATAGGCATCCCCGACGGCATGTTCAAACCTGAGAAGACCATCACGAGATCGGAAATGGCGGCCATCATCTCGAGATTGAAGGCACTGTCCGGCCAGTCAGCGAATGATTTCCGGGATGCTCAGGTTCATTGGGCGGCGGCTGTCATCGCTCAAGTGTACTCGGCCGGGTATATGTTCGGGTATCTGGACGGCACGTTCCGTCCTGACCAGCCGATTACGCGCGCCGAAGCGGTGGCCGTCATCAACCGGGTGCTCGAACGAGGGCCGCTCCACGGCTTGAGAAGTCCTTCCTGGCCGGATGTTCCGGTGGATCATTGGGCCTTCCATGAGATTGAGGAAGCATCGCAGGATCATCACTATCGGGTGGATGAATCAGGCAGAGAGCAGATCGAAGAGTAATGGAATCGGGCCCGCACCGCGGGCTCTTTCTTTTCGCATGCGGCAGGATCATTGCCGTTCTCTCACGAAATTATAGGTAACAACCATTAGCAATGAACAGGGCAGGTGACGGGCAATGAAGGCGATCTTGATTGACGATGAGCCGTTGGCTCTGAATTTTCTGGAACATCAATTGAACAAGACCGGGTCCTGCCAGGTTGTCGGGAAATACATCGATCCGTTGAAAGGCTGGGAAGCGGTGGAGCAGCAGGGTGTCGATATCGTATTTCTGGATATCGAACTCCCGGAGATGGACGGAATTGAATTGGCCGAACGTCTGCTGGAACACCGTCCGGGCATTCAGGTGGTATTCGTGACGTCTTACGACGAATATGCCGTACGGGCATTTGAGCTGAATGCCATCGATTATCTCGTAAAGCCTGTCCGGGAGGAACGACTGCTCAACACGCTGCAGCGGCTCGAACGAAACGTCAGAACGCAATCGGAGCAAACGACATCGAACACGGGTGTATGGCAAATCCGCATGTTCGGGGATGTATCGATAACGAAGGACAACGGGGAGCCGATTGCGCTTCGCTGGAGAACCGCAAAAGCACAGCAATTGTTTCTGTATTTGTTGAAACACAGGGACAGATTGGTCGGCAAGCCGGAAATCCTGGAATGGTTATGGCCGGATATTGACCCGTCGAGAGCGTTTCCGCAACTGTACACCGCGGTGTATCACATCCGCAAGACATTGGAGGCGTTGGACGGACGGGTCCTGCTTCAGAACAAAAATGACGGGTATGCTTTGCGCTTGAAAAATATCGACCTGGACGTGGATGCGGTCGAAGATTTTCTGCGGGCCGGAGCGACGATCTTCGAAGAAACCGTCCGGGAATTTGAACGGATGTTGGACCTGTTCCAGGACGTGTACTTGTCCGGCCATGATTATCCATGGGCGGAAAACGAAAGACAGCGGTATCAGTTGCAGTGGCTTCACATGAAAATGGAGTTGGTCAAATGGTATTGCGGGCAAAGCCGGTGGGAGCTGGCTTTCAAACATTGCGAGCAACTGTGCCAGCGGTTCCCGCTGGAGGAGGAAGTCCATTTCATATACATGAAAATATGCGACAAACTTGGACTTTCCTCGCAGGTGCGGAAAGCGTACGCTTTGTTGCAATCGTCTCTGGAGCGTGAATTGGGGGAAAAGCCGGGCAGCGAAATCATCCAATGGTACACGCAGTGGAAGATGCGGAAAAATTCGGTTCAGACCGATTCAGGGGATTAGCGGGTCATGATGAATGCAGGGACAGGCAAGCGATGGATAGCGGCAATTTTGATTTTTCTGATTGGAATTACAGGTATCAGGCTACTCTGGCTTCAGGCTCTGACGGCATTCGAGTACCCCCGGAAGCCCGAGGTCGTCCAGGGCGTGGCGGATTTGCGCGGTTGGAAGTTTACGGATCATCAAACGTTGAGACTGGACGGGGAGTGGGAATTTTACCCTTCCGCTCTGATTGATCCGGACGAAAGCGCCGATCGCGATCCGTTCTCCGGTGCGGAAAAATCGTATGTCCACGTTCCCGGCTCGTGGCAAACCTCGTTCGACGAAGATGACGTTTACCAATACGGAACCTACCGTCTGCGGATCCTGACGGATCAGGGAACCGGGAACACTTTCGGGCTGAGAATCAGGGAAGCGGGCAACGCTTCGGCCGTGTATGTGAACGGAAATTTGCTGCATGAAGCGGGAAAACCGTACGAGGATCGGAATCAATATGAGGCGCGAAGATACACCTACACGGTGACCGCTCCTCCAGGGCGCGATGAGCTGGAAGTGGTCGTTCAGGTAGCCAGCCATACCGGCGATGGCGGGATCACGCTGCCTGTCGATTTCGGCACGATCGACGCCATTCATTTGCGGCATGCTTTGTCGGTGGGACTGCAGCTGTTGCTGTGCGTTGCGCTGGTTATCCACTGTCTGTATGCCTTTATGCTTTATTTTACCGGGTCGTCGAACAGCCGAAGTTTGCTCTATTTCTCCTTGCTGATCATCAGTGCCGCATACAGTGTGCTTGTCACGGACGACAGACTGCTGTATGCCTGGTTCCCGCTGAGCTACGAATGGGCGGTCAAGACGGGGTACTTGTCCTATGCTGGAACCTCGACGTTTTTGCTGCTCCTGATCAACAGTCTGTTTCCTTCCCTCGTGCGCGGAAGCGTCTTGCACGGATTTGTGTGGCCATGCGGGCTGTATGTACTGTTTGTGCTGATTGCGCCTTCCCGGTACGTCTTGTATTCGGAAATCGTGCTCTCTTTACTGGGGCTGGCGGCCATGTCCATCGGCGTCCGGATTTTGGTCAAAGCGAGAAAGCATCACGAGGATGCTATCCTGCTTCTGCTCGGCTGTGTGGCGATCACTGCCAGCATGATATGGCCTGCCGTCATCAAGCGGCTGTCGTACGATTATTCGCATTACCCGTTCGACCTGATCATCGCTTTGCTCGTGTTTTCCGCATTCTGGTTCAGGCGTTTTTTCCGCACGACAGACGAAGCGAAACAACTGAATGAAAAATTGCAGCTTGAGATGACAAGGAAAGACGAATTTCTCGTCAACACTTCGCATGAACTGAGAAATCCGCTGCACAGCATTTTCAATCTGGCGCAGGCGATTCTGGATGATTCATCCGACACGATCCGGTACAGAAACAAGGAGCGACTGAACCTGCTGCAGCATGTCACTCAGCGCATGACACTCATGCTGGACGATCTCATCGATGTGGCCCGCCTGAGGGAGCAGACGGTTCGCCTGCAGTTGAAACCGGTGTATCTTCAGGCTGTTGCATCCGGTGTGCTCGATATGGTCCGTCCAATGCTGGAAGGAAAACCGGTCCGTCTTCAGGCGGACATCGACGTTGCGTTTCCGCCCGTTCGGGCCGATGAAAACCGTTTGATTCAGGTGCTGTTCAACCTGCTCCACAATGCGGTGAAATTCACGGATGAAGGCGCGATTGTCGTCCGCGTGCTCAAGGTTGGAGACCAGGCTTGCATCGAAGTGGAAGATACCGGGATCGGCATAGAGCCGTCGGCGCTCTCCCGTATTTTCAACGCGTACGAGCAAGGAGACAACCTCTCGGGAAGGGGCGGCGGCGGCTTCGGGCTGGGGCTTAGCATCAGCCGGCAGCTCATCGAGCTTCATGGCGGCACGCTGTCCGCGGCGTCGACGCCGGGGAAAGGTTCCGTATTCCGCTTCACCCTCCCGCTCTCATCCGAACAGGAACTTCGGGAGGAAGTTCCTCTGCTGCGCACGGAGAGCGGTGAGGTGCCGGGGAGGGGCGCCGGGGATGAAGTGGCGGCGGCGCAGGCGGAGGTTGTCCTGGCGGAAACTTACGGGGAATTCCCGGTCTTCGAGGCCGCCGGGGGAGCCGCGGCGAATATTCTGGTCGTGGAAGATAATCAGATCAATCGGAACATCCTCATCGAATTGCTGGAATCGGACGGATACACCGTAACTGGGGCTGCCGGTGCGGAACAGGCGTTGGCCTTGCTGGAGAAGGGGCGGTATGATCTGATCATCGCCGATGTCATGATGCCGCAGACATCAGGTTATGCGTTGACCCAAATTGTCCGCGAGCGGTTCACCGTGTCCGAACTGCCCATCCTTCTGCTCACCGCAAGGGCGCGCATCGAAGATATCCTGATCGGTTTTCAGTCGGGCGCCAACGATTATGTGAGCAAGCCGGTTGACGCCCGGGAACTGAAGGTGCGGGTGCGGTCGCTCATCCAGAACAAGCATTCCGTAGAAGAACGTCTGCGTCTGGAAGGCGCCTGGCTGCAGTCGCAGATCCAGCCTCATTTTCTGCATAATACAATCAACGCGATTGCTTCTCTGGGCGTGTTCGACACATCGAAAATGCTGCGGCTGCTTGAAGAGTTTGGGAACTATTTGCGTCTCAGCTTTGATACCAAAAATACGGAGCCGCTTGTTCCGCTGGATCGTGAACTGACGCTGGTGCGGTCCTATCTGTATATCGAGAAGGAGAGGTTCCAGGAGCGTCTGGATGTGCGATGGGATGTGGAAGATGGTCTCAATGTCCTTGTTCCCCCGCTCTCCATCCAGCCCCTTGTGGAAAACGCCATTCGGCACGGTCTCATGAAGCGGATTCAAGGCGGGAGCGTGATGATCCGGATCAGGAAACAGGACGGTCAGGTTCAATTTACGGTCAAGGATAACGGGCGCGGGATGACAAGGGAACAAGCGGAGCAACTTTTGAAGAACTCAGGCGGAACTTCGCATGGCACAGGAGTCGGTCTGAAAAACATCGACCGCCGGCTCAGGCGGCAATTCGGAAAAGGGCTGAGCATTGTCAGTGTTCCGGATCAGGGGACCACGGTAACGTTCGAAGTGCCGGATATCCGGCCTTCGTTCCCGAGTGCCTGAGATTGGTGCTGCTCATGCATCCCGTAAGCCTGGCAGGCAAGGATGGCATCCTTTTTCTTTTGTGGTACGGTTATTATTTTTTATTATTAACTTTTGAACAAGCAACCCTGCCAGAAATTAAGATGTTATACACTACCAATGCGGTGGAATTGTGGATATGCCATGCCACGGTTCGTCCGCGCGCAGGGATCGATGGCTTTCTGCGAAGGTGCGGCATCAGCGGACGAGCACGGGATCTGATTCTACCGCTGATAGTCATCGGTGAAGTACTGCTTTGAGACTATGATCAGGAATCAGATACTCCCCCCGCCTTCGGAAAGAACCCAGATCATTCTCTGTTTTTTAGCTTAATCCTTTACTGAGGTAAGATTATAACTGCTATTAATCGAGATTATTATGCGAAAATCGAATGCTTCTTGATTACGACTGATCGAGCATGGCGGAAAACCGCTCGGTGAAGTGGTCACAAGCACATACGAAGGCATCGGTACGCTGACCGTCGTGTATGCGGCCGATCCCAAAGGAAATTATATCGAGATCCAGAACTGGAGCTGAAAGTGTGATTTCCTCATAAGGCATTCCAGCTTGAAATTCCACTGCCACAAGCGATCCAGATCAGCGGGCGGGGGTTCGGTGTTGAAGTGAAATCTGCTATCATTAGCAATAATAGGGGAAGTACGTAATTTCCCGTTCGAGTAAATCATCTATAGGGAGGTTGAATCATCCATGTCAACAGAAAACAAGGTTGTGATCAAGGTGAACGACAACGGATCGCTGCGGGTGACGGGTCCGGTCGAACTGGTGGACGCGGAAGGCAATCGATTCGAGCACAAGGAGTCATTTTCGTTGTGCCGGTGCGGAGCGTCAGGTAACAAGCCATTCTGTGACGGTACGCATAAGTCGATAGGTTTCACAAGCGCCCCAAGAGCGGGTAAGAATTAAATATCGCCTCCATCAAGTCAGAAGCCTCGACCGAAAGGGTCGGGGTTTTTGATTGATGAGACAGCTAGAGTTGTCGAGTCTTACCGATGAATTCGGCAACTTGGGATCGTCATTACGAATAGATAAGACAATCTCGCAGACGAATAAGGAGGTACTTATGAGACGAATCATCGCCCAGACGATGGTCTCTCTGGATGGCTGCTTTGAAGGGCCGGCCAGAGAGATCGATTGGCACCTTGTGGATGATGAGTATACCCATTATGCAGCAAACCTGCTCGCCTCAGTTGACGGTATCCTGTTTGGAAGATTGACCTATGAGCTCATGTTCAGCTATTGGCCAACAGCATACGCGCAAGAGAAAGATCCCGCCGTTGCCGGATGGATGAACAGCTTGCATAAAACTGTTTTTTCGCGAACACTAACGAATGTAGCATGGGACAATACAACCTTGGTGAGGACCGACATGATCGAGACCATCAAGGCTCGCAAGCAAGAATCAGGTAGGCCTCTGGTGATATTAGGCAGCGGTATGCTCGTAAAGGAATTGACGAAGCACAGACTCATTGACGAATACCAGTTGATGGTGAATCCGGTGTTGCTGGGCTCAGGCAATCGTTTATTTGATGAGCAATCAGGAAGGCTCCAGCTTAAGCTGGTGGAATCCAGAGCATTCGCATCAGGCAATATCCTGCTACGCTACCAGCTTGCCGATGATGGATCATAGTACCATTCGCAGTGGAGTCAGAAATACATTAATCCAACATCAGATCCGACGGAACAGACTTCTGCTCATGTCGTACCTGAGAATGTTGACATGATTGGATTTAGATAGGTATGAAGAAGATATGGTATCCAAAGCAAATGCGGCGATCGCCTTGGGTGATCGCCCTTTTTTGTGCCATCGCAAGGTTCTCTGTCGCTTACTGATATGACGTTTTATATGACAAAGTTCACTATGTGGATATGACATTCATTTGATACCTTAGGAGTGCGGCAGGACATGCTGCCATATTCGATAAAAAGGTGTGACTACGATGTTTTCCTCCCTGAAAGACTCTACCAAATCGATCGCATATACCGTGATCGTGTTGCTTCTGGCGATTGGTTTCAGTTTCATCCCCAATATCAATACCTTCGCGTATATGATGACGCCAACGATCGCGGTTCTCATCATGATGCTGGTCGTGACGCGTGACGGCTACCGGAAAGAAGGCTGGAAGAAGCTTGGCTTGCATAAGCTGGGCATCAAGAGCTGGGGCTTCGCGCTTGTTGTTCCGGTGATTCCGTTGGTTGCGGGATTTGCCGTTGCATATGCTGCCGACCTGTCATCCTTCCAGCCTGGAAGCGACTTTGAGGGCTTTAGCTGGAAGGTGTTCCCGCTGCTCGTTGTCTTCTTATACATCAAGGCCGTGTTAACGCAATCTATGGGGGAAGAGCTCGGCTGGCGCGGATATTTGCTTCCTGCCATGCTTGGCTGTATGGGACGCAAGAAAGCGATGTTGGTCAATGGCGCCGTCCATGGGGTATGGCATTTCCCGCTGATTCTTAACACAGAAGCATACCACTCCGGCGAAAATCTTTCGATCCTGCTGCCGCTGACCGTGCTCAGTACGATCTTCCTTGGTCCAGTAATCGGCGAGATTCGTATGCGAACCGGCAGTGTATGGACCTCTTCGATGATTCACACCACGCACAACTTGGTATGGCTGATATTCGCCGTCATGACCGTGGAGCACAGTGAAGCTGCCAAGTATATCAGCGGGGACATGAGTATCATCGTGGTTCTGTTCTATGCTGTATTGACTTTCTTCATGTGGAGGAGACAAGCATCCCGTAATTGATTCAGTCATATCCGGCCGTTGTGTGCTTCATCGCGCCAAAGCAAAGAACTCACTCCTTCACGTAGAAGGCAGTGAGTTCTTGGTATATCCCGCTTATGGCAGGACGACCAGGTTGGTCGTGACGCGTCTCTCCGAACCACCCGAAGGCTTGTTGAGCACTTTGCCATCGTAATAGAAGGTGCTGGAGCCGCCGCCGTCAAGGTTGTAGGCATCAGTGACATTGAATTCCAGCAGTTTATCCTGTGCTTCTTCCAGCGTGACGCCGCTGCTCCAATCCTTCCGCCGGCCGTCGATGACGATGAACAGGATATCTCCATTGGAGAAGTGCCCGATGAGTGTCCTTGGTTCCCGTTTGTTCGCCCAGTCCTTGGGGATCTTCTGCTTCTTGCCATCCTTCAGCAATGTGGGCAGGAAGCTCGCACCATGAAGCACTTCCATCTCTTCGATCTGCTCGCGCGAGGTGATCTTGCCGCCGACGAGACGCCCCTGCTTGTTGAAGCCGATGAAGCTTAAGTTTTCGTTGTCGGAGTAGGTCACGATCTTGCCATCGACGACGGTGATGCCGAGCGGTGAGATCTTGCCGCTGCCGACGCTCATGAACCCCCCGGCGTTGATCGCGAGCACAGCGCCGGTTCTCTTGGCCGCTGCACTCGTGGTTTCCCCGCGACTGGTCACCTCATCATTCGCCAGCACCATCTTCAGTGCAGACGGATCATGCAGCTTCACCTTGGCCATATAGCCGCGATAGCCTGACTCCTGCAAGGAGTAGACCTTGATCGTAGCACGTTCGCCGAAGGTTTGCCCGATCGGCTCTCCCAGCTTGTTCGCCAAGATCTCGCCAAGAACGTCTTCTGTCTGGGCAAGCTGTTGTTTGCTGGAGGTGATCAGATTGGAGACCAGAGACCTGGTTTCTTCATAGCCGGCTCTCTCTGCTTCGACCGCTTCATAGATTTCCATCAAGGACTGAGAGATACTATCAAGTGCTGGAGTGGTGTCGGCTACCCGGTTCTGGAATGTGAGCAAACGTTCCTCGGTGTCCGCCGTCTGCGTGAGCAACAGTTCACTCTTGATCTGCAGCCCAGGTTCATAGGTTTGAAAGGCTGCCCAGTATCCGATGGCTGGCGCCGCTAGCATGAAGAAGAACAGATTCAGCTTAATAAACACGCGCCGCATGTTCCAACTTCTCCAGTGATTTCTTAAGTTCATTCAATTGCTTGTCCAGGGCACTGATCTGCGCTTGCAGCGCGGACTTCGTATCATCGTTGCCTGAGATCGAGTCACTGGTTAGCTTCAGCTCTTCCCGGATCGACTCCAGCCTCGCGGATACATCCTCTACCATGGCAGTAAGTTCAGTAAGTTCACTGTTTAGCGAATCGATATGAGCCCGGTTCTCTTCCTGGATATTCTCAATCGCCGCTGTTAGTGTCGCTTCGATCTCTGCCTGTTGCTCCTGCAAACGTTCGATATGCCCTTTCGCCAATGTGTATCCACCGAAGGCCAAACCGCACCAGACGATGACCGTTAACGTGATATAAGACGCGGTTCTCCAGGTGTTGCTGGGGATCGAGCGCCGTTCGGATCTAGCTTTGCGTCTGGATGAGAGTTTCTCTGCGTGCGAAGATGCGACAATCTCATTCATGTCCAAGTTCTCTCCAGTTCATGTTCGATTTCGACAATCTCGAATCTCTATTATCTTATAAGATAGACGAGGAGGCTACTCAAAAGTTGCGAGTCATGGGACTAGCATAAAATGACAGGACGAGCGGGGCGCAACATCTTAGGCGCAAATGCGTACCCGCCATGGTGTTTTCAACAGGCATTCATCACCGAGTGGCCAGCGTCTTGCCGGTAATCGCCGGAGGAATCATTTCATTCAGCCGGAGAATGAGTCGTCACAACCAACACGTAGGTGTGATAGGCCGAGAGTGAAATATAACGAAGAAGCCTGATCTTGCTCACGGTCTTTACTGCATCGACTGTTGGCAATGACCGCAGGCTAGGACTGATATGGAAAAATGATCACAAAGAACTACACTATTACCATGATTGATAGATTTTACAACAAGATATGCTATAATACCTCGAAGAGTTTATTTCCAAAGCGAGGGGATTCATTTGCGGAAGACGATCGTTGCCATGTGGATCTGCTTTACGTTGCTCGTTTGCTTGCCTGCAAGTTCATTTGCAGCATCAGGGAAACAGTATACGCTGAAGATAGTCGATTACCCTATCCTTGTAAATGGGGTGGAGTACAGAGACGACCAATATCCAGCCCTGTACATGGAGGGCAGAACCTATATCCCGCTTGCGAAGATCGGTGACATTCTGGGCGTCACATACAGATGGAATGCGGAGAAGAAGCAAGTTGAAATCGGCGGC
>Ga0207866_1002222_pt1 | contig 14855 bp, 18 predicted proteins | sample HigsolmetaAR203D_FD_184835 | JGI IMG/M metagenome (GOLD analysis project Ga0207866, IMG submission 184835) | Ionic liquid and high solid enriched microbial communities from the Joint BioEnergy Institute, USA - AR20-3-D (SPAdes) (version 2) ...
ATCATTATGCTTGGCTTCAGGAAAGAATCTTTTTTAGCACTCTTCCGGTGTTCCAGCGTGTGTTGCAGTTCTAAAGGAGGCGCCGCAGCCGCAAGACGCAATCGCATTAGGGTTGTCTATTGTGAATTACCCGAGCGATTAAACGGTAGATTAAATACAGTAACATAAGCGTTTATAGCGTTTTACCACGCTTGTTTTTATTCATTGCGGTTGTTTATAACGTGTGTCCCTAGCGATGATTATCGTTAACCATATTTTACCCAAAAATGACCGCTCGTACAAGCCCGATATTTCGCAACGAATAAACCTACTGCACGTAAAAACGAATTTCGTTCGCTTCTAGCCCGTTACGCTTTCACCCCGCTTAACCATGTTTTATCTTCGAGCCTTGCGCCAAACTCGCGCTCAATTATGTCGACCATATCGTAAGCGTCTTGGCGACCCGCAGGCCACGCCGTTAAGCTAGGTTAACCGAAATACCTCCTTATCGTAGCATCAACCGCATTTCCTTCGTTCACATAACCGCGAACAAGATGACCGACACGTTCTCCGTCCATTACGATTGTCATACCGTCAAGTGACCGTTCTAACCGATCAATTGCAGCCGCTAGTATTTCGTCACGCGAATCAACGTTGACTGTTCCGTTTACTGCGCTAGATAACGAACCATAAACGCCTGTAGGCGTCGAGTAAGCAAGCGACACGCTTGGTACCTCAGGCGTCATCCACTCTGACAATTTTTCCGTTGTTTTGACGACTTTGTTGCGCATAGATTCGATACCCTTAACGACACCCAACGATACGAATTTAGCCAATCCGATCATAACGCGTGATGGCGAATGTATGCCAAGCGTTTTCTTGATCGTTTGAGTGATTACGTTAGCGATCGATTTTGTCGTGCTTTGTAATTCGCCTTTCATACTTCTTAAACCGTTGATTAAACCTTGTACCGTACTTTGACCGAGAACGCGACCGCTGTTTCGGAATGAACCGAGCTTTGCCACGTCAGTGCCAATCTTTTTCAAGTTCGCGATCCATTCCGTCTTTGCTTTTTGAATTTCCGCTTTCGCCGCTGCTGTTAGATTCTTGATTTGTTTTGCGAGAGTTGCTCTCTCACCTTCCATCTGGATATTTGCTTCTTTTGCGGCTAACGCGTGTTTATCTCGCCATGCATTAACGTATTCATTGAGCATTGTTTTCGGCATATTCGCAATCGCATGAATTTCGTTTGCTGCTGACACACCCATCGCGCGCAGTTCGTCAACAAACGCCTTAGAAACGCCCATTTTTTGTAGTTTTGCAAGATCAGCTTGAAACTGCTTCATTTGAGCGTTTTGGGCTTTCAAATCATGTAATAATTTTGCAGGATTAACTCTTTTTGTGTTGACTGAATCAAATAGACCAACCTGATTGTAAATTGATTCAGTTAGACTAGTCAATTTTTCTTGAAAGTCTTTTTTCGCAGCGTCTATGTCTTTTTTCAATTTATCGTTTATTGATTTAACCTTACTTAAAAATTTATCGTTAGCCGATTTTACTTTCGTGTTTATAGAGTTTATTACTTTCGATCGTTCTTCCGCCTGCTTTTTGATTAATTGATTCGCCTGAAAAATTTCGCGACTAACCTTTCTGGCTTGATCTCCGGTCAATTTATAGTTTTTACGAATTTTTTCAAGTTCGCGAATATATGTCGATGCCGAAATCTTTTTCGTATCAAATTTTACTTCGAGATTTTTGATTGTTTCCGATATTGCCTTCGACTGTGCTTTCGTCTGATTTTTGACGACTTGGTTTGCTTGATAGATTTCACGCGCGACTTTCCGTGCTTGGTCGCCGGTTAATTTATAATTTTTACGAATTTTTTCTAGCTCGTTAATATAAGTCCTCGCAGAAATCTTTTTCGTATCGAATTTGACTTCGAGATTTTTAATCGCTTCTGAAATCGCTTTTGATTGCGATTTTGCTGCGGCAACAGCCGTTTTAGTCGAACGCTTTATACCCTCTGCGACACCAGTACCGATATGACGCCCAACCTCATCACGCATGACACGGGACGGCGAATGGATGCCGAAGAATGACTTAAAGCCGTTTTTGATCTTATTTCCCAAGTCCTTCACAGCGTCCCACACAGCGCTTGCCATACCAGTAATTCCTTTAATCAGTCCGCGGATAATGTCACTGCCAATCGACTTTAAGTCGATTCTTTTTAAGAACTTAACCGCTTGATTCCAGATGTTTGTAATCGCACTCTTTACGTTGTGCATTAAATTTCGCACACTCGAAAGCATATTATTAAAACGTGAAACAACGCCTTGCCAAATCGCGCGGGCAGCGCCCAAAACGGCTTCTTTTAACGCGTTCCAAATCGACGCGCCAAATGTGCGAAGCATCGTAAAAATATTTTTCGCTTTTGTAAACAAATTGCCAAAAAACCCGACTACACGCGTGACCATGTTGGTCACAGTATTTGTTGCGTTCGTTCCTGCGTTTTTGAACATGTTTACAATATTCGTCCAAAGATTTTTGACGATGCTAATGCCGTTTTTCAGCAGGTTTGTAAGTATCTTTCTAATTCCGCCAAAAAAGTTTAAAGTCATTAGTCCCGTTATAAAGTCGATCGCGCCGCTAAAAAGTTGTTTAATGCCTTCCCACAATTTCGACCAGTCGCCGGTGAAAATCCCGGTAAAAATCTTCACTAAGCCCATTATCACGTCAAGCGCTCCCCCGACGATGTTTTTTATTGCGCCCCATACCGTTTCCACGACCAGTTTAATTGCTGGCATAAAAAATTTCACGATCGCGGCGATAATCGAAAAGAAATTTTGCACAGCCTCAACGATCTGCGCGCCATTCTTGTCCCAAAACGTTTTGATTTCGTTAATTTTCCCCAAAATAAAAGAACCAACCTCGGTCAAGATTGGCGCCACAAACGATTTTATTGTGTTAAATACGTTCATAAAGCCGGTAACAAACGCCTGCAAACGTTCAAAGACCGACGGCGGCAAGATCGCTTCAAACGCGCCCTTAAGCCCGCCTTTTTGTAACCCTTCGTTAAAATCCTCCATTAGTGACAAGACATTCGAGAATACATCCTTGATGCGGTTGAACAACCCCTCAGTTAGTTCGCCAGCTAATATTTTGATGTTGTCCTTGAACGTGCTAATCATGCCGTTGAAAGTTTGCGACTGTGCTTTTGACGCACCCTCAACGCCCTTTGCTATGTTATTAAAGGCGTTGATATAAATGTCGCTTGTCAATTTGCCTTGCTCGGCTAGTTTTTTGACGTCAGCGACCGTAATCCCTAGCTGCTCGCTGATAGCCTTATAGATTGGCACGCCGCGGTCTTGCAAAATGTTTAAGTCCTCTGTATACGCGACGCCAGCCTGCATAACCTGCGACATTTGCCGAGCCATTTCCCGCGCATCAGCCGCAGGAATGGCAAAGGCGCTGGAAACGTCGCTAATCCTCATCAGCGACTTAAATAATTCGTCGCCGGCAAGCCCTGCGTTGTGCATGTATTTCGCCATAATATCTACGTCTTCGGTCTCAAATGGCGTCGACTTCGCCATGTCGCTAATGCGCTTTAGCATGTCCTGCGCTTCTTTAGCCGAGCCTAAAAGCGTTGTCCACGCGACCGTCGATTGCTCTTGCATTGCATTGTACTCGATTCCGACTTTTCCGACTGCCACGCTGACAGCGCCAAACGCTGCACCCGCGGCAGCGCTAGCGCGGGCAATCGTTTTACCCAACGCACTAAAACGTTTACCAAACCCCGATACTTCCTCGCTGGCTTGATTCATACTGCGCGAAAGATTGGAAATGTCGGCGCCGACTTTGACGATGATATCCTCTTGCATTACGTTACCCACCTCCTCGCTGCGTCAATTGCCGAAATTTTGAAGCTAATGTTAAGGCTCATAGCTTGCGACACCTCGTTTCAAAAAGGCGCGCATGGATAACAGCATCATTCGCGTATTGAATCGCTTTTTCGGGTTTTTCGGCTTTGAACGCTTCGAGCGCTTTAACGCATTTACTCACTGAATCGCGAAGTAATTTTATATGCGGAATCGACTTAACTCGTTTTAAGTCGCGCCGTGACTTTTGCAAACTTTCGAGCGCTTCATCAACGACTTCCCGCGATGATTCACGTTTCAACAACTCGCCAAAGTGCGTTAACTGTTCACAAACGCGCTGGACCGTTTGAATATCCTCGTATTTCACCGTTTTCCCTCCTTTTTATAAATAAAAAGCGGGCATATGCGCCCGCAGCCGACTGGATTGCCGAAGCCATATAAAAAGCTGATGTTGACGATTTTGTGCCGGGCTCGCCAGCGCATCAGCTTTCGGTTTGCTCAACGTATGAATCTGTATCGTTTAAATATTGTGCGAACTCTTTACCTACAATTTCCTGCGCCGCTTGCTCAACGATTGATGGGAATAATTTCGAGTTAACAGCAGCATTAACATGATCTAACGCCGCGCGAGCCTCTTTCGCCTCATCCGGTAAGAAGTCGTTGTTTAGTCGCTCGTAAACGTCACTTAACTTCTTCCGCGCAAATCCTACGTTACTAGTGACTGACAACGCTTGGCCGATTATTTCCGGGAATTCATCTGCTACCATTTGTGCTAGATAAGCGTCGTTTACTTTCGCTTTAATAAAGTCGTCGAGTTTCTTTTCGATAACACCGAACGAATTCGCAAGCATTAACTCGGTTTTGAAACGTTTCAAGTCGCGTTGAAACTCGCTCACAACGTCGTCATTAGGTTTCTTGATTGCGGTTTTTAACGTTTTTTCTGCGTCTGCTTTCGCGTCATTTAGTAGTTTGATATATTCATTGCGAAGTTGGTGCGCTTCTTTTAACAACTCGTTTCCGAATTTATTTTTAAGTTCTATTGACTTAGCGAGCCTGCCCTCAACCGTTAAGTGCGGGTCTGTTTTAACCTTGTTTAGTTCAGCGTTTATTTTGTCGCGACGTTCTCTAAACCAGCCCGCCGCATTTCCTTTAATTTCTTGCGCTTTCTTAATTTTTTCTTTATAACTCATTTCCATCGCTCTCCTTCTCGTAAATTTCGTAGCTTTCGCCTTTTTCTTCGCAATCTTTGATCGCGTCAATTAACATCTGCTCTTTAATCTCGACTGGGTCGCCCCACTGCCGAGCCATTACGTCACTTCGTATAACCTCGCCCGTTTCTTTGTCCACGATTCGCACGGTCGTTATAATTCCGGCGACCGCGTCTATTCTTTGACTTATGTGGATTATTACGTTTCTCACTCCTGAACCCCATTTCTTCTGCGATCTTTTGTAAATCGGGTGGCAAACGGTCGTAAATTTTCGTTGTCATGCGTTTTTGTTTGTTGCCGTTACGTCTAGCCATTAACTCGCTCCCTCCTTTTTCGTGATTTTGAATCCATATATAAACGCGGAATCATTTCGTTAATGTGCTTTATCGACCAATCAGACCCGAACGTTAAAAATTTCGTTTCTCTACCGTCGAATACTTTCGCAACAACATACTTTTGCCCCGGATAGTCGCGGCCAGGTACGCATAAAATCGTTTTTAACTGTTTCAAAATATCAACCCCTTTTACCGATTGCCCACGCTTCCTTCAAGGAAGAAAATAGACGTGCAAAAACACGTTTTGAATATAATCCTAGCGACCCCTTAATTTTTGCATTTAAAAATGTTGATATATCAATGCTTATGGTTGTTCTATTTTCCGACATTTGATCTAGTTCTTTGCTTGCTCCAACGTGTTTGATCGCGTTTGACTTTTACTTTACAGTTATCGCAGTATTTCGCAGCGTTGCTTCTTTTTTCGAACGGTTCGCCACATCGTTCACATAGCTTTAAATTTTGCTTCTCTTTTTTCAACGGGTATCCGCGTGGAAAATAATCGAGATACTCGCCCATTAATTTTGAATCAGCGGGCAATACAAATTTCATGAAGTACGGGCAAACGTTGCCGGGCAACCGGTCTGTTTCGATTTCAACAACACACTTGCCGCACCTTTTCAGCAGACATTTGCCGGCGCTATAGTTAGCGCAATTTTGCCGCGCAAGTCTCGCAAGTCTGCTTTGAATTGATCGTAATTTACGTTGGTTCATCGTTTAAAAACTCCCATTCTTCGAGTGTAAAGCGCTTGCCGTTTGCGATGACTTCGATTTCAACGTCGGGTTGCGCGAAATAAATCCGGCGAATGGCTTCGTCAAAGCCCGTTCCAATAAAAACAGCCTCGCCATCGACTGATTCCACGTGATAACGTCCGTTTGAATCAATAAAAATAACCGCCTTGTCGTCCGGAAATACTGGCAGGCGGTCGCCGTCGCGGGTTTGGCGAAATTGCATATAATGTCTTAAAATACCGCGGCTAATGATGTTGTGGTTGTAGACACAATATTTCAACTTATCACCCCTCTAAATCGCTTTGTATTTTTCGTAAAAACTAAAAAAGCCGACTTTATTTAAGTCGACTTTTAACGCTATTTTTGCTTTTATTTTCTGCGACACTCTCAACGATCCTGTTTCCATTCGCGCGATTGTTGTTCGCGACACTCCTAGTAAGTTTGCGAATTGTTCTTGTGTCATGTTTAAACAAAGTCTAATAGCCTTCAATTCGTTTGCTGTCATTTCTGCCCTCCTTTTTTAAATTTCATAACTAGCCCATGCTTTTAAAAGATTTCTCATTCGGCTTGATGGCAAATATAGCTTAATCGGCTCGCCTTTTCGGATACGTGACCGCCATATCCACTGTAATAAGTCCGATACGGCGAGTAAGTCCTCATCAACTGTTATATTATTATCTTGGAAAAAAGGTTTTTCAAAAACCGGATTCATGAACTTATTATACGCATAGACTAAAACACTACGGTCGGCGTATTCGTTGGTTGCTCTTGTATTCAGCGGAATAAAACCCTTAGTATATCCTTTTCCTTGTAAATAAATTTTCACTGATTGCTTGGTTGTCCATAGCACATCTTTTGTTTTTGCTTTTGCAACACGTCGGACGTAGGATGAAATGCTTTTTTGAATTGCTATTAATTCTTCGCCGTCTTTACGTTCTAGCCAACGAGACGAAAAAGCCGTCCACTCATCGCCATGCTTGTTATGAACACCTTCGTATAAGTCTATAAGATTAAATAATTCTTCGCGATTATCCGCAAAGCGATCATATTCAGCTAGTTCCCCGTCTTTGATTCCGTAAAATTCGTACTCAATTCCGTGTAAATCAAAGTAATAACGTTGTAATTGCGCGTTAAATAAATAAGTCATAATATAAACGTTTTTAAACGTCTTAAAAACTTGCGGTGGAAATGTCCAAATTAGAAATTTATTGCGAAAGTAGAAAAGATTACCGGCTTTTGCGAGTAGTTTAATATCATCAAAACGACCATAATCGTATTCGATTTCTGACGCTAGCCACTCGACACGATTATCGACGATCTTGATATAACCTTTATCCAGCAACAGACGTATGTCAGCAGGCGAAACTGACGCTTTTTCAATGACGTCCATAACCTCGTCTAATATGAGCGTGTAATTTGACGCTTCTAACAACTCGATTAACTCATCGTCGGCCATTTCAAAAAGGGCGTGAGTAGCTGCAATATTTTCACCGTTTTCTATTTGCTTTTTAAGGCTATTTAATTTGCGACCGCCTTCGACTGCGTTTGTTGGCTGGACAAACTTGCGGCTTTTAATCGTTTTTAAAACACGCTCAACCTCCGATAAGAACGGCGTAATATAAATAAATTTCTGTTCAATGGGCGCTTGTTCGATCGTGTTTAACGCCCACGTTGTTTTACCCGCACCCATAATCGCGTCAATCACTTTTACTTTCGTCAAAATTAACTGCTCCTTTCCGTTTTTAAATTCCTAGTAAATAAGTAGGAAATAACCCGTACTACGTGCACTTTTTTATATATCCCCTATAAGAGAAAGCTAAAAAAATGCAGTATTCATGCGGGTTTGAAAGACCCGCGTGCACTTTTTAAGTGCACAACCAAAGGGGGAAAATCCCCCTTTAGATCCCCCTGTGTCGCTGCGCGCCACAAAATTATTGTTTTTGCGAGAATGATTACTATAATATAATTGCGACATGTGAGTGAGCTTGCGAACGAACATGTCGCAGGGGTTTGGGGATAGTCCCCAAAAGAAGTAATTCCGGGTAGCAGCGTCTTAGTATCATTTTGTATAAAAATGTTACTAGTTCGCGAAAAAAAATATACAAAATCGGGCAGCAAACGTAAACCCACAACGGTTCGCCAGTATGACGCCAGCGAGCCGTTGTAATTTACCTTACATTTACAAGGCGGACTTTTAGCGGAAAAGTAAGCTCCTTTCCCTACTTATATAACCGACTGACTAAGCGTAAGTAAGTCGGACGAGCACTTGGAAATTTAATTATTTTCCTCGTCTGTATCTTCGTCTTTCTTGGCGAATCTATCTTCGTGGTAATCGTCGTAATCAATCGCTAATAACCACGCTTTAGTAAGCGAATCCATTACCGAACCCTCCTCCTTCTCACCTTATAGGTGCGTAAAACGTAAAATTACAAGTTAAATTTGTTAAATATTTTCCGTCTTCCATTCTTTATAGCGTAAAGTTTTAACGTTTTGTCAGCCGTTCAACGAAAAATTCATTCCGTTTCTAGAAGCTATTTTATATGCCGTACAAATCCGAAAAATGTAGGCATAAAACCCTTCACTTACAAGTCGGACTTTTCCGCCGAAAGTAAGCCGTTTGGACAGGTCGGGTCGGTTTCGGCCAAATGCGGCGCGCCTAACGTTTGTTTTTTATCTATACTTCTTCTAATTTCTTCGCGACTATACCATATATCGCATAGAATAGTCTGCGACCATGTTTTTATACATGGGCGCAAAGTATTTATTGCTTACTCACACGTTGCTTACTACGCAGTTGCTTTCTCTTTGTTCCTTTTGGACATTACGGAATGTCCGTTTTGGACACTCCATTTTTTAGCGTGCTCCAAACGAGCTGCCTCGATCTCTTCCGCCGTTCTTCTTCATAAAAAGTGTGCGCTTATTTGGACAAATCGCCAAAAAGTGTGCGCTTATTTGGACAGCCAAAAATAGCGTTCAGCCTTACAGCCACAAGGGATACAGCGATTTTTGAGGCGAAATTATTTCTTTATCTTTGTCATCTTTGTCTTCGACAAAGTGCGTCACTTCGCTCACATACGTTCGCTTCGTTCCGCAAACCAGCGAACAGGATATACATAATCGCTTCTTTTGATTCTGCGACCATACCTTATATCGCATAGACTAGTTCGCGACCATGTTTTTATACATGGGCGCAAAGTATTTATTGCTTACTCACACGTTGCTTACTACGTAGTTGCTTTCTCTTTGTTCCTTTTGGACATTACGGAATGTCCGTTTTGGACACTCCATTTTTTAGCGATTAATTCCCGTTAATGGGAATCGTAAAATAGCCTGCTACAAAAAGTGTAGTAGGGCTACTTCAAAAAGTGTAGCAGTAACGTTAAAGCCACGATATTAAATCGTCACCATCCGTCTTCTTTTCGCTGCCTATACTCTTTATTCTTATTATCAATTAGTATTATTCGCGACAAGTATACGAGAGTTAGCGAATATACTTGTCGCAAAGTATTTAAATACGTTTTAGTTATTATACGTTATTGTTATAGTTCATTTACGATACTTTGTGAAAGTTCATATTCGTTACTTTGTCGATTACGACCGCCCCTAAATCGCTTTGCCCTCCATGACCAAACCCCCGACCGTTCGGGCGACTAATTATTTTGCTCTTTCTCGACTACCTCCTTAATGATCGCGAAAAATCTTTCGACAACTTCTATGTGAGTGTGGTTTTCAAGTAAGCCAAAAGTCATCGCTAAAATAGACGCTTGCTTTTCAGCAGGCAGTTTGATTAGTCTTTCAAATAATTCGTCATTAGTCATAGTTGCGTACCTCCATTCATTAACGCTTTGATTTCAAGTTTCGTTAGTTCCGCAACGCCGCAAACCGTTCGTTCGCTCGGATAGACAATATCGTGAAACAAGTGCGGCGGCACGTTATAGCGCTTGCCGTCGATCGTCACGTTGTACCAGTTTAAAACAGTTTTCGTGTATGAAACCGGAAATGTCGGTTCAAATAATCTCATATGCCCACCTCCGCGATTAGTCGAATTATATCAGCAGCTGACAAACTGCTAAAATTTTTAATCAACTTGTTAGCGTCAAATTCGCGGGCGAATGTTACGACTTCCCTACTACTCTCAAAATAGCCGGGATACTTGTCGCTGGGTTTTAGTCTTTCAATTACCGCGAACTCTTCAATTCCGTCGTAAAACGTTAAGTAAAAATCGTCAAATAGTCGGAATGTATCGTAATATTGCTCGTAAACATCGCCGTCAATGTCGTCGTAATAAATAACGACCTTCTTTGTTTCCAATTCAATTCCTCCTTTACGTTATTTCGTAATTTCAATTTTTATTATAATTACGTTATTCCGTAATGTCAACAATAAAATTACGAAATTGCGAAATTTATTTATTACGGATATAATAATAGCGAGGTGACTAAAATATGAAACTGCGAATACAACTTGACGAGGTATTGAAACGGCGGGGCTTAACGCAAAAAGAACTTGCGGAAATGACGGGGATACGTCCTGCGGCAATTAGCGAATTATATAATAACCAGCGTAAATCGATCAATCGCGAACACATCGAAAAAATTGCGAACGCTTTAGACATCGACGACATTAACGAAATACTGACGCTTGTTGACGACGAAAAACGCTAGGGCATCGCGATTTTTGGAGGAATGTTTAACTTTTCCCAATCTTGGGATAAGTCTGTCCTTTTCCCTTGCGCGCCTCCGTCCTTATAGTGGAGCCGAATGACAATAGCCGCGCGCTGTCCGCTTTTTAAATCGTCCCTATTTAGCTTGGTTTCCGTGATATATGCCGGCTTTTTTGGCAAGTATTTCGGCGACGTCCTTTCCCATTTCAAGGGTGTGCAAATTTGCACTACCTTCCTCATTTCCTCCTTTACCTCCTATAGACATTCTTTCCTTGGCTTTTTGTCGTTCCTCCTCGTAATACAACCGAATAACCAGCGCCCTCGACCGTCCTATTCCCGCTTTTTTAGCTAACTCATTTGCGGTATCTCTTGAAATACTCCGATTTGCCAAATCTGGCATCTCGGTGTATTGTCTCAAATTCGCCATACTGTTCGCCTTTGCTTCCTTCGCCAATTCCTCGTAATACAACCGAATAACCAACGCCGCTTTCTGACCGCTTTTTTGGCGAGAGCTACGTCTGTTCTTTCGGATTTAATAGGTTCGTCCAAATCTGGACTAACCTTATCTTTACCGTTGCTTCTTCCAAATCTGGAATAACCGTAGATTTACCAGTCTTTATGTTCGTTGTATATGCCGCAGTTTTTTGCCTATCACGTGCCTTCCGATAGATCCCTTTCCTACTCCAGCCATTTTCGCTAGCAGTCCGTGAGTGTCGATGGTTTCACCAATTGGAGAAACCTTATTCTTTCCTATTCCGGCTTTTTTGGCGAGGATTTCGTTTGTCTTACCTTTTTCATTCGGGGGTTCCAAATTTGGAACCCCCGTATTTCCGAATGACATCAACGTAATTACGGCAGAAATCAACGCCTACAAGCAAATGGCGGGCGAAGCAATTTTCGAGATTGGAAGGCGGTTGAAGCACGTTAAGGAAAACGACTTGGCGCATGGGCAATTCGGAAAATGGCTTGAAAGTGTGGGAATGAATCATCGGGTTGCAAATCAGATGATGAAAGTTGCTGCGGAATTGGATGACGAAAAATGGAGGACGTCCTCTAATTTGGGGATGGAGGCATTATACCAAATTGCAACCATGCCCGAAGAACAACGCTACCGCCCGCACACCATCCCGTCAACCGGCGAAGTCAAAACGGTCGACGAAATGACCGTACGTGAGTTGCGCGAAGTTAAAAAGGCGCTGAAAGAAGCACAGCAAGCGTACGAGCAGCTTTCAAATGTCACGACGTCGCGACATTTACCAATAGGTAAAATCTTCGAAATGCTATCGTTACCGCCCGAAATCGACCCTCGAGTTTTAGAAATTTGTAAGCAAGTCGACTTTACTAGGCGCGGAGTTCGAAAAACCGATACCCCCGGGGCTATTTCGGCGAACATGCGTTCGTTGCATATCGATGTATAGTATATTCATCTCTACTTTACATAAGAACTTTTATGTAATATACAAGCGATGAATAAACGTTGATATAACGCCATTTCACAAAGTTATGCGAATTATCGTTTATGCACGATTTTATGCAAACGTTGATATGACGCTAGTTTGCGGCGCATTTGCGAGTTTGTGAATCGGTTGTCGAATGCATAAATTTCGAATTCGAGATAATGCCAACCCCTCGAGTTTTCGGCGGCCTGTCCGTCGTGAACGCGTTGCCCCTTATTTTCACGCCTTTGCAATTTTCGTATGTAACACGTTTTAACGCGCTAAAGCGACTTTGTACTATATTATATACCCCTATAGGTATATCGTTACACGTCACAAACGCCTTCGCCCAGTAAAATGTAAAGCGAAGTAAAGCGGTATTTTATCGTTTCTTCTTAATATAATAACGTCAAGTCAAACTACTTTACACATTTCCTCGAAATACAAACGTTCATACATACGATCAAGAACACCGTTAAAATAGCCTGCGAGATTCCGTATTTTCTTGCGTTTTGTCGCCATTATAGCCGTTTTTAACGCCTGCCAGCCGATCATTTCAACGTCTTCCCGATTAAACGCATTCATGCGCAATAATGGCGTGCTGTGCGCTTTATAGACGCCGTATAAGCGGTATATTAACGACTTTTCAACGTTGCCTAGTGTGTGATTAATTAACTCGCGAAATTGATCGTAAAAGGTCTTTACATACGTATTATTTTTATAATTATTATTAGAGTTTAAAAGATTATTAGTTTCGTTTTGATTTTCCGCCTGCTCGTCCGTTGGCTCGCAAGGTTCGACAACGTTCGCACGACGTGACACAGGCGATATGACACGATAAACATTAGCACCATAACCGCCTTTGATTTTGCGGAAAAATGTTAGTCGTTCAATAATGCCAAGACGTTCCAGCTTGCGAATAACACGTTGAACCGTCCGCTTTGACTTGCCGACAGCTTGGGCGATAGTTTCCGTTTTTAAATGAGCAACGCCCGGATACTTGACCGCATGGCGCGCAATAAAAGTTAACGTTTGTCGGTCAGTTTCGTTGAGTTCGAATTTATGCTCGACAAGGTGCGCTTTGATTGCGTTATTTAATTGATCAACGTTATCAAACGTTTTATATTCGTTTAAATATTGCATAGCCCCGTTCTCCTCTCGAGGCCCTACCGCAAACATATGTTCGATTGCAAGCACGCAGGAAAACAAGCGTTGATATTTACGCTTTTTTCGCTTATAATAAAGCTAGGTAAAGTTTTGCGTGCCTTGCCGTGTGTTTGCGGCGGGCGCTTTTTTATTTTTATCGCGTTCTTCTTAACTTGGTTAGCGGCGAATAATCGTCGTGACTTCGCCTCATTTCCGAAATATCCATCTGTATGTATCGCCTCATGGTGCGAATGTCCGCCCATCCTCCGATTTTCTGTAAAGTAAACGGATCGCAACCGTTTAAAATCATGTTTTTAGCCCATGTGTGACGGTAAACATGCGCGGTTACTTTTTTACCCTCAATTCCGGCTTTTTCTGCGTAATATTTCAACCGTTTATTAAAATGGTTCGCGGATAACGGTTCGCCGTAACTCGAGAGAAAAATACGATCGGTTTTAAAATGCGCTTGGTTTTCGTTAATAAGTTGTAATAATAACTTTGCTGCGTGTGTTGAAATCGGCACAAGGCGCGGTTTACGGTTCTTACTTTTATCGCCATGTATCGTAATGAATCTCGATTTAAAGTCAATGTCACCAGCGCGCAAACTTAACAATTCTTGAATACGCAATCCACTATCTAGTAAAACGTTCATCGCAACAAAGTCCCGAAACCCGACGAAATCTCGTAAGTTTGGCTGTTGTAATAGCGCTTTGACTTCTTCGTCTGTAAAACAATTCGTTAAGTCAATGTCCTGGCGCAATAACTTAACCTTTTCCATCGGGTTTACTTCGAGCAATTCTTCGCGTTGTAAGTGGTTAAATATAGCGCGCAAAGTCCGTAGATTAATATTTATCGTGGTGTCGGCTAACCCTATTTCCTGCTTGTCCGCGTCAATAAATTTATGGCCGGAGTATTTACGCTTGTCGTACTTCATATAATTTACATAGTTGCGAATCATTTCCGTTGTTACTTCGTCGATAAACTCAACATCGTAATGAAGAAGTAGCCACTCGGTAAAATAACGCCACATTTTAGCGTAATCTTTTAACGTTCTATCGCGACAACCTTCCGCACGTTTGCCCGAAATAACCATGTCTAGCGCTTGATCAAGCGTTAATCTCGGGTATTTTTTGGATTCGTTTGCCAGCTTCGTGACGCGTTTTCGCTTTTTTAACGCCAAAATAAAAAACCTCCCTAACGATGTATTTCATCGCTAGAGAGGCGTTAAAACAACCATAAATTATTCGATTTAGGGTCGTTTTTATACCCTAAAACACTTGTCTAGGCGCGGTCTAAACGCTGCGATTAACGACCCTTCCGTTTAGATTACCGTTTTAACATAACGTTAACATTCCTCAGGTGTTCCAGCGTGTGTTGCAGTTCTAAAGGAGGCGCCGCAGCCGCAAGACGCAATCGCATTAGGGTTGTCTATTGTGAATCCTCCACCAAGCATCGATTGTTTATAATCAATCTTTGTTCCCTTT
>Ga0207866_1002232_pt1 | contig 14790 bp, 15 predicted proteins | sample HigsolmetaAR203D_FD_184835 | JGI IMG/M metagenome (GOLD analysis project Ga0207866, IMG submission 184835) | Ionic liquid and high solid enriched microbial communities from the Joint BioEnergy Institute, USA - AR20-3-D (SPAdes) (version 2) ...
TCCCGCCCTGTGCCGTCCTCCACCGACACAGCAGAACCCGTGGAGGCTGTATAACAGCCCCACTGGGTAACAAAATTACGTGAGTGATCCATTGCCCTTCGGTAACATTTTTATATGAGTTGACACGGAGCTGGGAGAGGATATCCATTGACCTTGCGGCATACTGGTAGTACAATAATCCATAACCAAGTGATTAAGTCGGATTTACGCGGCTTCACCCATTCCATCAGCAAAGAAGGGAACCGACATGTCCTCACACGTCATTGACATGGTCATGCTGCGCAACGTGTTCGGCACGGCCGAAATGCGCGCGGTCTGGTCGGACGAGAACCGGCTGCAGAAGCATCTCGACGTTGAGGCGGCGCTCGCGCTGGCCGAGGCGGAGCTCGGCCTGATCCCCGCGGACGCGGCGAAGGTGATCGCGGAGAAGGCGAAAGTCGAGCTGCTCGACCTGCAGGCGATCGCGGACGAGGTGCTGAAGGCGAAGCACTCCCTGATGCCGACGATCCGGGCGCTGCAGGCGCTCTGCGGGCCGGAGGCCGGGGAGTACGTTCATTTCGGCGCCACGACGCAGGACATCGTGGACACCGGCATGATGCTTCAATTGAAGGAAGCGCATGCGATCATCGTGCGCGATCTCTCCGCCGTCGCCCGGCAGCTCGCCCGGCTCGCCCGCGAATACCGGGACACGCCGATCGCCGGCCGGTCGCACGGCATGCAGGGGCTGCCGACGACATTCGGCTTCAAGATCGCCGTCCTGCTGAGCGAAGTGCTCCGGCACCTGGACCGGCTGAAGGAAGCGGAGGCGCGCGTGTTCACCGGCGTCATCGGCGGCGCGGTCGGCACGTACGCGGCGTTCGGCCCGCTCGGCCCCGAGGTGGAGGCGCTCGCGCTGCAGAAGCTCGGCCTCGCCGCGCCGGACATCTGCTGGCATTCGTCCCGCGACCGGCAGGCGGAATACATCGGCATCCTCGGCATGATCAGCGCGACGCTGGGCAAACTCGGGAACGAATTCTACAATCTGATGCGCACCGAGATCGACGAGCTGGAAGAGCCGTTCACTTCCGGCAAGATCGGCTCGTCCACGATGCCGCACAAGCGCAATCCCGCGGCGCTCGAGGGAATCGTGAGCCTGTCGAAGCCGGTCCGCTACAACGTCGCGCTCGTCCAGGAGGCGATGATCGTCGAGCACGAGCGGGACGCGATGTCGTGGCGCGGCGAATGGATCGCGCTGCCGGAGACGTGCATCTATCTCTCCGCCCAGCTTGCCTCGACGAAGGCGGTGCTGGAGGGGCTCGTCGTCAAGCCGGACAACATGCGGCGCAACCTCGACAAGCTCGGCGGGCTGCTGCTGTCCGAGCGCGTCATGTTCGCGCTGGCGGACCGGCTCGGCAAGCAGACCGCCCATCACGTCATGTACGAGCTGTCCATGAAGGCGGTCGAGGAGAACCGGCCGTTCAAGGACGTGCTGCTCGAGGACCGGCGGGTGGCCGAAGCGCTGGACGAGCGGACGCTGGAGGAGCTGCTCGATCCCGCCGCCTATCTCGGTTCGGCGCCGCAGATCGTCGACCGGGTGCTCGCCCGGGCGCAGCAGTCGCCGTGGCTGAAGGACGAATGACGGGAGGTTCGAACAATGACGCCTGAAGCGCTGAAGAAAGCCGCCGCCGAACTGCAGCCTCATCTCGTGGCCATCCGCCGCGAGCTGCACAGGCACCCCGAACTTTCGATGGAGGAATTCGAGACGACCCGGCGCATCCGCGGCTGGCTGGATGAGGCCGGGATGACCGCGCAGACGCTCGGGCTGCCGACCGGGCTCGTCGTCGACATCGACGGAGGCGCTCCCGGCCCGACGGTTGCCCTGCGCGCGGACATCGACGCGCTGCCGGTGACGGAGGAGACCGGCCTGCCCTTCGCCTCCTGCGTGCCGGGGAAAATGCATGCGTGCGGCCACGACTTCCACACCGCCTCGATGATCGGCGCGGCGCTTCTGCTCCACCGGAACCGGGATCGGCTGAAGGGGCGCGTGCGGATGATTTTCCAGCCGGCCGAGGAGATCGCGGCCGGCGCGCGGGCGATGGTCAAGGCCGGCGTGCTCGAGGGCGTCGACGCGATCCTCGGCATGCACAACAAGCCGGAGCTGCCGGTCGGCACGGTCGGCATCCGCGCCGGCGCGCTGATGGCGAGCGTCGACCGGTTCGTGATCCGGGTGACGGGCAAGGGCGGCCACGGCGCGATTCCGGACGCGGCCGTCGACCCGATCGTCGCCGCGAGCTCGATCGTCGGCGCCCTGCAGACGATCGTCAGCCGGAACACGAGCCCGCTGGACAGCGCGGTGGTGAGCATTTGCCGGTTCCACGCGGGCGCGACCTGGAATGTCATCCCGGACCAGGCCGAGCTGGAGGGAACCGTGCGCGCGTTCGACGCGGACGTGCGCCGGCGTCTCCCGGAACAGATTCGCCGGATTGCGGAAGGCGTCGCCGCGGGGTACGGCGCGTCGGCCGAACTGACCTGGATCGAGGGTCAGCACTTCGTGAACAACGATCCCGCGATGGCCGCCCTGATGGAGCGGGCCGCCGGCGAGCTCGGCCTTCGGGTGGTCGAGGCGCGGCAGACGACCGCCGGCGAAGATTTCTCCGTCTATCAGGAGCACGTGCCCGGGTGCTTCATCTGGATGGGCACGAGCGGGACCGAGGGATGGCACCATCCGCGCTTCACGTTGAGCGAAGACGCGCTGCCGGTCAGCGCCGCCCTGTTCGCGCACGCGGCGGAACTGGCGCTTGAGGCGTTGACGTGACAACGACGGCGGTGATTTTTGCATCATGAGCGAATGGATGAAGGTGAACCGCATGAACAGCTTCACGTACCGACTCGCCGTCCGGGACGACGCGCCCGCGCTGCTCGACCTGACGCTGCGGGCCTACAAGCCGATCCGCGAGCTCGGCATCAACTTCGCGGCCGCGAATGCCGACCTGGAACTGGTGGAGCGCAACATCCGGAACCACATGTGCTTCATCATGGAGGAGAACGGAAAGCCGCTCGCGACGCTGACCTTGCGGATGCCCTGGGGGCCGCAGCCCGGCCCGTTCGGCGTGCCGCACATCTGGTGGTTCGCCGTCGATCCCGACATCGGACGGAAGGGGATCGGCTCGACGATGCTCGCCTGGTGCGAGGAGACGATGGTGCGCGACACGCTGAAGAGCCCGGCCGTGTCGCTCGGCACCGCGAAGGAGCACCCGTGGCTCGGCGACATGTACGTGCGCAGGGGCTATGTGCCGGTCATGGAAAAGGATCTGGGCCGGGGACATACGACGGTGTTCTACCGGAAGGAGCTGCTTCCGGCGGGAGAGGGAACGGACCGATGAGCGCGGCGCCGTATGATGCGCTCGTGATCGGCGCGGGGTCGGCCGGCATGAGCGCCGGGTACTATCTGGCGCGGCGCGGCGCGCGCGTGCTGCTGATCGACGCCTTCGACCCGCCCCACACGGAAGGCAGCCACCACGGGGAGACGCGGCTCATCCGCCACGCCTACAAGAAGGGCTCCGTCTACATCCCGCTCGCGCTCAGGGCGGACGAGCTGTGGCGGGAGCTGGAACGGGAGGCGGAGACGGAGCTGCTCGTCCGCTCCGGCGTCCTCAACATCGCGGATCCGGAGCATTACAGCTTCCGCAGCCGTCCGGACGACGCCCGGGCATTCGGCGTGCCGGTCGAGATGCTCGACGCCGCCGAAATGCGCCGCCGGTGGCCGGGCCTTGCGCTGCCCGACCGTTTCATCGGCATGTACGAGCCGGAAGCCGGCTACCTGTACTGCGAGCGCGCGATCGCCGTCTACCGCCGGCTGGCGGAGCGGTACGGCGCGAAGCTCGTGACGCACGCGCCGGTGCTGCGCGTGACGGCGGACGGCGCCGGCGTTGCGGCGGAGACCGCCGAAGGCGTGTTCCGCGCGGAGAAGGCGCTGATCAGCGTCGGCGCCTCGTTCGGCGGGCTCGAACCGTTCGTGCGGTTCCCCTTGAGACCGCTGCGCATCCCGGTCGGCTGGTTCGCGACGGCGTCCTCCGGCGAATACCGCGCCGGCCGGTTCCCGGGCTTTACGCTGCACACCGCGGAGGGCGGGTACTACGGCTTCCCCGACCTGGACGGCGGCGGGCTGAAGATCGGCAAGCACGACGGCGGCAGGGACTGGGCGCCCGGCGAGCCGCTCCATCCGTTCGGGCATTACGAATCGGACGAGCCGTCGCTGCGCGTGGCCGTGGAGAAGTACATGCCCGGCGCGGCGGGCCGGCTGCTGCGGAGCTCGGTCTGCAAGTACGAGTTCACGCCGGACGAGGATTTCGTGATCGACCGGCATCCCGCGCATCCGCAAGTGCTCGTGATCGGCGGCCTCTCCGGCCACGGCTTCAAGTTCGCGAGCGTGCTCGGCGAGATCGCCGCGGATCTGCTGCTGGACGGCCGGACGCGCTTCGACCTCGGCGCATTCGCGCTTGATCGGTTCCGTTGATGGAGGAACAAGAGGGCGTGCCTTCGCGGCGCGCCCTCTTTCTGCGTGCGCATATTGCCGGAACGGCCGATCTGTGAAAAAATGGGGGCAAGCAGAGAAAAAGGGGGTTTTCCGTCATGGACAAGGTGTCCTTTTTCGGTCCCGACCTGCTGCCGTTCACGTTCTACTCGACGTCGCACGTGGTGTCCCTCGCCATCATCGCGGCGGTCTGCGCGCTCACGCTCGGCTGGCGGGGACTTGCGGAACGGCCGCGGCTGGCAAACATCATCCGCCACGCGCTGGCCGCGCTGCTCCTGCTGCTCGACATCGCGCTGCATGTCTGGTATTTCGCGGCCGACCAGTGGGATCCGTCCTGGACCCTGCCCTTGCACCTGTGCAGCCTGACACTGATCCTCTCCTTCATCATGCTCTGGACGAAGAGCTACCGCCTGTTCGAGTTCAACTACTTCGCCGGCATCGGCGGGGCGCTGCAGGCGCTCCTGACGCCCGCCGCCATCCTGTCGGGATATCCGCACTTCACCTTCTTCTACTTCTTCATCGCCCACGGCGGCATCATCGTCTCGAGCCTGTTCATGATCGCCGCGTACGGCTTCCGGCCGACCTGGTCGTCGGTCTGGCGCACCATGCTCTGGCTCAATCTGCTGCTTCTCCCGATCGGCCTCGTCAATTACCTGACCGGCGGCAACTACATGTTCATCGCGGGCAAGCCCGACGACCCGTCGCTCCTCGATTATCTCGGCCCGTGGCCCTGGTACATCCTGTCGCTTGAAGGCGTGGCGCTGATCATGTGCGCAATCCTGTATCTGCCCTTCGCCTTCCGCGCGGTGAAAAAGCAAAAGCTCCAGGCCTGAAACGGCCGGAGCTAAGAATGATGGAAATCCCGGCCGCCACAGCCGGGATTCGTCCTGTCATGCGCCGTCATTCCGCCGCCGCGCCGAGCAGATCGACGAATGTCCGCACATCCCGCAGTTCATCCAGATGCAAAATGCAATCGCGGATCGCGGCCGCTTGCGGACCCGTCACCACTTCATCGTATTTGCGCAGCAGTTCCGCCTCCGTGACCGGATTAGCGGCGGAGCCCTTCGGCTTGTCGCCGACGGCGCTGAGCGTCCCGCCGTCCGAGAGGCTCACCGTGATGCGCGTGTACCGGACGCCGGGCGGCTCGTCGAACACATTGACGCGCTTCATCCGGTCCATGTAGGCCCGGATTTCGCCATCGATCGGCACCCGTCCGAAATCGCCGGCGCGGATGCCCCGCCCGCTCAGGACGAGGGCGGCGATGTACTCGATGCTGAACCGGCCTTCCTCCCCGTTCGCGGGGCGCCGGTGAATCAGCGCCGCGTCGCTCCGGCCGGTGAACGCGATCTCGATCTCGTCAATCCGCTCCAGCGGTACGGGACCGAGCTGTTCCGCCGCGTGCCAGCCGAAGTACGCCGCCGAGCAGAACGGATACAGCTTGTGCCACAGCCCGGGCTTCACGATGCGCGGAACGGCGTCCTCGCGCAGCAGTTCGGCGCGCGCCCGTTCCTCCCCCTGGCCGAACACCGCGAAGAAGCCGAGCTTCCCGTCCAGTCCGGTCCGGCTCGCCTGCACATCCGCCTCCGCGAAGAGCAGCGACCGGATCGCCGCGGCCGCGGCCAGCCCGGCGTGGAGCGGCTTCGTCTCCGTGCCGAAATGGACGCGCAAGCCCCCCGCCTGCGTCGCGGCGAGCCCGACCGCCAGCGCGGCCCGCTCCGGCGGCCAATCCAGGTAGCGGGCGCCCGCGATCGCCGCCGCGAGCACCCCGGCCGTCGCGGTGTTGTGGAACCCGCGCTCGTAATGCTCGTTCGACAGCGCCAGCGCGATGCGCGCCATCGCCTCGACGCCGGCGATGTAGGCCGCGAGGAAGCGCCGGCCGTCCCCGCCGCGATCCGCGAGCGCGATCAGCGCCGGCAGGATGACGGTGCTCGGATGGCCGCGCACCTCGACGTGCACGTCGTCGTAATCGAGCGCGTGCCCCATGAAGCCGTTGACAAGCGCCGATTGCTCCCGGGTCGCGCGGCGCCCGTGGAACAGCACCGGCGCGAGCGGCCGGCCGCCTTCCGTTTCCGCGACCCGGATCAGCTTCAAAACGCCGGCATCCGCCTTCCCGGCGAAGGCGGATGCGACATAGTCCAGCACACCGTATTTCGCCTTCTCCAGACTGTCGTCGGAGAAAGGCATCCCCATCATCTTGTCCAGAAACGCCGCCGTCAGGCTGTCCGTCGCCATCGTCACCGCTTCCTGTTCGCGTGGAATGTCCGCAGGAACTGCTTCGTCCGGTCCTTCTGCGGATGGTCGAGCACCTCGGAGGGCGGCCCCTGCTCCACGATGTTGCCGTCCGCCATGAACATGACGTGATCCGACACATCCCGGGCGAAATCCATCTCGTGCGTCACGATGATCATCGTCGTATCCATCTCGGCGATCTTCTTGATCGTCTGCAGCACTTCCGACACCAGCTCCGGGTCGAGGGAAGACGTCGGCTCGTCCAGCAGGATCGCGTGCGGCCGCAGGGCGAGCGCGCGGGCGATGCTGACGCGCTGCTGCTGGCCGCCGGAGAGCGTGGCGGGGTAATTGTCCCGCTTGTCCTCCAGGCCGACCTGCCGGAGCAGCTCCATCCCGAGCTCCTCCGCCTGCTTCTTCGGCATCTTCTTCACGACGATGAGCGATTCCGTCACGTTCTGCAGCGCGGTCTTGTTCTTGAACAGATTGTAGTTCTGGAACACCATCGCGGTCTGCAGACGGAGCTGACGGATTTCCCTGTTCGTGCACTTCTCCGCGTCGACCTTGACGCCGCCGATTTCGATGACGCCGGCATCCGGACGCTCGAGGAAGTTCAGGCAGCGGATGAGCGTCGACTTCCCCGAGCCGGACGGCCCGATGATCGACAGCACCTCGCCGTCCTTCACCTCGAAGTCGATGCCATTCAGCACGACCAGGTCGCCGAATCGTTTCCTGAGGTTCGTCACTTTGATCATGGGCAACCAACCTTCATGTCCGGTACGGCCGGTCCAGATAGTTTTCAAGCTTCTGCTGCAGATACGAATAGACGATGATCAGCAGCCAGTAGATCAGCGCGACCGCCAGATAGGCTTCGAAGAAGCGGAACGATTCCGCGGCCTGCATCTTCGCTTCGGCGAAAATCTCGACCACCCCGAGCGTGAACGCGAGGGACGTCTCCTTGATCAGGCTGATGAAAATATTGCCGGTGCCGGGCAGCGCGTTGCGCGCGGCCTGGGGCAGAATGATGCGCTGATACGCCTGCACCTTCGTCATGCCGACGGTCAGGCTCGCCTCCATCTGCCCCCGGTCCACCGAGTTGAACGCCGCGCGGAAGATCTCCGCCAGGAACGCCGCCTGCTTGAAGCCGAACCCGATGACGGCCGCCGTCACGGCGTCCATCTTCGTGAAGACCGGGAACAGTTGCGGCAGGCCGTAGTAGATCAGGAACAGTTGCACCAGCATCGGAATGGCGCGGAAGAACGATATGTAGACGGCCGCCCCCGAACTGAGCAGCCGGTTCTTGCTGTTGCGGGCAAGCGCCAGCACAAGCCCGACCGCGATCGCCAGGATCATGGCGAGCACCGCCATGAGCAGCGTGATCGGGATGTACTTGATGATCCTCGGAAGCAGTTCGATGATGTAGGATGGATCGAAATTCACGCCTATCGCCCGCTCTCATGCGCTCCCACGCGCGCAAGATTCATTTACTCGACCTTCGTCGTCACGTCTTCCCCGTAGAAGTATTTCTCGGACAGCTTCTTCAGCGTGCCGTCCGCCCGGAGCTTCTCGATCTCGGCGTTGATTTGCTCGATCAGCTTCTTGTTTTCCTCCGTCTTCCGGAACGGGAACGCGACATCTTCATAGTGGAACGGATCGCCGACGAATTTCAGCGGCAGGTTCTTCCGGTTGATCTCGGCGATCAGATTCGCCTTGGATTGGACGTAGCCTTCGACGCGCTTGTTCAGAACGTCGTTCTGCGCGCCGTCGCGATTCTCGTACGTCCGGACCTTGATCTCGGGATCGTACTTCTCGAGGTTCTTCACGTTCTGCGAGCCGAGCACGCCGGCAACCGTCTTGCCCTTCAGATCTTCCAGCGTGTTGATGTCCGTGTTGTCCACGTGCGTCACGATCGTCACGCCGGCATACGAGTACGGCACGGTGAAGTCGAACTTCTCCTTCCGCTCCGCCGTCACCGCGACGACGTTCGCAACCGTGTCGATCTTGCCCGTCTCCAGTTGGCCCATCAGACCGGAGAAATCGCTGTTTACCCATTCTACCGTATAGCCGAGGTTGGCGGCAATGGTCTCGAGCACCTCGACGTCGAATCCGACCAGCTTGTCCCCTTCCTTGTAGCTGTTCGGGAACGATTGCCCCGTCGAGCCCGCGCGCAACACTTTCTTGTCGCCGCCGGACTTGCCGGAAGAGCAAGCCGCCGCGAACACGCTGAACGCCAGCACAACCGACAATGCGAAAACCCATTTTCTCATGCTGTCCCTACCCCTTTGTTGAATTTTGTCGAATGGTTTGTGCATAATCATAGTATTTCCGATTGGATTAGTCAACATATTTTTCCCGCACTGAAGAAAAAGACCCTGACCGCGTCGCCGCGGCAGAGCCGTACCGTAGCCTTTGCCATGACCGTGGCCCTTGTCCCGGTTCAGCCGTTGATCCGTCTCTTGTTCTCGTAAGCCAGCGACACGAGCGCCACATAGAGGGGCTGGATATTGAATTTCTTGGCGAACTCGAACTTGTAGCTTGCCGTCTGCAGATGGTTTGCCCTGTAGTAGGGCGAAGTGATGTAGTGGATCGTCAGCTCGCTGTCGTCGAATCCGGTGCCGGCGGTCTCCATCGTGACGTCGTAGATCGAGTCCAGGTCGATCGAGACGACCCGGGTTTTCTTTCCGGTAACGCCCTGATGGTCGAACAGGATCAGCCGCTTGTCCGTCAGGATGAACGTGTCCCGCACCAGTTTGAAGCCCGTCTGCACGGACTCGCCGGGCATCAGGTACGCGCCGTATTTCTGCTCCAGCTCACCGGGCGAAACCTCGGTATAGTTGCCAAGCAGACCGCTGAACAGCGCCATGACGCTCCCTCCCATGTCCCCGCCGAATTTAGCATGCAATTCTATTATAAACGATATTCTTCCGCTTCGCGTCAAAATGTGGCAAAGTCGCGAGCGCGTCGGCGTTCCTGCGGCCAGCAGCAGCGCGTTGCCATCGCCCGCGCCCTGGCACGGGCCGGAAGTGATCTTCGCCGACGAGCCGACCGGGAATCCGGACCGTCAGAGCGCCGGGATGGCCGAGGAGCTGCTGCTCGAACCGAACCGGCAGGAATGGCGCTCGTCCTCGTCACCCACGACGGGCGTCTGGAAAAGCGGGCGCGGCGCGTCCATGTGATGGAGGACGGGCGGCTGCGGGCAACATGAAGCCCCGGGGGACATTCCCCCGGGGCAGCTTCATGGACCCGCTTACTTCACAAATCCGAGCAGCATCTCCCGCACGATCTTCGACGCCGCGATCTGCGTCTGCTCCGTCGGGTCGTAGGCCGGCGCCACTTCCACGAGGTCGCAGCCGACGACCTGCGCGTCCGAGCGCGCGATCGCGTGCACGGCGTCGAGCAGCTCCTTCGACGTGATGCCGCCCGCTTCGGCCGTGCCCGTCCCGGGCGCGCAGGACGGATCGAGCACGTCGATGTCGATCGTCACGTACACGGGCCGTCCCGCCAGTTCGGGCAGCGCGCGCTTCAGGGGCTCGAGCACCTCGAACGGGAAGAAATTCACGTTCTCCCGCCCGTATTTCCACTCCTCGCGCGAGCCGGAGCGGATGCCGAACTGGTACACGTTCCTCCCGCCGATCAGCTCTGCCGTTTTACGGATCGGCGTCGAGTGCGACAGCGGCTCGCCTTCGTACTGCTCGCGCAAGTCCGCGTGCGCGTCGATGTGGATGACGGCCAGATCCGGATATTTCGCGTATACCTCGCGGATGATCGGCCACGAGACGAGGTGCTCGCCGCCGAGGCCGACCGGCAGCTTGCCGTCCGCCAGCACGCCCCGCACGAATTCGCCGATCATCTCGAGGCTGCGCGCCGCGTTGCCGAACGGCAGCAGCAGATCCCCGGCGTCGAAATAGACGATGTCCTCGAGGCTGCGGTCCAGATACGGGCTGTACTCCTCAAGGCCGACCGACGCCTCGCGGATGCGCGGCGGGCCGAAGCGCGAACCCGGACGGAACGAGACGGTGAAGTCCATCGGCATGCCGTAGATGACCGCCTTCGCCGCTTCATAATCGTCGGAGCTCAGAATGAACACGTTGCCGGAATACTTTTGATCCAGCTTCACCCTGTGTATTCCCCTTTCATCAAGAACGCCGCCCCGCTCAGCGGGACGGCCGTCCAACCTCGCTTTATTTCACCAGTTCCTCGACGAACTTCGGCAGCACGAACGCCGCCTTGTGCAGCCGGGGCGAGTAATATTTCGTATCCAGCTCGGGAATCGCCGTCTCGTCCACCTCGAGCGGGTCGTATTTCTTGCTGCCCATCGTGAACGTCCACAGCCCGCTCGGATAGGTCGGCACATTCGCCCAGTAGGTGCGCACGATCGGGAACACCGCCTTGACGTCGCGGCTGACGCTCCGGATGAGATCCGCCTTGAACCACGGGTTGTCCGTCTGCGCGACGAACAGGCCGTCCTCTCTCAGCGCGTCGTAGATGCCCTGGTAGAACCCGCGCGTGAACAACTGCACCGCCGGTCCGACCGGCTCGGTCGAGTCGACCATGATGACGTCGTACGTGTTCTTGTGATCGTGGATGTGCATGAAGCCGTCGTTCACGATCACTTCGACGCGGGGATCGTCCAGCCCGGACGCGATCTGGGGCAGGTACTTCTTTGAATATTCGATGACCTTGCCGTCGATGTCGACGAGGACGGCACGCTTCACCTTCGGGTGCTTCAGAATTTCGCGGATGACGCCGCCGTCGCCGCCGCCGACCACCAGCACATGCTCGGGATTCGGATGCGTGAACAGCGCCGGGTGCGCCACCATTTCGTGGTACACGAACTCGTCCCGGTCCGTCGTCATCACCATGCCGTCGAGGAGCAGCATCGTGCCCCATTCCTCGGTCTCCACCATGGCGAGGTCCTGGAAGTCCGTCTGTTCGCGGACGTACGTTTCTTTCAGCTTCATCGTGATGCCGTAATGGTCGGTTTGCTTCTCAGTGAACCATATCTCCGTCACGAGGACGATCCCTTCTTCCTGTAGGATTTCAACCTGTATTATAGAGCTTCAAGTGGAAAAAGCAACATGCTCCCCGCGAATAACGCACCCTCCCGGTTTCCATACTAAGGAACATGAGAGATTGCGAGCGGGAAAGGACGGTGGCGGGTATGCGGGATCGTTCGAATGTCCCTCCGCGGACGCCGGAAGAGCGTGAGAAGCGGAAGCGAAAGCTGCTCCGGGCCGAGCGGCGGGCGGTCCGTCTGGCCCGCCTCCGCATGCTGGCCGCCGCGCTCGCCTTCCTGCTGCTGCTCGCCGCCGGCGGCCTGACGGCCGGCTGGTTCTGGCTGGGCTCCCGGACGCTGCCCGCGGCCGTCATCAGCCAGACCTCGTACATTTACGACAGCCGGGGCGGCGTCATCGCCGCGCTGCACGCCGGCGGGCATCGCCGCTCCGTCGAGCTGTCGGACATCTCCCCGTACCTCGTGCAGGCGACCCTCGCGATCGAGGACCGCCGCTTCTTCGAACACCACGGCATCGATCTGCGCGGGCTCGCCCGCGCGGCGTTCGTCAATCTGCGCAACCTGTCGGCGAAGCAGGGCGCGAGCACGCTGACGCAGCAGCTCGCGCGCAACCTCTGGCTGTCCCACGAGCGCACCTGGACGCGGAAGCTGCGGGAGGCCGTCTACGCGGCCCAGCTCGAGATGAAGTACAGCAAGACGGAAATTCTGACGATGTATCTGAACCAGATTTACTACGGGCACGGCGCTTATGGCGTCGAAGCCGCGGCGGAGCGCTATTTCGGCAAGCGCGCGTCCGAACTGACGCTGGCCGAGAGCGCGATGCTGGCCGGCGTGCCGAAGGGGCCGCGCTATTACTCGCCGTATCGGGACATGAAGAACGCGAAGGACCGGCAGCGCCTCGTGCTGAACGCGATGGTCGAGCAGGGCGCCATCACGCGCGAGGAAGCCGACGCCGCATTTCGCGAGACGCTGAACTTCCGGCCGCTCGAATCGGACGGCGGCGAAGGGTACGCGCCCTGGTTCCGCGATTACGTGCGGTCGGTCATCGTCGACCGGCTCGGCATCGACGAGCGGCTGCTGACCGAAGGCGGCCTCCGCGTCTACACGACGCTTGATCCCGACATCCAGGCGGCCGCCGAGGAAGCGGTGCGAAACGGGATTCCGGCCGGATCGGAGCAGCAGGCCGCGCTCATCGCGATCGACCCGCGGAACGGGCACATCAAGGCGATGGTCGGCGGCCGGGACTACAACGAGAACCAGTACAACCGCGTGTTCGCGACGACGCGCCAGCCAGGCTCCTCCTTCAAGCCGTTCGTCTACCTGACGGCGCTTGAGCAGGGGATGACGCCGGTCACGCGCTTCCGCAGCGAGCCGACCGTCTTCACGTACGACGAGGGGCGCAAAACTTACGAGCCGCGCAACCACAACAATCACTACTTCATGGACGAAATCGACATGCGGACGGCGATCGCGAGCTCGGACAACATTTACGCCGTCCATACGATCATGGAAGTCGGGCCGGAGAACGTCGTCGCGACGGCGCGCCGCTTCGGCATCGCCGGCCCGATGCAGCCGGTGCCTTCGCTGGCGCTCGGCACGTTCCCGGTCAGCCCGTTCGAGATGGCGTCCGCGTTCGGGGCGCTGGCCTCCGGCGGCGTCCTGTACGAGCCGGTCGCGGTCCTGCGCGTCGAGGACCGCGCGGGGCGTGTGCTGTACGAGGCGCAGCCTTCATCGACGCGGGTGGCGTCGCCCGAGCATGCGTATGTCCTGACGCGGCTGCTCGAGGGTGTGTTCGACCCGGGCGGCACGGCGCACCGCGTATCGGCCGCGATCAAGCGTCCGGTGGCCGGCAAGACCGGCACGACGGCCCACGACGCCTGGCTCGTCGGCTACACGCCCGAGTTGTCGGCCGCCGTCTGGGTCGGCTACGACAGGGCGCGCGAAATCACGCGGGCCGAAGCGCACCGGGCGGCGCCGATCTTCGCCGACTTCATCGAGCGGGCGCTCGCCGGCGTGCCGCCGAAGCTGTTCCCGATGCCCGAGGGCGTCGTGACGGTCTACATCGATCCCGGGACCGGCAAGCTCGCGGGCGAAGCGTGCCCGCTCCGGCGGCCGGAGACGTTCGTCGCCGGGACCGAACCGACCGGGATCTGCGACGCGCATGAAGCGCCCGAAGCCGAAGAAGATCCGGATGCCGTGCGGGCGGACCACGAGATCCGCCGCTCGTGGTGGGAGGATCTGAAGCGCTGGTGGACCGGATAGCAGGCGGCCGTGCGAAGGAGGAATATGCCGGGGCTTGTCGAAGTTATCCCCAACAACGGGGTGATTGCCATCGCACGGGAACGCAAGTTTACGACCGAAGACTTGTTCCGCGAGACCGGCCAGGTGCTGCTCGATATGGGCTACGAAGGCTTCACGATCGGCGCGATCGCCGAACGCCTGCGGGTCTCGCGAAGCGCGCTGTACAAATACTACGACAACAAGGACGAGCTCATCTCCGATTTCATGATCCACGAGATGAACCTGTTCCTTGCCGAACTGCGGGAGATCGAGCGCGAGCCGGACTTCGAGTCCCAATTCCGGTTCCTGCTCGGGCTTATTTTCCGGCGAAGAACGATCCATGAACTGCTCGGCAGCATCCGGCTGATCCCGAAGTCCGAAAATCCCAAGGTGCGGGCGAATCTCGAGCAACTGGACCGGCTGCATCTCGACATGTACGCCTGCCTCGGATCGTTTGTCGCGGCGGGACGGCGGGAGGGGAAGCTGCGTTCCCATCTGTCCGACGGGCTGGTGCTCGGGTTCATTTTCCAGTCCATCATGATTCCCAACCACGAGGGCATCCCCCACGATCAGTGGGTGAAGGCCGTCGGGGACGTCCTGCGTTCCGGCATCATGAACGGAAAGGTTTTTCCGATTTGACATAACCGCCGCGCTTGGGCATAATGGAGAATGGCATGCGGATACGCGCATCGCATTCTTTTTTTGCCAAAGTGACACATGTGTAACTTTCAGAACGAAAACGGGGAGGAACCATAAA